>OOCL01001275.1_pt1 | contig 15235 bp, 10 predicted proteins | sample 1671211 | NCBI WGS metagenome assembly OOCL01 (sample SAMN06348133, study PRJEB24527) | human gut metagenome | biome: human gut; feature: ankylosing spondylitis patient; material: feces | host: Homo sapiens | place: China | collected 2015-10 | reverse complement strand
CGCCGAGGAAGAGGGCATCATCTTCAAGACCCTGTGCAACCCCGTGGAGATCCACGCCAACGACGAAGGCTTCGTCAAGTCCATCACCTGCATTGAGATGGAGCTGGGTGAGCCCGATGCTTCCGGCCGCCGCCGTCCCATTGAAAAGAAGGGCAGCGAGTTTGAGCTGGACGTGGATACCGTGATCATGAGCCTGGGCACCAGCCCCAACCCCCTGATCCGCTCCACCACTCCCGGTCTGGAGACCAACAAGCACGGCTGCATCGTCACCGAGGGTGACGATGGCAAGACCAGCCGTGAGGGCGTGTACGCCGGCGGCGATGCCGTGACCGGTGCCGCCACCGTCATCAAGGCCATGGGTGCCGGTAAGGCAGCCGCCAAGGCCATGGACGAGTACATCCAGAATAAGTAAGGAACACTTCCCTTCTCCATAAAAAACAGGTGCACCTGAACGGTGCACCTGCTTTTTTTGCGCATCTCTATATTTTTAAGTCGTTATGAGGCCCTGTTCCAGACAGTACCAATAGATGCCATCCTCCATCACGGTACGGCAGTGTGCGGCAGCAGCAGCCTTCAGCTTCTCAGAGGCATTGCCCATAGCCACACCGGTGCCCACAGCCCCAAACATCTCCAAATCATTGTTGCCATCTCCGAACGCCATGCTATCGGCTTTGGAGATGCCATAGAACTCCAACACCTTTTCCACGGCAATCCCCTTGCCGCCGCTGGCCGGAATGATGTCCACAGCCCGATTCCACCACGCCGCGATCTTTGCATGGGGTACATCCTTCAAAATAGCTGGGTACTCCTCTTCCCGGCCACCCATGAGCACCTGGAAAATTTCTCCCTTTGCCATCTCCTCAAAATCCTCAGCGATCTTCAACTCAACGCCGCCGATGGCAAAATACTCTTCCAGATCCGGTTCGGAGCCGTTGGCCGCCAGCCGGGTCGTGTTGGCCAGGGCAACGGGCCGTCCCAACGCCGCTGCGTTCCGGATGAGGGTAGCAACCTCCTCCGTAGGGATGGTGTTCTTGAAAATATCCTGCTCTGGAGTGAAGCAGTAGGAGCCGTTGTAGGTCAGGAAAGCATCAAAGGACACCCCCTCAAACTTCGGCACCTCCATAGGAGCCCGCCCGGTGGCGATGCAGAGACGGATGCCGTTCTGGTGCAGCCGCCGCAAGGCTTCCAGCGTGCGGGGCCGGGCAGCACCCTTCAGCGGCACCAGTGTTCCATCCACATCAAAAAAGATGATCTTCGGTTTATTCATATGCCTTCCCTCCGGTTGCCGGACAGCCAGGGCTTATCCTATGGACTCCCAGCTGTTTTATGGGAAAATTATAGCACGAAGGGGGCGTTTTTTCAAATGTATCCCACTCTTTATGCATCCTGCCCAAAAAACAGAGCAATATTTTGTCACTCAAACCTGGCGGAATCTGATTGATTTTGACTGATATTTTGCTATAATAAGGGAGCAAGGCGGTCATAACCCGCCAATGTCAATCAAAATCAATCATATAAATCGAACAAGGGGGAATGTTCCCGATGCTGGCAGAAGAACGATTCAGCCTGATTCTGGATCTGCTGGCGCGGCAGCGCACCGCCACCGTGCAGGAGTTGTGCGAGGCGTTGAACGCAAGCGAATCCACCATCCGGCGCGACCTGAACGAGCTGGACAAGCAAGGCAAACTGAACAAGGTGCACGGCGGGGCCACCCTGCCGGACAGCCCCTTCCGCACCGACGAGCCCACCATGGCCGCCAAGGAAGAGCTGGCCGTCAGCCAGAAACAGAGCATCGCCCAGGCGGCAGCAGAACTGATCCTGCCGGAAGATTTCATCTATCTGGATGCAGGCTCCAGCACGCTGGCTCTGGCACGGGCGCTGAGCGGCCCGGCCCTGAACGCCAGCTACGTGACCAACGGCGTGGCCCACGCCCGCCTGCTGGCTCAGAAGGGCTGCCGGGTGTTCCTGCCCGGCGGGCTGCTGCGGCCCCAGACCGAGGCCATCATCGGGGCGGCTGCGCTGACTGCCATCCAACAGTACAATTTCACCAAAGCGTTCATGGGAGCCAATGGCGTGGCGCTGGATTCCGGCTTCACTACCCCAGACCCCGAGGAGGCCGCCGTCAAGGCTGCGGTCATCCACCGGGCACGGGAGGCGTGGTTCCTGGTGGACGACACCAAATTCGCGCAGGTCTACCCCGCCGCCATCTGTGATCTGCACAGCGGTGCCATCCTGACGAACCGGTGCCCCAACCCCAAATACCGGCAATACACTCTGATAAAGGAGACCGAGGTATGATCTACACTGTAACGTTCAATCCTGCCATTGATTATGTCGTCCGTCTCGACAGGCCCCTTGAGGTGGGCGAGGTGAACCGCGCCGCCGGGGAGGACTGCGTGCTGGGCGGCAAGGGCATCAATGTTTCCGGCGTGCTCCGGGAGCTGGGCTGTGAGAGCGTGGCTCTGGGCTTTGTGGCCGGTGAGACCGGTGCCTGGCTGGAACGTGGTCTGGCCGCGCAGGGGCTCCGGACCGACTTCATCCATCTGGCCGAGGGCATGACCCGCATCAACGTCAAGATCAAGGCGGGCACCGAGACCGAGCTGAACGGCGCAGGCCCCAGCATCCCGGAAAGTGCCATGCAGCAGCTGGAAGCCCAGTTGGACACCCTGCAGCCTGACGATATCCTCATTCTGGCGGGCAGCATCCCCAAGAGCCTTTCCCAGAGCACCTACGAGCGGCTGCTGGCAGGGCTGGAGGGCCACGGCGTGCGGGCCGTGGTGGATGCCACCCAGGATCTGCTGGTCAACGTCCTCCCCTATCACCCCTTCCTGATCAAGCCCAACGATCACGAGCTGGGCGAGATCGTGGGCCGGGAGCTGAAAACGGACGAAGAGATCACCGCCGCTGCCCGCGCCCTGCAGGAAAAGGGTGCCCGGAACGTGCTGGTGAGCATGGCCGGGAACGGTGCCCTGCTGGTGGATGAGCACGGCGAGGTGCACCGCATCGGCTGCCCCAAGGGCAAGGTCGTGAACAGCGTAGGCGCAGGCGACAGCATGGTGGCCGGTTTTGTGGCAGGCTATCTGCAAAGCGGCAGCTATGAGCAGGCCCTCCGGCTGGGCACCGCCTGCGGCAGTGCCACCGCGTTCAGCCTTGGGCTGGCCAAACGGGAAGAAATTAAGAACTTGTTCGAAACCCTTTAACGAGCTCACCCTCTCCGTCATCGCTAACGCGATGCCACCTCCCCCAAAGTGGGAGGTCTTGACAGTCATTGCTATGTTGATGGTTTTGCCAAGGGCTCTCCCTTCGGGAGAGCTGGACGCGAAGCGGCCTGAGAGGGTGAGGACGCTACGATAGAAAGGAGAACCCTTATGCGCATTACGGAATTATTCACCGCAAAGTCCATCGAGCTGGATTCCGCGGCCTCCAACCGGGACGAGATCCTCTCCCGGCTGGTGGTACTGCAGGCCACCCACGGCAATATCACCGACACAGAAGCCTACAAGAAAGCGCTCTACGCCCGGGAGGATGAGGCTTCCACCTACGTGGACAACGGCATCACCGTTCCCCACGCCAAGACGAATGTGGTCACCCGGCCCAGCCTGGCCGCCCTGCGTCTGAGCACCCCGGTGCAGTACAACGCCGAAGATGACGGCAAGACCGACCTGCTCTTTGCCATTGCGGCCCCCGAAAACGGCAGCCTGCATGTGGATATGCTGGCCCGCATGATGCAGATGCTGATGAACGAGGACTTTGTGGAAAAGCTGAAGGCCGCCAGGACCCCCGCCGAATTCCTTGCCCTCATCGACGCACAGGAGGAGGCCCAGTTCGGTGAGGAGAGCTTCACCCAGCAGGCCATCCCCCAGAGCGGCTACCGCATTCTGGCCGTGACCGCCTGCCCCAACGGCATTGCCCACACCTACATGGCCGCCGAGGCGCTGGCCAAGGCCGGTGACAAGCTGGGCCTGCCCACCAAGGTGGAGACCAACGGCTCCGATGGTGCCAAGAACGTGCTGACCCGCGCTGAGATCGCAGCCTGTGACGGCATCATCGTGGCTGCAGACAAGAATGTGGAGACCGCCCGCTTTGACGGCAAGCCCGTGCTGTTTGCCCGGGTGGATGACGGCATTCACAAGCCCGAAGAGCTGCTGAAAAAGGTAGCCCACGGTGAAGTTCCCGTGTATCATGCCAAGGGCGGTGCTTTCGCTGCCGAAGAGGAGACCTCCGGCGACAGCTTTGGCCGCAAGGTGTACAAAGATCTGATGAACGGCGTGTCTCACATGCTGCCCTTTGTGGTGGGCGGCGGCATTATGATCGCGCTGGCCTTCCTGCTGGACGACTACACCATCGACCCCTCCAACTTCGGCATGAACACCCCCATCGCCGCCTTCTTCAAGACGGTGGGCAGCGCCGCCTTTGGCTACATGCTTCCCATTCTGGCAGGCTTCATCGCCATGTCCATCGCCGACCGTCCCGGCCTGGCCGTGGGCTTTGCGGGCGGCGTGCTGGCCATGAACGGCACCAACTTTGCAGGCCTTGCCAACGGTGAGACCACCGGCATCTCCGGCGGCTTCCTGGCCGCTCTGCTGGCCGGTTTCGTGGCCGGTTATGTGGTCGAGTTCCTGAAAAAGATCACCGAAAAGCTCCCCGCCAGCCTGAACGGCATCCGTCCCATGCTGATCTACCCGCTGGGCGGCATCCTTATCATCGGTGCCGTGATGTGCGGCATCAACCCGGTCATGGGCATGATCAACACCGCCATGACCAACTGCCTCAACGCCATGGGCGGCACCTCCAAAGTCCTGCTGGGTGCCATCGTTGCCGGTATGATGAGCATTGACATGGGCGGCCCCTTCAACAAGGCAGCCTACGTCTTTGGCACTGCCGCGCTGGCCTCCGGCAACTACGAGGTCATGGCTGCTGTCATGGTGGGCGGCATGGTTCCTCCCATCGCGATTGCCCTCTCCACCACCTTCTGCCCCAGGAAGTGGACCCCTGACGAGCGCCGCAACGGCATCGTGAACTACGTCATGGGCCTGTGCTTCGTCACCGAGGGTGCCATCCCCTACGCCGCCGCCGACCCGCTGCGCGTCCTGCCCAGCTGTGTGGCCGGTGCCGCGCTGGCCGGTGCCCTCTCCATGACCTTCGGCTGCGCCCTGCGCGCTCCCCACGGCGGCATCTTCGTGTTCCCCGTGGTCGATCATGCCCTGCTCTACTGCGTGGCTCTGGCCGCTGGCAGCGTGGTGGGTGCCGTGATCCTGAGCCTGCTCAAGAAGAACCGCACCGACGCTGCCTGATCTGTCATTCTCCTTCTTCCTTTACCATATAAAAAGGGCCCGTCTGCTCGCACCAAAATGCGGCAGGCGGGTCCTTTCGTGCTTATCCCTTGATGATCCGGAGCAGGGTCTTGTCCAGCTGGATGGTGCGGTTCCAGGGGTTCAGGATAATGCCCTGGATCTCCGGCACCTGCAGTGCGGCATCCAACAGCTTTTCAAACTCCACCAGAAAGGTGGACTGCACCGCTTCCGCGCCCTTCATCTCCTCTTCAAAGCTGGTAAAGGCATACCACCAGCTGGCCCCATCGGCCGTGCGGAGGGCCCGCAGCTGCATCTGCTCACTGGCCGGGTTCGGCTCCACCGCCACCACGACCTGTCCGTTTTCCCGCATCCGCCGCCGGATCACGGTCAGGGTATGCGCCAGCTGCTCCTGTGTAGGCTCCTGCTGTAACTGGCAGACCGCCTGTTCGATCTTTTCGTTGCCGTTCAGGCCCTCGTCCTTCTTCTGTGCCATAAGCTCTCCCATTCTTTTTGTTGTATTTTATGCTTGTATTATATCCGGACTTTACGAAAAATGGAAGCGCTGGCCAGAGATTCTTTCTTTTTTCGTCTGCTTTCGGGTGTTTTTTCAAAAATCAGTAGCCCCCGCCCCGAAAAAGTGTTACAATATTTTCGTCTGGTATCATTTCAGAAACGACAGGACGCGCCGTTTTTCCGTGAGCCGTTTTGTCGGAATGGGAGAGATAAGGTAATGAAACGAATCCTTCGTTCTGCCGTCAGTCTGCTGCTGTGCGCCGCCGTGGCGCTGGGCGGCACTGCCTGCGGCCGAAGCAAGCTGCCCACCACCATCACGATCTGGACCTATTACAACGGCGATCAGCTGGAATGCTTCAACCAGCTGGTGGAGCAGTTCAACTCCACCGTGGGCAAAGAGAAGAACATCCGGGTCGAAAGCTCCAGTCAGGGCAGCGTGAACGACCTTGAGACCAGCGTGCTGGCCGCCGCCGAGGGCAAGGTGGGTGCCGAGAAGCTGCCCAACATCGTCTCCTCTTACGCGGACACCGCCTTTACGCTGGATCAGATGGGCCTTGCCGTTGACCTGAGCCCCTACCTGACCGAAAAAGAGAAGTCTGCCTATATCGCCGGGTTTCTCGAAGAGGGCGACCTGATGAACAACGGGGAGCTCAAGGTCTTTCCCATCGCAAAGTCCACCGAGCTGCTCTACCTGAACGCCACCGACTTTGCCCCCTTTGCCGAGGCCACAGGCGTGACCTATGCGGATCTTTCCACTGTGGAGGGGCTGAACGAGGCCGCACACAAATACTACGACTGGACCGATGCCCAGACGGCTGCACCCAACGACGGCAAGGCTCTGTATGGCCGCGACGCGCTGACCAATTACCTGCTCTGCGGCGCACAGGAACTGGGTACGACCATCTTTGATGCCGAGAACGGCGTGATGACCCTGCACTTTGACAAGCCGACCCTCCGCAGGCTGTGGGATAACTACTATGTCCCCTACATCAAGGGCTGGTGCGGTGCCAGCGGCAAGTTCCGCAGCGACGATATCAAAACCGGCAGCCTGCTGGCCTATGTCGGTTCCTCCTCCAGCGCTTCCTTCTTCCCCACCCAGGTGCTGACCAGCGACACCGAGAGCCACGGCATCCAGATGGCCGCGCTGCCCTGCCCCAGCTTTGCAGGCTGTGAGCCGGTGGCCGTCCAGCAGGGGGCCGGCATGGTAGTCATCCCGGGCACCGAGGACGAGATCAGCGCCTGCGCTGCCTTCCTGAAATGGTTCACCCAGCCGGAAAACAACCTGCAGTTCTCGGTGCAGTCCGGCTATATGCCCGTGACCTATGCCGCCAACAGCATGTCCGCCCTTGAGAACAGCGGCCTGACGGTCTCCGAGCGCATCCACAAGGTGCTGAGCCTGTCCATTGATGCCATCGATCGCAGCAAGCTCTACACCACCCATGCCTTCCCGGATGCCCTGCGCGCCCGCAATACCCTGCAGTACGCGCTGGAGGACCTTGTCACTGCCGACCGTGCCACGGTGCTGGAGCGGCTGGCTGCCGGGCAGACCCCCGAGGAAGCCGAAGCCGAGTTCCTGACCGATGCCTATTTTGATGCCTGGTACGACCAGACTCTGGCCGCTCTCAGCGCCTTTGCGGGCTGAGATGCCCTTGGAACAACCACAAAAGGAGAGCCCTTCAGATGCAGAACCGCAAGCCGCACAGACAAAAGGCCCCTCAGACGGGCCATTCTATCTTCGGCACCATCCTTTTCTCCCTGCTGGCTGTGCTGGCGGTGGAGATCCTGCTGCTGACCTTTACCGTCCACGCCACCCGGCTTGGCCCCCAGCTGAACCAGAACGCCGAGGATATCCTTGCCATGCAGGTGGACAACCGCAGCCGGTATCTTCAGTCCATCTTCCATAATGCACAGGAGCTGACCAGCCTTTCCGATACCATCAATAGCCTGACCCAGCAGCTTCTGGACGAGGGAAAGATCAACCTGAGCACGCTGGACAGCAGCAGCGACGCGGCCTATCCCCTGCTGGAAGCCGCCGCGCCGGAGCTCATCAGCACCCTGCGCATCAAGTCGGTGACCGGCGTGTTTCTTATCCTGAACACCCATGATCTGGATAAGCGGGAGCAGGACAGCCTCATGCCCGCCATCTACCTGCGGGATCTTGACCCGGATGCCGCTCCCTCCCAGCGCAACGCCGACCTGACCTTTGTGCGGGCACCGGCCCAGCTGGTGCAGTCCCTCTCCATTGCCACGGACAACAGCTGGTCCCCCACCATCCGTTACCGGGCACTGGGAAATCGCGGCTTCCTTTATCCCCCTTTCCAGGCTGCCTATAAAGACGGAGCCAGCCTTGCCGCCTCCGATTATGGCCACTGGACCTCACGATCCTATCTGGTGCCCGGGGACACCCACGAGGCCATTGCCTACAGCCAGCCCCTGATCCTGCCGGACGGCACCGTTTACGGCGTGATCGGCGTGGAGCTGCTGGCCGACTACCTGTGGGAGAATCTGCCCTGCTCTGAGCTGCAGAACAACGGCACCTATTTCCTTGCCGTGACCGATACGGAGGAGCTTTCTGCCTCTGAACTGCAGCTGCATCCGGTGCTCCGTTCCCACTGCGACGGGCAGCCGGCTTCTGCGGACGAAAGCCTTACGCTGCGCCTCCACAGTGCCCAGACCCGCCGCTACCTCTTCAGCGATGCCCTCTACATTGCCTCGGTCTCCCCCTTGAACCTCTACAGCCGGAACGCTCCTTTCTCGGGCGAGCACTGGCTTCTCGTGGGCTCTGTTCCCGAGGCGCAGCTCTTTGCTTTTGCCCAGCGGCTGCAGCAGCTGTTCTCTTTCATCATTCTGATCACGCTGGCCGTTGGCTTTGTTTGCAGCTGGCTGATCAGCAGGCGGCTGGCCCGGCCCGTTGCCAAGCTCTCGGCTGAGGTAGCCGCTGCCGAAACGGATTCCTCCGCCATCCCGCATCTGTCCACCACCGGCATCAGGGAGCTGGATCAGTTTTCCTCTGCCTTTACCCAGCTGAGCAAGGACGTGCTGGACTCCTCCACCCGCTTTTTGCGCATTATGAAATTGGCCAGTGCGGAGCTGGGCGGCTATGAGCTGCGCGATGACAGCGTTTATGTGACTGACAACTTCTTCTCCATGCTGGGCCTTGCACAGGAGCAGCCCGATCCGCTCACGCCAAAGGCTTTCCGCGCCCTGATGGGCACACTGGAGCAGCGGTGGTTCTACCGCCTGTCCCCGGCCAACAACAAGGTCTTTGCCATCCCCCAGCCCGACGGCAGCACCCACTACATCACCCTGCGTGTCACCCATATCCTGGGCGAAAACGCCTCCGAGGTGGGTCTGGCTGAGGATATGACCACCACGGTGCTGGAGCAGCAGCGCATTGAGCACGAGCGCGATTACGATACCCTGACCGGCCTGTACCGCCGCCGTGCCTTTGACCGCGCCTGTGAAGCGCTGTTCCAGCAGCCCGAAAAGCTGGGCTGTGCCGCCCTGCTGATGATGGATCTGGACAACCTCAAGCAGATCAACGACACCTACGGCCACGACTGGGGCGATCAGTACATCCGCCAGACCGGCCAGTGCTTTGCGGCCAATACGCCCGCCAACACCATCTGCTCCCGCCTTTCGGGCGATGAATTCCTGATCTTCTTCTATGGCTACCAGGATCAGAATCAGCTCCGCGCCCAGCTGGAGCTGCTGAGTACCGCCCTGCAGCGCAGCGTGTCCATCCTGCCCAACGGCAAGCAGCTGCACATCAGCATCTCGGGCGGCATTGCCTGGTACCCCACGGACGGCCACGACCTGCTCACCCTGAAAAAATATGCCGACTTTGCCATGTATCAGGTCAAGCATTCCCACAAGGGCCGCATGTGTGATTTTGATATCGGCAGCTACCATCAGGAGGCATACGCTGCCCAGACCCAGCAGGACTTTGAGCTCCTGCTGCAGGAGGAGCTGGTGTCCTACCACTTCCAGCCTATCTACTCTGCCCGCAGCGGCCGGATCGCAGCCTACGAGGCCCTCATGCGGGTGGATCTGCCCACCCTGCACTCCCCCGCTCAGGTCATGCAGCTGGCCCATGAGACGGGCCGCCTGTATGAGATTGAACGGATCACTGTGTTCCATTCCAGCGCGATCTTCCAGCGCATGCAGGCACAGGGCCTGTTCCAAAGCGATGCCCTGCTCTTCATCAACTCCATCGCCAATGTCAGCCTGACGAATGAGGATGTGGAGGAATATGCCCAGCGCTACCCCGAGCTGCTCAAGCGGCTGGTGGTGGAGATCACCGAACAGGAGGATCTGGACCGCGCATGTCTGGAACGGAAGCGGAACGTTCCGGGCTTCTCCGGCTCCTTTGCGCTGGATGACTACGGCAGCGGCTACAGCAACGAGCTGAACCTGCTGGAGCTCTCGCCCCGGTATATCAAGATCGACATTTCCATTGTGCGCGGGATCGACACCGACCGTGATAAGCAGCAGATCGTCTCCAACATTGTGGCTTACGCCCACGCCCGCAGTATGCAACTCATCGCCGAGGGCATTGAGACTGAGGCCCAGCTGCGCACCGTCATCGGTCTGGGCGTGGACCTGCTGCAGGGCTACTACCTCAGCCGCCCCGCCGCAGTGCCCGCCCCCATTGCACCGGCAGCGCAGGCGGTAATCGACCAGCTCGAACACCAGCGGTTTGATCCTCTCGGTTTATGATCTTTCCGGCTCCCCTGCGGGGGAGCCTTTTGTGACCCCATTCAGAGAAAGGAGACACGATGAACCACGAATCCAGTTCCGCTCTCCCCGCCGCCATCCGGGTGCGGGGCGCGCGGGTGCACAACCTGAAGAACATCGACGTAGATGTGCCGCTCCACAAGATCGTCGGCATTGCGGGCGTGTCCGGTTCCGGCAAGTCCTCGCTGGCGCTGGGTGTCCTCTACGCCGAGGGCTCCCGCCGCTATCTGGAGGCCCTTTCCACCTATACCCGCCGCCGGATGACCCAGGCCGAAAAGGCGCAGGTGGACGAGATCCGCTATGTTCCCGCCGCACTGGCCCTCCACCAGCGGCCCGGCGTGCCCGGGATGCGTTCCACCTTTGGCACCATGACCGAGCTTTTGAACAGCCTGCGTCTGATGTTCTCCCGGCTGTCCCACTACCCCTGCCCCGCCTGCGGCTGCATGGTGCCGCCCAGCCTGAACATTGCGGCCGAGATCCCGCTCTACTGCCCCCGGTGCGGCGCGCAGGTGCCGGTGCTGGGCGCGGAGCAGTTCGCCTTTAACAGCACCGGAGCCTGCCCAGACTGCGAGGGCACCGGCATCGTGCGGGTGGTGGACGAATCCACTCTGGTGCCGGACGAGAGCCTTTCCATCAACGAGGGCGCGGTGCTGCCCTGGCAGACCCTGATGTGGTCACTGATGAAGGAGATCGCCGAAAAGATGGGCGTGCGCACCAACGTTCCCTTCCGGGAGCTGACCCCGGAAGAGCGTGACGTGGTGTTCCACGGCCCCGCCAAAAAAGTGCACCTGCTCTACCAGAACAGCAAGACCGGCGCGGCGGGCGAAATGGATTTCACCTACTTCAACGCCGTTTATACCGTGGAGAACGCCCTTGCCAAGGTAACGGACGAAAAGGGCATGAAGCGGGTGGAGCGATTTCTGAAACAGGGCCCCTGCCCTGCGTGCGGCGGCTCCCGCCTGAACGCCGCGGCCCGGGCTCCCCGGCTGCGGGGCATCGGGCTGGCCGATGCCTGCCGCATGACGCTGGACACGCTGGTACAGTGGGTGGAGGGGGTGCCCGCCTCCCTGCCCGTGGAAATGCGCCCCATGGCCGAGAGCATCTGCGAGTCCTTTCAGGCCACCGCCGCCCGCCTGCTGGATCTGGGGCTGGGCTACCTCTCCCTTGACCGGGAGGCCGCCACCCTTTCCACAGGGGAGCGCCAGCGGGTGCAGCTGGCCCGCTCGGTGCGCAACCGCACCACCGGCGTGCTCTATGTGCTGGACGAGCCCTCCATCGGCCTGCACCCCTCCAACATCGAGGGCCTGCGGGGCGTGATGCACGACCTGATCGCGGACGGCAACTCCATCGTGCTGGTGGATCACGACACCGAGATCCTGCGGGATGCCGACTGGCTCATTGAGATGGGCCCCGGTGCCGGTGAAAACGGCGGCACCATCCTGACACAGGGCACTGTGGAGCAGGTGGCCCAAAGCCCGGCCTCCCGCATCGGACCCTTCCTTGCCGACCTGCACACCCTCTCAGCCCGCACCCGCACCCCGGAAGCGGAGCTCTTTGCGCTGGGCACCATCACCCTGCGCACCCGGGCCATCCACACCGTCAAGCCGCTGGAAGTCCGGCTGCCCAAGGGGCGGCTCATTGCGGTGACCGGCGCGTCCGGTTCCGGCAAGACCACGCTGGTGCTGGAAAGCCTGATCCCCGCGCTGGAGGCCGCCGCCAAGGGCGAAGCTCTGCCCGCCCATGTGGAAAGCATCACTGCACCGGGCATTGCGCAGGTCAAGCTCATTGACGCAACGCCCATCGGCATCAATGTACGGTCCACGGTGGCCACCTATGCCAATGTCCACGATGAGCTGCGCAAGATCTACGCCCGCTCTCCCCTTGCCAGGGAGAAGGGCTACAAGGCGGGCGATTTTTCCTACAACACGGGCCGCCTGCGCTGCCCCGGCTGCGACGGCACCGGCACCATCAGCCTGGACATCCAGTTCCTGCCGGATGTGGAGATCACCTGCCCGGACTGCGGCGGCTCCCGCTACCAAAAGGATGCCGCCGCCCTTTACCGCACTCGGAAGGACGGCACCCAGGCCGAGAGCCTGCCCCGCCTGATGGAGATGAGCGTGGACGAAGCCCTTGCCGCCTGTGCCGACCTCAAGCTGGTGGCCAGCCGGCTGCAGACCCTTTCCAACCTGGGGCTGGGCTACCTGACTTTGGGCGAGGCCACCCCCAGCCTTTCGGGCGGGGAGGCCCAGCGGCTCAAGCTCGCCAGCGAAATGGGCAAAGGGCAGGCCGACACCGTGTTTGTATTCGACGAGCCCACCATCGGCCTGCACCCGCTGGATGTGCGTACTCTGCTGGGCGTGTTCCAGCGTCTCATTGACAGCGGGGCCACTGTGGTGGTCATTGAGCACGATCTGGATGTGATCCGCAACGCCGACTATCTCGTGGACCTTGGCCCCGGCGGCGGCGAGAGCGGCGGACGCATTGTGGCCTGCGGCACACCGGAGCAGGTGGCCGCCGATCCCGCCAGCATCACCGGAAAATATCTGCACCTGTAAACCAAGAGGGAGAGCCCCGCAAGGAGCTCTCCCTCTTACTATTTTATTCTGCCTTTTTCGGGTAGCGGACGAGGTCATACAGCGTGCCGCCCGGCCCCAGGTCGCGCGTACCGTAAAGTTTCATGCCCAGGTGGACATACTTATCGCACTTGGATTTTGCATCGGTGTCCAGCACCACGGGAATGCCCAGCCGGTCGCCTTCGGCAAAGGCAAGATCCATGACCTTGCGCATATAGCCCTGCCCCTGATAAGCTTCCCGCACGCAGACCATGCCCACATAGATGCAGGGCTTTTTCTCCTTATTCAGCACATCTTCCAACGAGGGCCCGGCCTTGGAGAGCATCCGTGCAAAGTGAAACAGCTCCCCCAGGCTCTTGGATTGCAGCATCCCCCGCAGCAGGATCCGCGCCGCCTTGAAACTGACCTTCTGCCCCGGCAGCTTGTAGGCAATGTAGCCCTCGCCACGCTCACTGGTGGTGTGCAGAAAGCCGTCTGTCAGCACGCACCGCACAAAGCCGCAGATGTAGGTCACAACCGCTTCCTTGTCACGGAACCAGCTGGCCATGCCCTTTTCTTCGCCGTAATCATAATAGCCAAAGGCGTGGCCAATGTCCTGGATGTGCTGCTCACTGATCTCTTTTACCAGCATAAACTTCCTCCTCATTTCTCCCTGCACCCGGGCTTTTCCGCAGAGCTGAGTACGAGTTATATAAAACTAACCGAAGTATAGCATAGCTGTGAAGCGATTGCAAGGTGGGGTCGCGTTTTCTCGTGAGTAAAAAGACCCCCGGAAAGAACAGCCTTTTGCGCCTCTGTTCTTCCCAGGGGTTATAATTATACTTTTTTGTATCAGACTGCAACTCGACCTTCAGCCCTGCCCTGCGAAATATAATGCTCGTAGTATTTTACGTTGTCATCGCCAAACACTGCCACCAAATCAGGGTTGTTCGCCTTATAGGCGCTTAGGTTGAATCCCATGCTTCCCTGTCGGCCTTCTTTCATGCCGCTGGAAATAAAGTGTTCAAAAAGTGCTTTCTGGTTTGTGCCGATTATATCCGCAAGGTCGGGGTTGAGACGCAAATAATCCTGATAGTTGTAGACAGCATCATATTGCGCAAGCTGCTGAGCAAACGGAGGGTTTTGCAAAGTCATACCACGATACTTTGAGTTCACATTTGTGACCGTCTCTGCGCTTCCGTCCATGTAAGTTATGACGACTTTATCCACTGCAAGATAATCAATCGACCAGTCTCTCCACCATACGTCAGAAAATTCACAACCACTGTAGTCAAACATCGCGTTCTGGATTTCATCTTCGCTCAAATAAGTATAGCTTTCAGGATTGTTTTCATCTGGTTTTACAAAGAGATTACCGTATGCATCCTGATATACGAACTGAATGCCATCGGCTGCAGCAATCGCATACGGAACTATTTTATAATGCCGAAACGGGCTATCCTCTCTTGCATTGCTTTGAACCATCCATTCAAAATCTACATTTTTTCCAAGGCTGAACGGCTCCAACGGCCCTACCATTGTCAATTTTTTCGTTGGAAACATCGAGGCTTTATCACCTACACGATTATATGCTGATACATACCAATCTGCGTATTTAATCGCTTTACTGGAATTAACTCGAAAATATATAATCGGTTTCGATACCATAGGCTCATCCCATATGGCATATAAGCCCATTAGCTCTATGCTCGGTTTCTTTGCCGCAAATGCTGTTCCACACAAACATGCGCATAGAACTGCCAACGTACAAAACAACGCTGCAATTTTCTTTCTCATCATTCTTCCTCCTGTCTCTGCTCAAGTGTCGTGCAGTTTTATCGTAATAAAATTATACCACCTAAAAAACCGCCTATCAATCCCTGAAACTTGCTATTCATGCAAATTTCAGGACATTTCACGCAGAGACAAGCAAAAACAGCCAGAAAAAGCGCACTGGCCTTTTCTGGCTGCAAACAAAAAATCGAATTCTATTTTATCAGGTATCCTGCAGTTCCCCGCGGCTGGCGGCCTTGAGGTAAGCAAAGATGAAGCCGTCCAGATCACCATCCATCACGGCATCGACATTGCCGGTCTCGTAGTTGGTGCGGTGATCCTTGACCATGGTGTAGGGCATGAACA
>OOCL01001265.1_pt1 | contig 15299 bp, 8 predicted proteins | sample 1671211 | NCBI WGS metagenome assembly OOCL01 (sample SAMN06348133, study PRJEB24527) | human gut metagenome | biome: human gut; feature: ankylosing spondylitis patient; material: feces | host: Homo sapiens | place: China | collected 2015-10 | reverse complement strand
AAGCAAGCAAGCAAGCAAGCAAGCAAGCAAGCAAGCAAGCAAGCAAGCAAGCAAGCTAACCCAGATCTATTATATGTATACGCCGGGCCAGTATGCGGAGGATTTCCTCCGCATACCGGCCCGGCGTGTTTGCGCTCGGCGCATGGGAAAAAGGCCATCCTACGAATACGACACGCTAAGTCGGGAATGGTGAGAGATACCGATACGTATTATGAATACAAAACACCTATTTATAAATTTATTGCTTATGAAAACAATTTTACGAGGAATTAGTATGAGGTTGTCGCTCATTGCGATGGTCTTATGTTTATGCGCCGCATGGCCGGGGCATGGACTGGCTTGGGGTATGGCCGGGTCGGCGAGCCTGGCGGGGATGACACCCGGGGCTCCGCAGAGCCAGGCGGAAGGGGAGGTACGGTTTACCAGTACTCTGGATCCTGTAGCTTATTGCTTTATCTACGAGTGGAATCCGGTGGCTACTTGGAGCTTAAATTTCAATATCGAGAACTTCACGAAAGGCATGGCTATACGTGTACAGCTGGTGAACACCGCTAATCCGGACGGGATAGAGTTCCGCTTTGAGGATTCTGAGCCGGCGCAAACGTTAGACAATGGCGGCTTTTGGATACCGGACGAGAAGTTGACGGACTATGGATATAGCGTTGGGCTTCGTCTGCAAATGAATAGCTCGAAGGGGTGCGAGGCTGGCTATACCGTGAAAGTGTACAGCTCGCAAGACATAAGCACGGCTGCTTTGGCCTCTACCGGGCAGACGATACGGTTTATGCTGAGTGATAAGGCTCCTGCTATGGGGGAGTTGTCGCGTACATCCGGCGATCTGAACGAGGATATCCCTTTTGCGATCAACGTGACGAAGGCGGGTTTCCTGCAGGGGCAACACGCTAAGATGAAGATTTATCTGAATGGCCCTTCTGAAGGCTTGACCCTTTCCGGGCAGAACCTAAGTAAAGAGACTGGTCTATATAATGAGCCTATATACGTATTAGATATTCCTTCGTTCTCCGCTACGCAATTCACGTTGATGGCTCATGCCACGGAGGAATGGAGCGGAACGGTTCAAGTGGATATTTGTGATGCGGACGGCAATGAGGTTGCATATGGCGGCCGAGCATCGTTCGCTTTCCCGGCCAATAACTCGCAGGACGATATCGCCGCCTTGAAAGCGATCGCCGAGGCCAACCCGCTGAACTCGGACTTGCAGAACTTCATCTCCAGCAAGGATTACTTGAAAGACCGGACGCAGAGCGATGGCTACAACGTGGGCGTGACGTGGAACGCCGAGTCCCCGAGCCGGGTGAAAAGCTTCTTTATAAAGGATTATAGAACACATACGGTATCTGACATGAAGGATATAGGCTCGTTGAGTGGATTGGAAGACTTACAGTTGACTGGCACTCGGTTGAAATCTCTTGATCTGTCTGCTTTGACAAAGCTAAGGCAACTGAATATGGATGATAACGATTCGCTTACATGGTTCACGGTGAAGCTCCCGAGTCCATTACCTGAGTATTTCAATCTTTATGGTTCTACTAGGGTCATAGCCGGTACGCCAGTAGACGATTATAACGCTTATGCCGCGAAGGGCGAGGAGATCGATCTATCCGCTTACGCTACGGTGGGTGGCGTGAAATCGATCTACACTTGGTTCCTTAACGATCGAACTACTGGTAAACGGACGGAAGCGACCATGCCGATGGTCTCTGGCAAGGAGGGGGCTTTCGTGTTTAGCGGAAAGCCGGGCGAATATTATATATGTGAGATTACGAACTCGAATTACGACAATTGGCGTATGTATACGCCCCAGATCAAGGTAGCCCGTAACTCGGACAGCTACTCCCCCGCGGACATCGCCGGATTGAAGAAGCTGGCTACCGATAACCCGAATATCACCCAATTGCAGGAGTTCGTGGAAAGCAAGGGCTGGGAGCGCGAGAATTGGAACTCATATCAAGACGTGATCCGTACGGACTGGAACACCGACGAGGTCGGTCGCTTAACGCATCTGGCGATTGAGTTAGATTGGAACTCTAAGGATACGATCTCTCAATTAGACTTGAGCGCCTTCACTGAGTTGAAGTATTTCGAGTGCGAGGAATTTATGAATATAGAGAAGCTGGACGTATCGAAAAATACGAAACTGGAGCACTTGCATATATATAGCAGGAACTTAGCTTCACTTGACCTGTCCAAATGCCCGGAACTGCAATATTTTAGATTTGGAACATTATACATAGGCGAGGGAAGTTACCAGAACACGAAGCTAGCGACACTGAATCTTACCGGTTGTTCGAAGCTGACGGAGCTTTACCTTGAGCATTCGCCCTTGGCTTCGCTGGATATCTCATCCTTCAAGCAATTGAGCCGTCTGGAGATCGAGTACTGCCCGAACTTGAAGTTGCAAGGTTTCGATAAGGCTACGAGCTTGACCTATTTGGCCTTGCCGCATACAGAACAGTTCGCGGATCTGGTAAAGAACCTGCCGGCGTTTATCCGTCATCTATATCTGCAAAATACGGAGTATGAGCTTCCTTCCGCGCAAGTGGGAAAGAATCTGGAGTCGTTGGGATTGCCGGGATACGTGGAGAGTCTCGATCTGGCTCAGTACCCGAACTTGAGTAACTTGAATGCGGATGGATCTCTTTTGAGATATTCTACGGTGAAGAACTACCGGCAGATAAATTATAATGGTTTGGGGCACATAACGCTTACTTCCCCCTCTCATCCGGGAGATCCATACTGGTTCGAGAACGGCGATACGATCGATCTCTCCTCGGAGGCCGTGATCGATGGCATAGAGACCGTATTCCTATGGGTAAACGCCAAATATAGGACAGAGGAGAAAGAGGCATTGAAGCCGGTGCCAAACCGTCCGGGCGTATTCGTGCTGGACAGCAAGGAGGAAAAGTATGGAGACTATTATTGTAAGCTGATGAACCCGAAGTTCTGTAAGATCTCGGAGATTAATGTACGTGACGGCTGGCAGATCGAGACTTCATACTTCCACGTGGAGACCACCGTCCCCCAAGTATTCGCCGAGAGCGACGTGGCTACCTTGGCACGTATCGTAGACGCTTCCAACAACAAGGCATTGAGCGAGTGGTGGAGCAGCGACGCATGGAAGACAAACGAGGGCTCACTGTATGCGCAAGCCGTTTGGAACGACGAGAACCCGCGCCGCTTGATACATTTATATATGTATGAGATGGGCGAAAGCTTTACGAAGAAGGTAGATCTCGCTGCCTTGGATAAGCTGGAGATCTTGTCGTTGACAGGCAATAGGGTGGAGGAACTGACCTTGCCGAAGAACAATACGGTATTGCGTTCTTTGATGCTGGGTGGAAACTATTCTTTGAAATCTTTGATCGTATCCGAGTATCCATCGCTGGAGTATCTGGATGTGTCTAGTACGGACTTGACGGCTCTCGACTTGTCTAAGAACAAAAACTTGAAGGAGTTGTTCTTGAATTGGACGATGCTTGACGGGGTAGAGAACAGCGCTTCGGCTTCGGGCCTTGCCGCTCAATTAACCGCATATGGCTTGCCTATACCCACTACCCGGATCGATTTGGCGGACTTCCCGGCCTTGATGTCTTTCAATGCCGATGGTTCGTGCTTGGAGTTCGCTAACGTGGAGAACCCGCGGCAATTGGAGGCTGCCTTCGGTGTTGTTAGGTTGCCGGTAGGTGAGGTTCGTCCGGGAGGTTTCGTGGCTTATGGGGAGACAATCGATCTTTCCTCACAAAAGATGGTAGGTACATCCGCCTCTCGCTTTACTTGGGTATTCGACGGCGATACGATCGACCATACGGACAGCCGCTATACGATTACCGAAGACTTGACCCCGAATTATCAAATTGCCGGTCTTGTAACCAATCCATTATTCCCCGGCTGGACGGTTCAGTACGATGCGTGGGTTTACACCTGCGATGGCGATGCGAACTTCGACATGCTGGTAAACGTACAAGACGTGACCGCTACCGTAAGCTACATCTTGCGGGACAAGGATAACATGATCCCCAACTTCGGTTTTGCCGAGGCGGATGTGAACTATAATAATAATGTAGAGATCGCTGATGTAATCGGTATCGTCAACCTCATCCACGGCAAGCCGGTTACCAAGGCCAGTGCATTGCGTTCTGAGGCCGAGGTTCCCGTACAAATGGAGCTCGACGCTGATAACTTCTTGACGATGAATAGCCAAGTACCGGTAGCCGGTATCTATCTGGAGTTGGTGGGAGCCATCGACGAGATCCCGTTGCTGGGCGATGCCGCCAAGTTCCTCCAGGCTTCCAGCTTGAACGGAGATACCTTGCGTGTGATAGCTTATAGCTTGGATGGCCGCACGATTCCTTCGGGCAAGAGCCGTATCCTGCGTATGCCGGCGGGCGTTACCTTGGTAGGAGCCTCCTTCTCCGATGCGAAGGCCAACAGCTTGAGGTCTGGTGGCGATGCGATCGTGACTTCCAACGCCCCGATCGAGGCGATCAGCCAATTGGCAGCCGTGTCCAATTATCCGAACCCGTTCCGTGGCAGCACGACCTTCCGTTATCAGTTGACGGAGGCGGCCAAATCCGTGACGATCCACGTATTCTCTGCGAATGGCGCTTTGGCCGTGGTATTGAACGGTCTGCCCGGCGAAGTGGGCGATAACCAATATTCGGCGGCTCTTACCTTACCGGCGGGCGTTTACTATTACCGCTTGACGGCAAAGACAGGCCATGGTGTGAAGGCAAGTAATACTAACATCTTTATCTGTAAGTAAATTATGAAAGTGAATCATATAAAACAATTATTCGTAGCCCTCTCCCTGCTGTTATCGGCGGGACCGGCTACTGCCGCCCAGTGGAAATTGGCGAAGACGAACCTGAACGCCGCTGGCAGTAAGGATACGCTCACGCTGGAGGTATCCGGCAATTCCTTTAGTTTTTCCTCCTTCCAGGTGGATTTCACCTTGTCCGAGGGTATCTTGCTAGATGGAACCCCGATCCTCGGCGAGTTGGCAAATGATCATGCTCTTACGTGGAGTAAGCAAAGTGACGGCAGCTTCCGTTGCGTGGTATACAGTGCAGGAAACAAGGATATGAAAGCCCCGGAAGGCCCTGTGCTCCGTATCCCGGTAGTGCTGGCGGCCTCTTTTGAGGGAGGAAAGTTCACGGCGAAAAACGGACTCTTGTCTAACAAGGCCTCCAATGGGCAGTCGGTGAAGGACTTGAGTGGAGCGACCCTTACAGCGTATAAGGAAAGAGCCCATCTGGTGGTGAACGTATCGGGCCAAGAGCAAGTGGTCAACCCGGCTATAGCCGCAGGATTGAGCTATACGACCATCCCGGAGGATAAGACGCTTACGGTCGCTTATTTTAAGGATGATTCTTGTAAAATAGCGGCTACCGACAATGACCGCAAGGAAGAGGGTATCCTGTATGTCAAGCTATCCTATGCGGGTGACACTGACTACGCTGAGTTCGAGGAGGTCTATGTCATGAGTCTGACGAGCAAGATCGCTATTGACGCAAGTAAAATCACGAAGCCGCAAACGACAGGTATCAAGGAGGGGCAATTGCTTTCAACTTCTTTACTGTCCGGTGGTAGCGTAAAGGATGAAGATGGATATACGATTGCCGGTACCTTCGTTTGGACGAACGGGAATGCGGTGATGCCGGCCGGGAAGCAAAGCTGTTCCGTCACTTTCTATCCGGATAACTCCTCTTATTACAATACAGCGGAGGTGTCTGTGGAGGTTGAGGTAACCCCTACGTATCTAGTCACCGCTACAGGGACAACAGGAGGTACCGTAAACGTATTGGGCAAGACCGAGGATGACGTGTACGTGAAGGGTCAAGAGATCTCCTTGGTAGCCCTGTCTCTGCCCAATTATAAGTTCGAGAGTTGGTCGGTAACGGGCGCGAGCGAGACCTTGCCGGCGAATGATTCCATCTTTGTTAAGGCGGATAATAATAAGACCTATACGGCGAACTTCTCCCCGATCATGCGTGCGGTAACGATCAATCATGTAGGCAACGGCAGTCTCTCGGTTACGGCCGAAGGTGCGAAGGTTGCGTCTGGAGCTTTCTTGCGACAAGGTACGATCTTGCAAATCGTGGCTACACCGGACGTGAACTCCCAGTTGGAATCATTGACTATAAACAAGAAGCCTCTAGAGGGTAACAAGGTGACGCTTACAGCGGATTTGGAGGTCAATGCCGCATTCAAGCCAAAAGAGGGGGCACTTGTCTCCATCGATAAAGATGTGGCGAACGGCTCTATCTTATTATATAAGGAAGACGGCAGTTTGATCGCTTACGGTTCTTCCGTTCCTGTTGGTACGAAGCTACGTGCGGTTGCGCTTCCGGATGCCGGGTATAGCTTGGATGGCAGTGTCACCTTATCGGGCGTGACCGGCCCTACGAACGACCTGTGGACCGTGACAGGCGATGTTACGGCAAAAGCTGCTTTCGGTGCGAAGAAATACATGGTGAAGGCCTCTGCCGTAAGCAGCAACCCGACTCAGACCGCTTCCGGTACGATCACGTTGGAGCCATCCGGAGAACAACCTTATGGTACGGAGGTTCGTATAGCGAGTGCCGAGGGACAGAACGGAGCGAGACTGCTTACCATCTTGGCGAACGGTAAGGAAATATCTCAAAATGATGTCTTGACCGTAACCGGCGACCTGACGGTGACAGCTGTATTCGATCCTCGGGTAAATATCGAGAAGACATACATCCTTTGGCCGTATCAAGAATACTACTACAGTGGCGTATCCCGCAACTTCGTGCCTTTCGCTTCGCAGACTTACGCTGGTTTCTCTTTTGAGGTCTTATATAAGAACACTAAGGGTGAGAAGACTGCTAAGGCAATCGATGCGGACAATTATACGGTCTTGTTGCATCGCGAAGAGGATGGTTTGTATAATGAGTTCAAAGGGGAGTATAAGGATGGCTTAGTGATCCATAAGTCCAAGGTCTCGGTAACGGAAGCGCCTACGAACGGAGGTAATCCGAAGACTCGCCCGGCAGAGGTGGACATCACAAGCACAACTACCAATGGCGTGACAAAATACGTGATTGAGCCTAACAGCGATGCGGCTAAAAAGAATTACGAAGGCACGGTTTACTATCATTCTACGAAAGATCCGGTAAACTTATCCTTTGGTGAGTCTATCCTACGTGCGGGAGGGGAACCGGTATCACCGATGGGCTACGTACGTGTCACTAATGGCGGTATGCCATACGACGCAACGGATGGTAAGGTTTCTACCCCCGCCGGTATAACGGTGACGCTGGAAGCTGTGCCTGCGGAAGGCGCTAAGTTCTCTCATTGGTCTGATATTGAGTCTAACCCTGTTGACGCAAAGAAGAACCCTCGGGAATATGTGGTAGCGGAAGGCTCTACGGGGGTTACTCCTGAATTTGTCGGCAAGGATAAACTAGAGTTCAAGTTAGCTCAAACCTCCTCCGTATATAACGGTGCGGCTCAACTCGTATCCGTGACAGGTACGGGCAACGAGGCTTGCCAGATCACGTTCTTCTTTGACGAGGCCTGTACGCAACCGGCTGTCTTGAAGAATGTCGATAAGTATTATGTACGTGTTTATCGTTCAGCTGATGCGAAGTATAAAGAATATACTGAAGTATTCCCCTATGCGATAGAACAAGCCGAACCTGCGATTACGAAGTGGCCGGATGCTTCCGATATCTTGCTCGGTCATACACTGGCCGAATCAATTCTACAAGGTGGAAATCCCGGTATCGTAGCCGGAACATTCGCTTGGAGCAAGCCGGAAACAGCGCCTACGGCCACCGGTCAGCAAGAGGTTACTTTTACGCCGACCGATCCGAATTATAAGCCGGTTAGTAGCAAGATAGAGGTGAAGGTTGTTTCCGCTACTTTCTTGGATCCGGTTACTCCTCCTGTAGACCCCGTAGATCCGGAGAATCCAGACAAGCCGGACCAACCGGATACGCCAACCGGCATCGAGTCCATCGAGGAAGGCATGAGCCTGTATACAGCCAATCAATCTATCTTCGTGAATATGCCTCAGCAGGTAGCCTTGAAGGTAGTCGATGTGTCCGGCATCGTTCTTTACGAAGGTTCGATTCTTGGCAAGGCTGAGATCCCGGTAGGGCATGCCGGAGTCTACTTCGTCCGCTGCGAGGCCTTCGGCGATTCGTTTGTACGGAAAGTCGTGGTTCGCTGATTCTGCCACTGCCCATCGTAAGGTGCTTATGATGGGCATTGTAAACACCTTATACTGCCCATCGTAACAACCTTACGATGGGTAGTGTTATTTCGTAAGGTATACGATCGTTTGGCTTACGGTTTATAATAAATAATAAGTAAAAAACTTCGGATTATATTTGCTGGTCTCGAAAAAGGCCGTATCTTTGCAACGTTGAAACAAAAACAATAAAGACAAGAACAATGACACGCAACTTGCAAAATAGTCTCATTATTTCTCTAAACATTATTCTACTCTGGGAACGGGATAGGAAGTGAGACTGTATGCTTTGCGAGCATTACGATATATGAAAGAGCCTTTCTCACTTCCTTGTGAGAGAGGCTTTTTTAGTTAGTATAGGATATTAGTAAATTAAGAATATAAGATTATGTCAGACAGATTATTTATTTTCGACACCACCTTACGTGATGGTGAACAGGTTCCGGGATGCCAGTTGAATACAGTGGAAAAGATTCAAGTAGCTAAGGCGTTGGAACAGCTAGGTGTTGATGTGATCGAGGCTGGTTTCCCTGTCTCCAGTCCTGGGGATTTTAAGAGTGTGGTTGAGATCTCAAAGGCCGTGACTTGGCCGACCATCTGTGCCTTGACCCGTGCGGTGGAGAAAGATATCGACGTGGCAGCTGAGGCGTTGAAATTCGCTAAGCGAGGACGTATTCATACGGGTATCGGTACTTCTGATTCTCATATCAAATACAAGTTTAACTCCACGAGAGAGGAGATTATAGAGCGTGCGATCGCCGCCACGAAATACGCTAAAAAGTACGTGGAGGACGTAGAATTCTACTGTGAGGATGCCGGGCGTACGGATAATGAATATCTAGCCCGTGTCGTGGAGGCCGTGATCAAGGCCGGGGCTACCGTAGTGAATATCCCGGATACGACAGGATATTGCTTGCCGGATGAGTACGGGGCGAAGATTAAGTATCTGATGGAACATGTGGATGGCGTACATAACGCGATCTTGTCCACCCATTGCCATAATGACTTGGGCATGGCTACCGCGAATACCGTACAAGGCGTGTTGAACGGAGCCCGTCAGGTGGAGGTAACCATAAACGGCATCGGTGAGCGTGCGGGTAACACGTCATTGGAAGAAGTCGCCATGGTTTTCAAGAGCCATAAAGAACGTGATATCATCACCAATATCACGACGAATAAGATCTATAGTACGAGCCGTATGGTTTCTAGCTTGATGAATATGCCGGTACAACCGAATAAGGCTATTGTCGGACGTAATGCGTTCGCTCACTCCTCCGGTATCCATCAAGATGGCGTTTTGAAGAATGCGCAAACCTACGAGATCATCGATCCGAAGGATGTGGGTATTGATGATAATGCGATCGTATTGACTGCTCGTAGCGGTCGTGCGGCGTTGAAGCATCGCCTGCATGTTTTAGGTGTGGATCTGGAGCAGGAGAAATTGGACAAGGTGTACGATGAGTTCTTGAAACTGGCCGATCGTAAGAAAGATATTAATGATGATGATGTTTTGATGTTGGTCGGGAAGGATCGTACGGCCACCCACCGTATTAAATTGGAATATTTACAGGTAACTAGTGGTGTTGGAGTACAATCAGTCGCAAGTATTTGTTTAAATTTGTCGGGAGTAAGAAGATATGAGGCCGCAGCTGGTAACGGTCCGGTTGACGCGGGTATCAAGGCGGTGAAAAAAGCCATTAGTAATAGTGACATGACGATTCAGGAATTCTTGATCCAAGCCATTAATAAAGGTAGCGATGATACGGGCAAGGTGCATATGCAGGTAGAGTATAACGGGGCTACCTATTATGGGTTCTCTGCGAATACCGATATTATCGCTGCTTCCGTGGAGGCTTTCGTGGACGCCATCAATAAGTTTATAGTAGACTAAAAATAGACAAGACAATGAGCAAGACATTATTTGAGAAAATCTGGGACAAACACGTGGTGGACACGTTGCCCGACGGAACCATACAATTGTATATCGACCGTCTGTATTGTCATGAGGTGACTAGCCCGCAGGCTTTCGCCGGATTACGTGTACGTGGATTGAAGCCCTTCCGTCCTGCGCAAATCACTTGTATGCCGGACCACAATATCCCGACATTGAACCAAGATAAGCCTATCGAGGACCCTATATCCAAGAATCAAGTGGATACCTTGGAAGAGAACGCGAAGTATTTCGGCTTGACGTATTACGGTCTTCAACATCCGAAGAATGGTATCATCCATGTGGTAGGTCCGGAGACAGGCTTGACGCAGCCGGGTATGACGATCGTTTGTGGCGACTCCCATACTTCTACGCACGGTGCCATGGGCGCTATCGCCTTCGGTATCGGTACGAGCGAGGTGGAGATGACCTTGGCTACCCAATGTATCATGCAGCGTAAGCCGAAAACGATGCGTATCACGATCGATGGTGTACGCAAACCGGGCGTTACGGCGAAGGACTTTGCTTTATACATTATTAGTAAGATGAGTACCAGCGGTGCTACGGGCTATTTCGTAGAGTACGCTGGCGAGGCGATTCGTAATACGACCATGGAGGAACGTCTGACGATCTGTAACCTTTCTATCGAGATGGGTGCCCGTGGCGGTATGATCGCTCCGGATGATGTTACTTTCGATTATTTGAAAGACCGTGAGTTTGCCCCAAGAGGCGAGGAATGGGAGCGGAAGGTGAGCGAGTGGCGTCAGCTATATAGTGATCCGGACGCTAAGTTCGATAAGGAGATCGTTTTTCACGCCGAGGATATCGACCCGATGGTTACGTACGGTACGAACCCGGGCATGGGTATGAGTATCAGCAAAGATATCCCCTCCTTAGAAAGCGTGCCCGAGGCAGGCCGTATTTCTTATAAGAAGTCTTTGGATTATATGGGCTTCAAGGCAGGCGAGTCTATGTTGGGTAAGAAAGTGGATTATGTCTTTTTAGGTAGCTGTACGAATGGCCGTATCGAGGATTTCCGTGCTTTCGCCTCTTTGGTGAAAGGAAAGAAGAAAGCGGATGATGTAACGGTTTGGCTGGTTCCCGGCAGTTGGCAGGTAGAGCGGGAGATTCGTGCCGAGGGGATCGACAAGGTTTTGGCCGAGGCCGGCTTCGTCCTTCGTCAACCGGGATGTTCCGCTTGTCTGGCGATGAATGAGGATAAGGTTCCGGCGGGTAAATATGCGGTCTCCACTTCCAACCGTAATTTCGAGGGCCGCCAAGGACCGGGTGCGCGCACCATCTTAGCGGGGCCGCTTGTGGCCGCCGCCGCCGCTGTGACAGGTAAGATCACGGACCCGAGAGAACTGATGTAAAGACTAATCTAATAAAGTAGCATAAGATGAAAACAAAATTCAATATAATCACAAGCACTTGCGTACCTCTTCCTTTAGAGAACGTGGATACCGACCAGATTATCCCAGCCCGCTTTCTGAAAGCGACTACCAAAGAAGGGTTCGGCGAGAACTTATTCCGGGATTGGCGATATGATAAGGAAGGTAATAAGATCGAATCATTCGTCTTGAACGATCCTACGTATAGCGGAAAGATATTGGTAGCGGGAAAGAACTTCGGTTCCGGTTCCAGCCGTGAGCATGCGGCTTGGGCGATCGCCGATTACGGTTTCCGTGTCGTGGTCTCCAGTTTCTTCGCCGATATCCATAAAAACAACGAGTTGAACAACTTCGTGCTGCCGGTTGTTGTGACTGAAGAGTTCCTCGCTGAATTGTTCGATTCGATTTACAAGGACCCGAAAACTGAGGTCGAGGTAAATCTACCGGAGCAAACGATCACGAACAAGGCTACGGGCAAAAGCGAGCATTTCGAGATCAACGCCTATAAAAAGGATTGCCTGATCAACGGATTGGACGATATCGACTATTTACTGGCAAATAAATCAAAGATAGAAGCCTTCGAGGCAGCACGCTGATTATGATAGAAATAATGGATACAACCCTCAGAGATGGGGAGCAAACTTCGGGCGTCTCCTTCGCCGCTCACGAGAAGCTTAGCATAGCGCAAGTGCTGCTGAACGACTTAGGCGTGAACCGGGTGGAGATCGCCTCCGCCCGTGTGTCGGACGGAGAGTTTGAGGCCGTGAAGCGTGTAGCCGCTTGGGCCGCCCGTTCCGGAAACCTAGACAAATTGGAGGTCTTGGGTTTCGTGGATGGTACGGTCTCTCTCGACTGGATTGAATCCGCAGGTTGCCGTGTCGTGAACTTGCTTTGCAAGGGCTCTTATAAGCATGTCACCGAACAGCTTCGAAAGACTCCCGAGCAACACGTTGACGATATTCGTACGGTCGTATTGGAAGCGGCGAAACGGAAGATCGACGTGAATATCTATTTGGAGGACTGGTCGAACGGTATCAAGCATTCCCCGGATTACGTATTCTTGGTAATCGATGCGTTGAAAGGACTTCCGATCTGCCGTTTCATGCTCCCGGATACCTTGGGAGTCTTGAATCCCGGAAATACCTACGAGTATTGCAAGATGATGGTGGACCGTTACCCTGATTTACGGTTTGACTTCCATGCGCATAACGACTATGATCTTGCCGTAGCGAATGTATATTCCGCCATCCGTGCGGGTATCAAGGGAATCCATACGACCGTGAACGGTTTGGGAGAGCGTGCGGGTAATGCTCCATTGAGCAGCGTCCTTGCCGTCATCAAGGATCAGTTGGGAGAGGAGACGAACTTGAGGGAGGAAAAGATAAACAAGGCCAGTCGTTTGGTCGAGACCTATTCGGGGGTGCATATCCCGCCCAATAAGCCGATTATCGGAGAGCATGTGTTTACGCAATGCGCCGGTGTCCATGCGGACGGTGATAGCAAGAACAACCTGTATTGCAACGACCTGCTTCCTGAGCGTTTCGGACGGGTTCGCGAGTACGCCTTGGGCAAGACCTCCGGAAAAGCGAATATCCGCAAGAATCTGGAAGCGCTCGGTATCGACATGGATGAGGGCTCGATGCGTAAGGTTACGGAACGGATCATTGAGTTAGGGGATAAGAAAGAAATGGTTACCCCGGAGGATCTTCCTTATATTATCAGCGATGTGCTTCATCATGATAATGCGCTGGAGGATCAGAAAATACGGATCTTGAACTATTCCTTATCCTTGGCCCAAGGGCTGAAACCGGTGGCTACCTTGAAGATCGAGATCAATGGCGAGGCTTACGAGGAATCGGCTTCCGGTGATGGCCAATACGACGCTTTCGTTCGTGCCCTACGCCGGATTTATTCCCGTTTGAACCGCCCGTTCCCGATGTTGACGAACTATTCGGTATCCATCCCGCCGGGAGGACGTACGGATGCGTTCGTGCAGACGGTCATCAGCTGGAATTATGCCGGGGTCGATTTCAAGACTCGTGGTCTGGACGCTGATCAGACTGAGGCGGCGATCAAGGCGACATTGAAGATGCTGAACAAGATAGAGGATTAATAATTAAAAAGGTAAAGGGTATGAAAAAGTTGACTATCGCGCTTGTAGCGCACGACAATCGTAAGGCGGAAATGGTAGAATGGGCGGTACATAACGCTGAGTTCTTGTCTCACCACCATATTGTTTGTACGGGTACGACCGGAAATTTGGTTCGTAAAGCTCTCGAGGAAAAAGGGGTGAACGCGGATATTGCTTGCATGCATTCCGGTCCGATGGGAGGCGATGCTGAGATTGCCGCTATGGTTGTCCGTAAGGAGATCGATTTGGCGGTCTTTTTGATAGACGACTTGAATCCGCAACCGCACGAGGCCGACATCCAGATGTTGCTTCGCCAGTGCCGTGTTCATAACGTACCTATCGCTTGTAACCGTTATAGCGCCGACTTGATGATTACAAGTACCCTGTGGGATGATGACACGTATTTCCCCACGGAGCCTAAGTATGTACATTTTAACAGAGAATAATAACAAACATTTACGATGAAACTGAATATAGCAGTACTTCCCGGAGACGGGATCGGACCAGAGATTTCCGTGCAAGGCGTGGAAGTAATGAGTGCCGTTTGTGAGAAATTCGGACATGAGGTTCACTATGAGTATGCCCTTTGTGGCGCTGACGCGATCGATAAGGTAGGCGATCCTTTCCCGGAGGAGACCTATCGGATTTGTAAGGATGCCGACGCTGTTCTTTTCTCGGCCGTGGGCGATCCTAAGTTTGATAATGATCCGACAGCGAAAGTACGTCCGGAGCAAGGTCTTTTGGCGATGCGTAAGAAGTTGGGCCTGTTCGCTAATATCCGTCCGGTGCAGACCTTCAAATGCCTATTGCATAAATCGCCGTTGCGTGCCGAATTGGTGGATGGCGCGGATTTCTTATGTATCCGTGAGTTGACCGGTGGTATGTATTTCGGTGAGAAATATCAAGACAACGATAAGGCATACGATACGAATATGTATACCCGCCCGGAAATCGAGCGTATCTTGAAAGTGGGCTTCGAGTATGCGATGAAACGGAATAAGCACCTGACGGTTGTTGACAAGGCGAACGTACTTGCCTCTTCCCGTCTATGGCGCCAGATCGCTCAAGAGATGGCTCCTAGCTATCCGGAAGTAACGACAGACTATATGTATGTGGACAACGCCGCTATGCGTATGATCCAAGAGCCGAAATTCTTCGACGTGATGGTAACCGAGAATACGTTTGGTGATATCTTGACGGATGAGGGTTCTTGCATCAGCGGCTCTATGGGCTTGCTGCCTTCCGCTTCAACCGGAGAGAGCACACCGGTTTTCGAGCCGATTCATGGCTCTTGGCCGCAGGCGAAAGGGCTGAATATTGCGAACCCCTTGGCGCAAATTCTTTCAGTAGCGATGTTATTCGAGTATTTCGACCTCAAAGAAGAGGGCGCCTTGATCCGTGAGGCCGTAGACGCTTCCCTCGACGCGAATGTCCGTACGCCGGAAATCCAAGTGGAAGGTGGAGCGAAATATGGAACGAAAGAAGTGGGTAGTTGGATTGTCAATTATATCATGGAAAAGTAGTATAAATGGGCCGATTTCGCACCAGTAGTGGCGCAGGCTCACACGTATAGTGGCATCGGCTCATGCGAGTAGTGGCGGAGGCCAA
>OOCL01001251.1_pt1 | contig 15456 bp, 9 predicted proteins | sample 1671211 | NCBI WGS metagenome assembly OOCL01 (sample SAMN06348133, study PRJEB24527) | human gut metagenome | biome: human gut; feature: ankylosing spondylitis patient; material: feces | host: Homo sapiens | place: China | collected 2015-10 | reverse complement strand
CGCCTGTGTAAGTAGGCAAAACTCAAATTTAATTTTTTCGTAAACAACCAATCACCCTGTAATAACTATACTCGAGGGGATTGTATTTAAATATGTATCTTCATGAAAGTAATGAAATTCGGCGGAACGTCCGTAGGTTCCGTGAACAGCATTTTAAGTGTAAAGAGAATTGTAGAGTCGGCCGGCGAGCCGGTAATTGTAGTTGTTTCCGCGTTAGGGGGCATCACTGACAAATTGATTAATACATCGAAGATGGCGGCAGCCGGAGATTCGGCCTACGAAGGAGAATTCCGTGAAATCGTCTATCGTCATGTGGAGATGATTAAAGAAGTGATTCCTGCCGGAGCAGGGCAAGTGGCATTGCAACGTCAGATTGGCGAATTGCTGAATGAGTTGAAAGACATTTTCCAGGGTATCTATCTGATCAGAGACCTTTCCCCGAAAACATCGGATACCATTGTCAGCTATGGCGAACGTCTTTCGTCCATCATCGTTGCCGAACTGATCGATGAGGCAAAATGGTTTGATTCACGTACTTTTATCAAGACTGAAAAGAAGCATAATAAACATACGATTGATGCCGATCTGACTAATCAGTTAGTAAAAGAGGCTTTCCATTCCATTCCGAAAGTATCGTTGGTTCCCGGATTTATTTCTTCGGATAAGGTGTCGGGAGACGTAACGAATCTCGGTCGTGGTGGTTCGGATTATACGGCTGCCATTATTGCCGCAGCGCTCGATGCCGGCAGTCTGGAGATATGGACCGATGTAGACGGCTTTATGACTGCCGATCCGCGTGTGATCTCAACAGCTTATACTATTTCCGAACTGAGCTATGTAGAAGCAACCGAACTTTGTAACTTCGGTGCGAAAGTTGTTTATCCGCCGACGATCTATCCGGTATGTCATAAGAATATTCCTATTATAATAAAGAATACGTTCAATCCTGACGGAGTGGGAACAGTTATCAAGCAAGAGACTTCCAATCCGCAGAGTAAGGCCATTAAAGGTATTTCCTCTATCAATGATACGAGTCTGATCACTGTTCAGGGGCTGGGTATGGTAGGTGTGATCGGTGTAAACTACCGTATCTTCAAGGCTTTGGCAAAGAATGGAATCAGTGTATTCCTTGTTTCGCAGGCTTCATCAGAGAACAGTACCTCTATCGGTGTTCGGAACGCTGATGCCGATCTGGCTTGTGAAGTGCTGAATGAAGAATTTGCGAAAGAGATCGAGATGGGAGAGATTTCTCCGATCCTTGCAGAGAGAAATCTGGCTACGGTGGCAATCGTTGGCGAGAATATGAAGCATACACCGGGTATAGCAGGTAAGCTCTTCGGTACATTGGGACGTAATGGTATCAATGTAATCGCTTGTGCGCAGGGAGCTTCGGAAACCAACATTTCTTTTGTTGTCGATTCCAAGTCATTGCGTAAATCTCTGAACGTTATCCATGACTCCTTCTTCTTGTCCGAATATCAGGTATTGAATCTCTTTATCTGTGGTATCGGTACGGTTGGCGGCAGTCTGGTAGAACAGATTCGTTGCCAGCAACAGAAGCTGATGATGGAGAACGGATTGAAGTTGCACGTCGTAGGTATCATCGATGCTGCGAAAGCCATGTTCAGTCGTGAGGGATTTGACCTTGCCAATTTCCGTGAGGAGTTGCAGGAGAAAGGCAAGGATAGTAACTTGCAGACGATCCGTGACGAAATAGTCGGAATGAATATCTTCAACTCCGTATTCGTGGATTGTACGGCAAGCCCCGACATTGCATCACTTTACAAAGACCTTCTGCAACACAACGTTTCCGTAGTGGCAGCCAATAAGATCGCTGCGTCTTCGGCTTACGAGAACTATCGCGAACTGAAAACGATTGCTCGTCAACGGGGTGTGAAGTACCTGTTTGAAACAAACGTAGGTGCGGGACTGCCGATTATCAATACCATCAACGACCTGATTCACAGTGGTGATAAGATACTGAAGATTGAAGCCGTACTTTCGGGTACATTGAACTATATCTTTAATAAGATCAGCGCTGACATTCCTTTCAGCCGCACGATCAAGATGGCACAGGAAGAACGCTATTCCGAACCGGACCCGCGTATCGACCTGAGCGGAAAAGACGTGATCCGCAAACTGGTGATTCTGGCACGTGAAGCCGGATACCGCATCGAGCAGGAAGACGTAGAAAAGAATCTCTTTGTCCCGAACGACTTCTTCGAAGGTTCGCTGGACGACTTCTGGAAACGAGTGCCGAGCCTCGACGCAGACTTCGAAGCCCGTCGTCAGGTATTGGAGAAAGAACATAAACATTGGCGCTTTGTAGCCAAACTGGAAGACGGAAAAGCCTCTGTCGGCTTGCAGGAAGTGGGCGCCAATCATCCGTTCTACGGACTGGAAGGCAGCAACAACATCATCTTGCTGACTACGGAACGCTATAAAGAATATCCGATGATGATTCAAGGATACGGTGCCGGTGCCGGAGTAACGGCTGCGGGAGTATTCGCTGATATCATGAGTATCGCAAACGTTTAAATAAGGGTTATTAAAATGAAGCATATTATCATACTGGGAGATGGAATGGCCGACTGGCCAGTGAAGTCATTGGGGGACAAGACGCTCCTGCAATATGCGAAGACGCCTTATATGGATAAGTTAGCCCGCATGGGACGCAATGGACGTTTGATAACTGTTGCCGAAGGTTTCCATCCGGGTAGTGAGGTTGCCAACATGTCCGTGTTGGGATATAATCTTCCGAAAGTATACGAAGGACGCGGGCCGCTCGAAGCAGCCAGTATCGGTGTAGACCTGAGACCGGGAGAAATGGCGATGCGTTGTAATCTGATTTGTGTGGAAGGAGAGATTCTGAAGAATCACTCTTCCGGACATATATCTACGGAAGAAGCGGATGTACTGATCCAGTATCTGCAAGAGAAGCTGGGGAATGACCGCGTACGTTTCCATACAGGAGTTCAGTATCGTCATCTGCTTGTTATCAAGGGGGGGGATAAAGAACTGGATTGCACCCCTCCGCACGATGTCCCGTTGAAGCCTTTCCGCCCGTTAATGGTGAAACCCTTAGTGCCGGAAGCGCAGGACACGGCGGACCTTATCAATGATCTTATTCTTAAATCACAGGAACTGCTGAAGAACCATCCGTTGAATCTGAAACGGATGTCGGAAGGCAAGGACCCTGCAAACAGCATCTGGCCCTGGAGTCCCGGCTATCGTCCGCAGATGCCTGCTTTCTCCGAAACTTTTCCGCAAGTAAAGAAAGGAGCAGTTATTTCGGCTGTCGACTTGATTAACGGAATCGGATATTATGCCGGCTTACGCCGTATTGCGGTAGAGGGAGCCACCGGACTGTATAATACAAATTATGAGAATAAAGTAGCTGCCGCTCTGGAAGCACTGAAGACGGACGATTTCGTTTATCTTCATATCGAGGCCAGTGATGAGGCGGGACACGAAGGAGATATCGACCTGAAACTCCTAACGATAGAGAACCTCGACAAACGTGCTGTAGGCCCTATCTACGAAGCAGTGAAGGACTGGGACGAGCCTGTGGCGATTGCTGTATTGCCCGACCATCCTACTCCCTGCGAACTTCGCACCCATACTTCCGATCCTATACCGTTCCTTATCTGGTATCCGGGCATCGAACCGGATGAAGTGCAGACGTATGACGAGATATCGGCATGCGACGGCAGTTACGGTGTGTTGAAAGAAGATGAGTTTATAAAAGAATTTATGAATCAAAAGAATATCCAATGAAATACTATAGTACAAATAAACAAGCGCCGATGGCTTCTTTGCAGGAAGCTGTAGTAAAAGGGCTTGCCGCCGACAGAGGACTTTTCATGCCAATGACTATCAAGCCTCTTCCCCAAGATTTTTACGATACGATAGATACTTTGTCTTTTCAGGAGATTGCTTATCGTGTAGCCGATGCTTTCTTTGGCGAAGACATCCCTGCCGATACCCTGAAACAAATAGTGTATGACACATTGAGCTTTGATGTACCGTTGGTGAAAGTGACGGACAACATCTATTCTCTGGAACTTTTCCACGGACCGACTCTGGCTTTCAAAGATGTAGGCGGCCGTTTTATGGCACGTTTGCTGGGCTACTTCATCAAGAAAGAAGGCCAGAAGGATGTGAATGTGCTGGTAGCGACTTCCGGTGATACGGGAAGTGCCGTTGCCAACGGTTTTCTGGGTGTGGAAGGTATTCATGTATATGTACTCTACCCGAAAGGAAAAGTCAGCGAAATACAGGAAAAACAGTTCACTACTTTGGGACAGAATATCACCGCTCTCGAAGTGGACGGGACGTTTGATGATTGTCAGGCACTGGTAAAAGCTGCTTTCATGGATAAGGAACTGAATGAACATCTGTCACTGACTTCCGCCAATTCTATCAATGTAGCCCGCTTCCTGCCGCAAGCATTCTATTATTTCTATGCTTATGCACAACTGAAGCGTGCCGGAAAAGCCGACAATGCCGTGATTTGTGTTCCTAGCGGAAACTTCGGAAACATCACAGCCGGATTGTTCGGCAAAAAGATGGGCTTGCCTGTCAAACGTTTTATTGCTGCCAACAATCGCAACGATATATTCTATCAATACCTGCAAACAGGTAAATATAATCCCCGCCCATCTGTTGCAACCATTGCCAATGCTATGGACGTAGGTGATCCGAGCAACTTTGCCCGTGTGCTTGACTTGTATGGCGGTTCTCATGCTGACATTTCTGCTGAGATTTCGGGAACTACATATACCGACGAGCAGATTCGCGAAACAGTGAAAGAAACCTGGAAGGAACATCATTACCTGCTCGATCCTCATGGAGCTTGCGGTTATCGCGCTTTGCAAGAAGGACTGAAACAAGGCGAAACGGGAGTCTTCCTTGAAACTGCTCATCCTGCTAAATTCCTGGAAACTGTAGAAAGTATCATTGGCGAAGCGGTAGAAATACCTGCCAAGTTGCAGGAATTTATGAAAGGGGAGAAAAAGAGCTTGCAAATGACGAAAGAATTTGCAGACTTCAAGAAGTATTTGCTTTCTGTTTGATTGGGTTTTAAAGCAAGGTATAAAAGAAATAATTATGCAAGATATAGTAAACGGACGCTGTGGTTGGTGTGGAACCGACGAACTGTATGTGAAATATCATGATCAGGAGTGGGGAAATTTGGTGACTGACGACAAGACGCTGTTTGAGTTTCTTGTGCTGGAAAGTGCCCAGGCGGGGCTGAGCTGGATAACCATCCTCAGAAAACGGGAGGGTTATCGCAAAGCCTTTTGCGATTTTGATGTCGAACGGGTGGCACAGATGACTGATGAAGATGTAGAACGGTTAATGCACTTTGAAGGCATTGTGAAAAACCGTCTGAAAATCAAATCGACCATTACCAACGCCAGACAATTCCTTGCTATACAAAAGGAGTTCGGTAGTTTTTACGACTACACTCTCTCATTCTTTCCCGACAGAAAGCCTATTGTCAATACCTTTTGTTCATTGAGCGAGATTCCGGCATCTTCTCCCGAATCCGATGCAATGAGTAAGGACATGAAAAAGCGCGGATTCAAATTCTTTGGAACAACGATTTGTTATGCTCACTTACAGGCTTCGGGATTTATCAATGATCATCTGATAGACTGCGTTTGCAGGAAAGGATAATAAAAAGGGGATGTGTCAAAAGTCCGGTTTATTAGATTTGACACACCCCCTCATTATTATTTAGCGCATCGATCTTATTGACCGATATAAGTCTCCATGAACTTAGCGCCCGGAGCCGGAGAGATGGTTATTACCTCCGTGTCCGCAGGGATCAAGACAGTTTGACCTTGGTGAACAAAGATCTCGTTTCCTTTATTATCACGGATGGAAGCCTTGCCTGCCATACAGATATAAACGACAAAAGAATCCAGTTCCGAGAAATTACGAACCATAATCGTATCCAGATCCAAAAGGTTTGTCGTGAAATACTTACAGTCCGCCAACTCTACCGTGGCATTCGTATGACCTTTGTAGTGAGTACGGTAATCCGGATACAACGTATAATCGATTGCGTCTTTCGCCAATTCCGTATGCAGCTCACGGCCATTACCGTTCGCGTCTTTACGGTTGTAATCGTAAATACGATACGTGATATTACTAGTCTGCTGGATCTCTGCGATAAAACAACCCGCTCCGATCGCATGCACACGTCCCGCCGGCAAGAAAAATACATCACCTTCATTTACGTCGTAACGTTGAAGCACATCCATGATCGTATTGTTCTCCACCCGTTTCACGTATTCCTCTGCGTCGATTTGCTCAGAGAAACCGGAATATAGGCCAGCGCCTTTCTCCGCCTTGATCACATACCACATCTCCGTCTTACCGAAAGAGTTGTGGCGCTTTTTCGCCAGCTCATCGTCCGGGTGAACTTGAATAGATAAATTATCACGGGCATCGATAAACTTGATTAGCAACGGGAAAGTCGTCCCGAATCTCTCCATCACCTTCTCTCCCAGCAACTCCTTGCCATAAGAGCGGATCAACTCATCCAAAGACTTGCCTTCCAACTCGCCATTATCGACAATAGAATAATTTCCCTCAACATGAGAAAGCTCCCAGCTCTCGCCTACACCATTCTCAACCGGAATAATACCCTTAAACGGGCAGATATCTGAACCGCCCCAAATCACCTTCTTGAGGATCGGCTTAAATGTAAATGGATATAACATAACGTGTTTTTGTGTATAGAGTTTTACTTTTTGACCTTCACTTTCCTTAATACGACGGCGCTACGTGCCGGGATATAAAGTTTCAGCCATTCTTTCTTTTCTTTCTTATATAACGGATCAAATTGCGTGAAATGCCTTATGGTATCATCAGCCAAGCCAAACCCCCCGAAACGGGTAGCGTCGGTGTTCAATACGACCTCATATTCTCCCTTCGGAACCAAGAAACCGTAATCCGTGAACGATTTCGTCGGGCTAAAGTTGAACACAAAAACCAAGTCTTTACGCATATAAGCCAATATCTGATCGCCATCATTATCCCAAACCTTCTGGATAGGGGTATCTTGGAAATTCTTCACATCCCCGATCAATTCCAACATCTCACGGTCGAAATCGCCCAAGAAATGGTACTTCAAATCCAAGTTGTCCACCAAATTCCATTGGCGGCGAGCGTATTTATAAGACCATCCATTGCCCTCCCTTGGGAAGTCGATCCACTCCGGATGCCCAAACTCATTTCCCATGAAGTTCAGATAACCGCCATTAATGGTAGAAGCCGTAACCAAACGGATCATCTTATGCAAGGCGATACCTCTATCTACCATGAAATTATGGTCATCTTTTTGCATATGCCAATACATATCGGCGTCGATCAAGCGGAAGATGATCGTCTTATCACCCACCAAGGCTTGATCGTGGCTCTCGGCATAACTGATCGTCTTCTCATCGGCACGACGGTTCGTCGTCTCCCACCAGATCGAAGACGGATGCCAATCCTCATCCTTCTTTTCCTTGATCGTCTTGATCCAATAATCCGGGATGTTCATGGCCATGCGATAATCAAAGCCATAACCACCATCTTCGACCTTGGCTGCCAAACCCGGCATGCCACTCACCTCCTCGGCGATCGTTATAGCGCCCGGATTCACCTCATGGATCAATTTATTGGCCAAGGTTAGATAAGCGATAGCGTCGCCATCTTGGTGGCCATTAAAATAATCGCCGTAATTACAGAAAGCCTCGCCCAAGCCATGGCTGTAGTAAAGCATGGAGGTCACGCCGTCGAAACGGAAACCATCGAACTTATACTCCTCCAGCCAGAACTTACAATTCGACAATAAGAAATGAAGCACCTCGTTCTTTCCATAATTGAAGCACAGGGAATCCCATGCCGGATGCTCACGGCGTTCGCCACTCAGGAAATATTGGTCATACGAACCGTCAAAGCGGCCTAATCCCTCCACCTCGTTCTTTACGGCGTGGCTATGTACGATGTCCATGATCACGGCGAGACCCATCCCGTGCGCCTCATCGATCAGTTGTTTCAACTCGTCCGGCGTACCGAAACGGGAAGAGGCGGCGAAGAAGCTACTTACGTGATAGCCGAACGATCCATAATAAGGATGTTCTTGTATAGCCATGATCTGAATGGCGTTATAACCATCCTTCGCTACACGAGGCAATATATTTTGACGGAATTCATTATACGTCCCCACCTTCTCCTCGTTGGTGCTCATACCGATATGGCACTCGTAGATCAAAAGGGGAGACTTCTTAGGTTTGAATCGTTTATTCTTGAATTTATAAGGTTTCTCCGGGTTCCATACTTGAGCGCTGAATATCTTAGATTGCTCATCTTGCACCACCCGGCGAGTCCATGCGGGAATACGTTCTCCGCTACCGCCGTCCCACTCGACCAGCAACTTAAACAAGTCCTCATGATACATCTGCGCATCGGTCAAAGCGATCTCCCATACCGTTGAATGTTCCAATCAAATAAATAGCGGTAGCATTCGGCGCCCATTCACGGAACACCCAGCCTTTCGTGGTTTTGTGTAACCCAAAATAAAGATATCCGGAAGCCATCTCGGATAAGGTTAGTTTACCATTATTCGTCAGGCTCTTTTCTTTATCAATCACGTATTGATACCGGCCTTCTATAGCCGCCTCATAAGGGGCCAGCCACGGGTCATTTTTTATCAGATTTAGAGACTCCATGATTTATTATAATTTGGTTCTCGGCAAAGATAAAAGAAAAAAACATACCCATTGATAATATTAGGATATTTCTTATATTCGCGGTAAACCGTACAAAGATGAGCAAAGGAACAAAAAGTATAGCCTTTTACCTAATGATGATCCTCATTTTCGGTTCGCTGATGTACTTTATCGCCAAAGAAGGGGAAAGTCAGCAACTGGAAAATTCGATTGCGTCCATCCAAAACGCACCTAGTAATTTAGAAGAGGGATTTACCATATTTACTCAATTATTAGTACATAATATCGAGTCTTCCATAGGAATTCTGCTTTTACAAATCATCACGATATTGCTTACGTGCCGTTTGTTCGGTTGGTTATTCCAGAAGATCGGGCAACCCACCGTCATCGGCGAGATCGTTGCCGGAATCGTGCTAGGGCCGTCCGTATTAGGCAATTTATTCCCGGAGGCTTCCGCCTTCCTTTTTCCTGTGGAATCGTTGGTGAATATAAATATGCTGAGTCAATTCGGACTTATACTCTTTATGTTCGCTATCGGGATGGAACTTAATATCTCCGAGGTAAGGAAAAAGCTGAAAGAGACGATCTTAATCAGTCATACCAGTACGATCGTCCCCTTCTTTTTCGGTATGCTGACCGCCTATTTCGTGTACGACAAATATGCGGATAAGAGTACGCCTTTCCTCTCTTTCGCCTTGTTTATAGGTATCGCCATGAGTATTACCGCCTTTCCCGTATTGGCACGTATTATCCAAGAGAAAGGACTTACCAAGACACATTTGGGTACCATCTCGTTGGCAAGCGCGGCGAATGGGGATATCACCGCATGGTGCTTGCTAGCGGTTGTCATAGCGATCGCACAAGCGGGTTCGATGCTAAGTGCCGTTTACAACATCTTATTCTCAGTTCTTTACATAGTGTTTATGTTTTTGGCGGTGCGGCCATTCCTGCGGATGATCGGACATATCTACCACAACAAGGAGGTAATCGACAAGGGGCTGGTCGCTTTCATCTTCTTGCTATTGATCACCTCGGCTTATCTGACAGAGATATTGGGATTGCATGCCTTATTCGGCGCTTTTATCGCAGGAGTGGTGATGCCGGGAAATGTCAAATTCCGCAAGATCATGACCGAGAAAGTAGAGGATGTATCCCTTGCGCTATTTCTTCCCTTATTCTTCGTATCCACCGGATTACGTACGGAAATAGGTCTTCTAAACAAGCCTGAATTATGGTGGCTATGCCTTATCTTCATAGTCGTGGCCATCGCAGGAAAGTTTGGGGGAGCGATGTTCTCCGCCCGATTCGTGGGTGAGAGCTGGAAGGATAGTCTCTATATAGGGGCTCTCATGAACACCCGTGGGTTGATGGAGCTGGTCGTATTGACGATCGGGTACGAGATGGGGATATTGACGCCTTCCGTATTCGTGATCTTAGTGCTAATGACACTGGTCACCACCTTTATGACAACCCCATTGGTCTCATTCATCAAATTCTGTTACCGGGCGCATGATAAGCTGATGGAGCAAAAAGAAAGAATGCCATTGGAGGGAATATTCAAGGTACTGCTATCCTTCGGACGAGCCGGAAACGGACAGATCATGCTGGACGTGGCCTACCAGATGTTCGCCCAAGGCAAAAACAAACTGGAGCTGACGGCACTGCATTTGACGGTTGGCTCGGATGTAAACCCGCTACACACGGATAATTTCGAGGAAGTCAGCTTCGGCCCGATCCTTTACGGGGCCAAGAAGCTGGGCATTCAGATACAGACTCGCTACGAGGTATCGAACAACGCCGGAGTGGATATTTGTAGCATCGTAAACAATGAGGGGTATGATTTCCTTCTGGTCGGTTCCGGGATATCGATGAGCAACACACCGGACGATATAGCGGCAAGCCATTACCGGGCCTCGTTCTACAACCGTTATTTCAAACGCTTCAAGGCTCCGGAATCCTGGTTTTATCCGGGTGCCTTATTGAAAGACAAGACGAAGATGTTTATCGAGCAAAGCAATTGCCCGGTAGGTGTATTCGTGAACCGGAATTTCGTCAAGGCATCGAACGTGATCGTGGTCATCGACTCCGAGGAGGATTTATTCCTGTTGGGATACGCCCAGACCTTATTGAAGTCTACACACGGCTCGGCCAGCGTACTTGATAAATCCAGCAGTACGACCCCGGGGAACGAGGTGATCAAGGAAGGAATCCTGCGATTCACGGAAGACGTGAAGCAGACCACGCTTCTACGAGAGAAAGACCTTACGCCCCAGTCTTTCAACGGCTTCAACTTCATGCTGATCAGTTATAAGACATGGAACGATGTCTCCGAGCACCGGAAAGAAGCCTTGCAGAAGATGCCTTCTACGTTGATATTAAGTAAATAATCCGTTATAAACCATATAAACCCGTCTTTATGAGAATCTGTCTTTTCTTCTTGATCACCGTTTTCCTCATGGCCTGCTCCTCTACGGGGAACCAGCGGCAGGAACCGGAAAACCAGACCTTGGAAACGATACTCAATCGCAAAAGCGTACGTAAGTATAAGGATCGCCCGGTAGAAAAGGAAAAGATAGACAAACTGATACGAGCCGGAATGGCCGCCCCTTCCTCCCGTGACAGGCGACCTTGGGAATTCATTATCGTAACCGACCGGAAAGCCTTGGACACAATGGCCGAAGGTCTCCCCTTCGCCCGGATGCTGAAAGAGACAAGGCAAGCGATCGTCGTTTGCGGCGATACGATCAAATCCTCCAACGCTTGGTTTCTGGATTGTTCCGCCGCCTCGCAAAACCTGCTACTTGCCGCCGAATCCATGGGATTGGGAGCCGTATGGACGGCTGTTTACCCCTATCCGGACCGGATTGAGATCGTCCGGAAAGAGCTTCGGCTACCGGATCATATCATGCCGTTGAACGTCATACCTGTGGGATACCCCATGCAGAAAGAGACTCCCAAAAACAAATACAACGTCCAACAGATCCACCACAATGGCTGGTAAAGCTATATGACTTCCAGATAACTCCGTCCGTTTCCCGCCCGGTTCACCCGGATCTGCACGGGAATACGTTCCGTCATTTCCTGTACGTGCGAGATAACGCCGATCTTGCGCCCTTGCGTACGCAGGCTCTCCAAGGCATCCATAGCGACCCGCAACGTCTCCGCATCCAAAGAGCCGAAGCCCTCATCGATAAACAAGCTCTCTACCTTCATCCGGTTCGAGGAGAGAGAGGACAAGCCTAGCGCCAAGGCCAGCGAGACCAAGAAAGATTCCCCTCCGGAAAGGCTATGCACGGTACGGATCTCGTCGCACATATCTTGGTCGATCACCTGCAAAGCCAAGGTATCCGGCACACGCTCCAACCGGTAACGCCGGGATAGTTGCCGCAATTGCACATTCGCGTAATTCAACAAGACATCCAAGGTGTACCCTTGTGCGATCCTACGGAACTTGGCGCCATCCGCAGAGCCTGCCAGCTCATTCAGCTTCGCCCAACGCTCGCTCATCGCCCTCCGCTCCGAGAGCTCTTGCTGGAAGCCGGCTATCTTCCGCTTATTCTCCTCGTGCGTACGCAGACGGAAACTACATTCAGACTTTTGGGCCGTCATTTCCGACAGAGATTCCTCCAGCGTCTTCCCCTCGGAGTTCTCTTGATAGGCGACCATCCAGTTATCCAGCTCCTGCCGGCGTGCGGAAAGGAGACCGGAAGTCTCCGCCAGATCCTTCTTGATCTGTTCCGTAATCCCCCGGTATTGCTCCACCTCGCCGGCGTGCTTCGTCGTACTCTCTTGCAGCTGCTTCAAATGGCTCTTCAAGGCTTCCACCCGTTCGTGGAAGGTACGTTCCACTTGGTCGGCGGGCTGGCCTCCCAGCAGGAGATTCCGCTCCGAACGCAAACGGGTATAGGATTGATTCTTCTCGTCGTAGGCTTTCGCGGCGTCCTCGTACTGCTTACGCAAGGGAGGGAGGAAAGCCTCGTACGACTCCCGTTCCGCTTTATAAGCACTCCGCTCCCGTTCCAATTCCCGCAAGCGTTCCCCGTTGGCTTGCCACTGCCGGGCGAAATCCGTCAAGGTCTCCCGGAAGCTTTCCGGGTCCTTGTTCCAGCCCGTCTGCCATGCGTCATTCCCAAACAAGACGTTGGCGGCGGATAGGGATTGGGACAGCTTCTCCTGTTGCTCCCGCTTATCCAATTCTTCCCGGTCGATTTGCTCGGACAGGGATTGTAGCTGGTTCCTTAATTCCGTCCGTGCGTTCTCGTCCGCAGCGAGTTGTTTATGCAGCTCCAGTTCTTTCTGTTGCAGGGCGGCGAGTTGTTTCCCGCAGGCCTCCTGCCGTTCTTTCCGGTCGAGAAGCCGCTTGAGGCGCAGGGTAGCTTCCGAGATGTGATCCGCCAAGGCCAACAGACGCTCGTGCGCCTCGTGAGAGGCAAAAGGATGCTCCCGGCTTCCGCAGACCGGACAAGGCGTTCCGGCGGTCAGCTTGTCCCGCAGGCTTTTGATATCGCCAGTCGTCACGAACTGGGCTTGCTCCAACAATAAACGCTCCCGTTCCGTACGGCAGGTCTCGATCGATCGATCCAAAGCCTCCGGTTCCAATTCCTTGAGGGCAAGCGCTACGGACTTCCGCTCTTCCTCGATCTTTACCTGTTCCTTGGCGTGCGTCTCCGCTTCCCGCCGCAAGGATTGCCTCCGAACCTCCAACCGCTGAATTTTCTGTCGGATAGCTAGCAAGGCCTTGTCCGACCGCTCGGCTGCCCGGCGAGCCGTGAAGCAGGTATCCAGATGGATCAATAAGGCCGACAGTTGCTCGGCGATCCCCTCCTTGCTCCGGTAGCGTTCACGCCACGCCGTCAGCTTGTCCCATTCCTCCGAGGCTTTCTTCTGCCGCTCTTCCACCTTCCTGAGTTTCTCTTCCGCCTCCTGCTTCCGCCGGGAGAAGTCTTTCATCCGTTCATCGGCCTCGGAGCGGGCTTTCAAGGCCGATTCCAGTTGCACGTCCAGTATCCGGGCCTGTTGCAATTCCAGTCGCAGACGCTTAGATTCCTCATCCGTCCTCGCCAATCGCACCTCCCCTTGCTCATACTCCTTCCTCGCGGTTTCCAGCGATGCCAAAGCCCGTTCCAACAAGCGGGCGTTCTCCTCCCGCTGTTTTTCCTTCGAGGCGATCTGGACCTCGGCCGCTTTCACGGCCTCCCGCAGGCTTTGCCGCTCGACCTTCGCCTTCTCCAGACGGGCCAGCTCCACCTCCAAGGCCGAAAGGCGGGTTTGGGAGGCTTCCACCTCCTCCTCCGAGAGAAGCTCTATGCCTTGTACGCGAGCGTATAGCCGCTCGTAGGCCTCCTTCGCCTCGGCGTTCTTGGCGAAGATCCGGCGGGAGATCTCCGAGTATTGCTCCGTACCGGTCAGTTTCTCCAACAAGGAGGCCTTCTCGCCCTGCTCCGCTTTCAGGAAGGTAGAGAAATCGTTCTGGGCCAAGAGCACCGAGCGGGTGAACTGATCGAAAGTCAGGCCGATCAGCTCGATGATACGGGCTTGCAGGTCCTTGTTGGTTCCCGGCTCCTCTTTCCCGGCATCTATATTATATAATGTAAGGCGGGTGGCCTGCAAACGTCCGCTCTCCTTCTCCCGGGCCCGGGATACGGACCAGCGGGCGCGATACCGACACCCGTTCAGCGCCACGAAATCCACCTCGGCGTAACCCGAGGCCGTCCCGCGGCGCAAGAGGAAGCGGGGGTCGCTTTGCGGCAACACATCCTCTTGCACGTCCCTCAGCCGCACGTTATTCTCCTTCGCCAGCTCCGTTCGCGGCGTACGGGAGAAAAGGGCGAGGCACATGGCATCCAGCAACGTGGATTTTCCCGCCCCGGTAGGCCCGGATATAGCGAAGATACCCGCCGAAGCCAAAGGCTCTTCCGTAAAATCAATGGAAAACTCTCCTTCCAGCGACGCCAGATTGCGTCCTCTGATCGCCAGCACTCTCATAAAGCAACCTCCCTCATCACCTCGTTAAACAATGTCTCTATCTCCTCGGGCAACTCGCCTCCGTATTTCACGGCAAACGTATGTCTCAGCATATCCAGCGGGGCTATCTTTTGCAAATCATTATACGACAAGGCCCGCTCCTCTGCCTCTCCTTCCCGCCGGGGATACGAAGGAACGATGGAGGTGAGGCGGACCGCCTTCCCGACCAACGCCTCCTCTACCCGATGGCGGAACGTAGGGTCCGGCTCCGTCAGCAGGACCCGTATCTCCAAATAAGGCCAGCGGCTCTCGTCCTCCCAGCCCTCCTCCGGCTCCGGAAGCCCGGCGAGGCATCGCAAGACCTCCTTCGGAGGTAACGGGCTGTCCGGTATACGCATCAAGTCCGCGACTCTTGGGATCTCGATCGCCTCGATACCAGCGACCTTCCCCTCCTCGACCGCTACGGCTATCACTTGATGCCGGTAATTCTTCTCCGAGAACGACATGGGAAGCGGGCTTCCGGCGTAACGTACCGCCTCGCGCCCGCCAATCCGTTGCGCTTTATGGATATGCCCTAGCGCCGTATAAGTGATCCCGGCGTCGAAGGTATCTGCGGATACGGACTCCAGACCTCCCATGATCGCACGCTCGCTCCGGTCGTCCTCCGACAACTCGGCTCCGGTAGCGTGGAGGTGTCCCAAGGCTACGATCGCCTCGCCGGGATTCCTCCGGGCATCCGCATAAGCGTAGAGCCGCCGGTACA
>OOCL01001231.1_pt1 | contig 15630 bp, 11 predicted proteins | sample 1671211 | NCBI WGS metagenome assembly OOCL01 (sample SAMN06348133, study PRJEB24527) | human gut metagenome | biome: human gut; feature: ankylosing spondylitis patient; material: feces | host: Homo sapiens | place: China | collected 2015-10 | reverse complement strand
CATACGAGATAAGCTAGTGACTGGAGTTCAGACGTGTGCTCTTCCGATCTCCAAAAAGCCGCGCTTGTGGGTAATGATGTAATCGTCCACGTTTTGCAAGGCATTACGGAGGTTGCCGATACACATGGTCGTGGCGATGCCGTGTCCATGAATCTTGCGGAAGCTCTCGACCTGCATACCGCAGGCAAACGAAGTAAGGCAGTTGGCGAGCAGGTTGTAACCGCCACCGGGGATAAAGCTCACGCCCAGCAAGATGACGGCTTCAAAGAACACCGTCACCTGGCGCCAGTGAATCACACTGCCAAACCGCTCGTGTACCAGGTCGGCAAGCATAATGCCCACAGCAAACGAAACCACAGGGAAGAAGTAACGCCCCGCAAGTGCCCAATTGCCCTCCGAGATGCTCACGCCCACCAGCAGGATGTTGCCCGTCTGCGCGTTGGCGAAAACATGGTCGCGCCCAATGTACGAATACACATCCATAAAGCCACCGGCGAGCGCTAAGATGATGCCCAGCTCAATAGACTCCGATATCTGTTTGGCACGCTGCATCGTCGTGCATCCTCCTTGTTGACGACCCTCTCGTGCGTTGGCGGAGACATAGCCGCCGTTCATACTGTAACCCATTGACAACATGGCGTGTGCGCGAGACGGGTTCTCCAACGCGCAGATACACAGTCTGGAAACAAACGGCGGGCGCGGCACCGACACCCGAGACCTCGTGTACTCCACCAGTCTTTTTAGCCCCGTCCCAAAAAGACTGGTTACAATTACGTGCAGCATACAAACACCGGGAGGGATCGTGGCAAAAAAGCCCCAGGACGCTCAGCACAACCAGCACGGCAAGCATGCCCAGCGCGGCCAGCAGCAAAAGCGTGGCGGCAAGGCCCAGGGTGGCCACGCCACTCATGCCCAGGCAGCGCCCTCACGCCCCTGGCGTCCGGGCCGCGATAAGTTCCTCCCCGTCAGCCGCGCCGACATGGATGCGCGCGGCTGGGACCAGTGCGACTTTGTCTACATTTGCGGCGACGCCTACGTGGACCACCCTAGCTTTGGTATGGCCATCGTCAGCCGCGTACTCGACGCGCACGGCTACAAAGTGGGCATCATCTGCCAGCCCGACTGGACCGACCCCGCCAGCATCACGGTGCTCGGCGAGCCGCACCTGGGCTTTCTCGTCAGTGCCGGCAACATGGACTCCATGGTCAACCACTATTCGGTGACCAAGCACCGCCGCCACACCGACGCCTATACCCCCGGTGGCGAGGAGGGGCACCGCCCCAATCGTGCCGTCACGGTCTACGGCAACCTCATCCGCCAGACGTTCAAGGACGCCCCCATCATCATCGGCGGCATCGAGGCGAGTCTGCGCCGCCTGGCCCACTACGACTACTGGCAGGATAAGCTCAAGCGCTCGGTACTGCTCGACTCGGGCGCCGACATCCTCATCTACGGCATGGGCGAGCACGCGATCGTCGAGATCGCCGAGGCGCTCGACGCGGGCCTGCCCATTGATCAGATCACCTATATCAACGGCACCGTCTACCGCACCAGCTCGCTCGACGAGGTCTACGACTACGACCTGCTGCCCAGCTGGGACGACCTTGCCGCCGACAAGCTCAACTACGCGCGCAGCTTTAACGTGCAGCAGCAGAACATGGACCCCATCACCGGACACCGCCTGGTAGAGCCCTATCCCAACAGCGTCTATGTGGTGCAGAACCCGCCATCGGCGACGCTCACCACCGACGAGATGGACGAGGTCGCCGAGCTCCCCTACGCCCGCGATTGGCATCCCGACTACGACGCGGCGGGCGGCGTGCCGGCCTTTGCCGAGATCAAGTTTTCCATTAGCTCCAACCGCGGCTGTTTTGGCGAGTGCTCGTTTTGCGCGCTGACCTTCCACCAGGGTCGCGTGCTGCAGATGCGCAGCCACGACTCGATCATGCGCGAGGCCGAACTGCTCACGCGCGATCCCGAGTTTAAGGGCTATATCAACGACGTGGGCGGACCGACGGCCAACTTTAGCCGCCCGGCCTGCGACAAGCAGCTCAAACACGGCGTGTGCAAGAACAAGCGTTGCCTGTGGCCGAGCGTGTGCAAGAACATGGTGGTCGATGAGAGCGGCTACACGCAGCTGTTGCGCGACCTGCGCCAGCTACCGGGCGTCAAAAAGGTCTTCGTGCGCAGCGGCATCCGCTTTGACTACACCATGGCCGACGCCTCGGACGAGTTTTTGCGCGAGCTGCTGGAGCATCATGTCTCGGGCCAGCTGCGCGTAGCGCCCGAGCATGTGAGCGACGCGGTGTTGAGTGTGATGGGCAAGCCGAGCCGCGCCGTCTACGACGCGTTCTGCCGTAAATTTGAACGTTTGAACCGCGAATACGGACTCAAGCAGTATGTAGTGCCGTACCTGATCTCGAGCCACCCCGGCTCGACGATGAAGGAAGCTGTGGACCTTGCCGAGGCCGTGCGCGACATGGGCTATATGCCCGAGCAAGTGCAGGACTTCTACCCCACCCCGTCCACCATGTCGACCTGCATGTACTACACCGGCGTAGACCCGCGCACCATGGAGCCGATCTATGTGGCACGCGACCCGCACGAAAAGGCCATGCAGCGCGCGCTCATTCAGTACCGCAAGCCCGAGAACTACAAGCTGGTGCGCGAGGCATTGGAAAAAGCCGGGCGCCGCGATCTGATTGGCTACACCAAGCATTGCCTGATTCGTCCCGTGCCGCCGCGCCCGGGCGAGACGTCTGCTGGCGGTGGGCATGGCACCGGCAAGAAGGGCGGCAAGGCCCACGGTGGCAGCGGCAAGGGACCCAAGGGCAGCAAGGGCCACGGTGGCATGTCGCGTGCGCAGAACACTGCCGGTCGCAATCGCGCGGCCCAGGGGCGTCAAGGCGCCAACGGAGGCGGACGCCGCAACTAGGGCAGGGGTGCGCTCGCTGCGTCCATCCCACACGCGTGGCGCAGCGACCGCATTGCCTCAACGAGGACGACGCCGGCGATAGCGACCGTGATTATCACGTCGAGCGGCGTGTTCACAAACCACAACAGACCCATCAGGTACGACCCGGCGTTAAAGGCAAAGTGCAGCAGGATCGTGTAGCGGAGCTTTCCGGTCGTCACGAGCACCCAGCCAAAAATGAGGCCGGCAGCGCCCGCATAGCAGCCCTGCACCCAGTTCATGTGCATAAAACCGAAGATCGCCGCCTGCAGCACGACCGCCGCGGCGATACCCCACGTGCTCGGGGCCGCCCAGGGCACCATGGCGCCGTCCTGCGCACCCGCACGACGCCGGCGCTTCCAAAGTGGGCGGCACTGCGGATTAAACGCTCGGAGCGAAAACTCAAAAATGATGCCGCGCACCAGCAACTCCTCGCAAAACGGAGCGCCGAGCACCGTGGTCAGGACGGCCAGGTAGCTCGTGTCGCCCATGCCCGTCTCCTCGACAAGTTCACTGTAATCGGTCGCGACCTCGGGCAACAGCGACAGCACGGCGTCGGTCACGTAGCCAACGACCACCTGCAGGGCAAGGCCAATCACGATAACGCAGACGATGCGCTTCCACGCCCCGCGCGCTCCCCCGCCGAGCGGATGCGCGCTTTGCCGGCGTGCCATAAACGAACGCGGCCACAGATAACGCCACCACAGCAGCGCTATTAAAAACGATGCCATCTGCGCGGCAGCCTGAAGCAATTGAATATCGAGGTCGTCAATCGAAAAGCCCATGAACACCGATGCGACACCCAGAACAGAAAACAAAACCACGCTCAGGGCGATATCGGCAGCGACGACGCCAAAACAGGCAAGCGCCCAAATCACCGCATTGAGCATGCCAACCTCCTCAAAACCCGGCACTTAGGGACGTTCCTTAACTGCCGGCAGAAAAGGAACGTCCCCAAATGCCGGCAGTTTGGGACAGTCATTGTTGATGAGAATCGGGCGAAATGCCAAAAGCCCCGTTGGGCGAGATGTCGAACGGGAAGGTGCCACAGCGATTGAACGCGGCAATGAACATGCGGATGGCGTTGGACGGCGTGGTGCCCACGAGCTGAGTTGCCGCCGCGAAGGCTGCCTTCTCCTCGGGCAAGACCTTCGCGACTACGGGGGTCATGTGTTCTGCCATGGCGCTTCCTTTTTGAAACGACGGTAGTGCGGATAGATGCAGGCCACGCGGCTGGGCGACGGGCTGTGAAGGCAACCCGATTGGCCCGCATCTGGAGTTTGTTTCTGCGGCGTTGGTATTACTTGGTATTCCTAAGTATTACCCCGCAGATAGAATACCACATCCGACCCCATGGGGACGGAGGAAAACGGATCATTTTGTTGCTGAATTAGTATTTAGAGCGTGATGATGTCCGAGATATCGAGGGCCTGAGCGTCGGCGGCATCGTGCGTGGCAAGCAACAGCATGCGACCGTCGAGCAAGTCGAGCACGACCTCGGCGCATGCGTCGCGCGCAGCGGTATCTAGACCGGTAAAGGGCTCGTCCAGAATCACCGCGTCGCCCGGGCACAGCAGGGCTCGGGCAATCTCGACGCGACGGCGCTGCCCGCCCGAGAGCTCGGTCACACGAGCATGCACATCGACCCCCGGCAGCAGCAGGCGCAACAGGGCCGCGGCACTCGAGGTGTCCACGCGCGCGTCGGCGCACACCAGCACGTTATCCAGAGCAGAAACGTCCTCGACTAGGCGCACATCCTGAAACACCATGGAACACGGCGCGCACTCCCCCGCCGCCAGTGCAAGCAACGTCGACTTGCCCACACCCGAGGCGCCCATCACGCAGGTCCGCCCACCGGCGGGCACGCGAAGTACCAGTCCGTCAAGCGCCGGCGCCCAGGGCGCGCGATCGCCCACGGCAAGCGCAAGCTCCGCTGCAGCGCCATCGCCCGCAGCCCTCGCACGCCCGCGCAGCCCATGCCCATGCGCCCGCACGGCCGCACCCCACGCCACGGGCCCCGAAGCCCGCAGCAGCCACACCAGCACGCGCTCACACGCCCACGAGGCGGCAACGACCAGCACGGTCCAAGCCAGCAGGTCGGCCGTCTCAATCAAAAGCTTCGCCTGATAGATGCGCTCACCCACGGTGCCCGCCGCCATGCCGATCAGCTCGGCTGCCACACCGGCCTTCCAGCTCATGCCGATCACGGCACGCGCACACGAAAGCACAAACGGCAGGACTTCGCGCCAGGTGTGGGCGCAAAACAGTCGCCAGCCCCGCACGCCATGCAGACGAAACATCTGCTCCAGTGGCTTATCCACCTGCGCCAAGCCTTCGACCAGTGAGAAATATACGCCCGGCAGCGCCATCAAAAAAACCGCCGCGATGCTCACACGTGCCGACCCCAGCCAAATGAGCAGCAGGACCACCACGCAGGCAACCGGCGTCGCCTTCATAAACGAAAGTGCCGGCGCCGCCAAGCGGGCAAACGCCCGCGACCGTACAGAAATCCTGGCCAACAAACCGCCGCATACCGCGGCAAGAGCCAGCCCGCCCAGAATCCGCACGCCCGAGCCCGCCAAAATCGCCCAGGTACCGACAGCGCATACCAGCCGCAACAACGCCGCCACGACAGCACCCGGCCCCGGCAAGATCAACGGCTGCGCCACCAGCGCCGCCACCAGCACCCACACAGCAAGCCAAAAGGCGGCGACGGCACCTGCTGCCGACACCGCCTTCATACGCTCTGTCATTTGTCGAGCAAACGCACGCACGGGCTACTCCATGTAGTAGAAATCGTCAGCCGGGAGCTTACCGCCCACAGCGCTCGCGTCCGCATCGGCCAGCACCTGCAGGTACCCACCGAGCGCCGCCTTCATATCCTTGCCCGTCTGGCAGACAAGCATGCACCCGGGAATCGCCTTCTCGGCGATCTTGGCGTTGTCCACGATGCCGGCATCGACCACGGCCTGCGCCCAGTCTGCCGGCGCCGCATTGACAGCCTTAACGCTCGCCGCATGGCAGCTCAAGAACTCCGCAACGGCCTCGGGATGCTCCTCGGCAAAGGCACGGCGCACCACGGTCACGCCCGTCAGCAAACGGGAGCCCGTGTCACCCGCGAGCTCGTCCCACACATCGGTCAGGCTCACCGGTGCCGACAGCTTGCCCTCGCTCTTGGCGATGGCAGCGGTCTTGAATGGCTCCGGCAGCACGCCCACGGCGGACGGGTCGGCAAGCAGGGCCGACAGCACCTCGGTGGGTTCGCTCTTAAACTCAAGCGCCACCTGGCCAGTCAGACCTGCGCGCTCCAGCAAATAGTTCATGACGTACTCCGGCGTGGTGCCCTTGCCCGTCATATAGACGGTATGGCCCGCCAGATCGCCAAACGAGGTCACACTCGCGTCGCCCGTCACCACGCTCAGCACGCCGAGCGTATTGATGTCGATGACCTGCACCGCGCCCTCGGTCTTGTTGTAGAGCACACTCGCCACGTTGGCGGGCACCAAGGCGATATCGACATCGCCCTGAATGACCTTGGGCACGATTTCGTCGGCCGCGGCGCTGATCGCAAAGTCGAACTCGTTATCCGTCTCGCCACGCGCCGCCTGGTCCATAAACTGCACCAGACCGATCGACGTCGGTCCCTTGAGCGAGGCGACATGCACCTCGACCGGCTCGGCGGCAGAGCCGCTCGGCGCAGACCCGGCAGAGCCCACAGAGGAGCCCGCCCCCGCAGCCCCGCCGCTGCAGCCAGCCAACGCAAGCGACAGCGCGCCCGCGGCAAGCGCCGAGGCAAACCCTCGGCGCGAAAGCTCAAATTCAAACGCGCGCATCGTTAGCACTTCCCCTCGTTAGGCATCGACCAGGCGTGATGGTCGGTATGCAGCAACTCCTCGGCCAGCGGCGAGAGCGGCGCGCCCAAAAACTCGCGGCAGCACGCCTGAACATCGGGGTTCTCGTGCGAGAAGCGAATGTCCGCAGCGGCATCCAGGCCCCACAGCACCTGGCCGCGCTCGGCCGCCAGCTCGCAGCCGTCGTGGATGGGCTGACCGCCGCCACCGACGCAGCCGCCCGGGCACGCCATGACCTCGACGAAGTCATAGCTCGCACGGCCGTCGCGAATCGCGTCGAGCAGGCGGGCGGCGTTACCCAGCCCGTGCGCCACGGCGACGCGCACCTTGGTGCCATCGATATCGGCCACGGCTTCCTTCCAGCCGTCCAGACCGCGCACATCGGTAAAGAAGTCGGCATCGGGGTTCTTGCCCGTCACCAGGTAATAGGCCGAGCGCACGGCGGCCTCCATCACGCCGCCCGTGGCGCCAAAGATTACACCCGCGCCCGTGCCAAAGCCCAGCGGCGTGTCGAGCGGCTCCTCGGTAAGCGTGTCCACGCCCACGTGGTTCGCGCGGATCATGCGCACCATCTCGCGTACCGTCAGCGCAACGTCAACGTCGGGCGCGCCGTCCTCGCCCACCATGCTCGGCAGCGCGCACTCGGCCTTCTTGGCCGTACACGGCATCACGGACACCACAAACAGGCGCTCGGGCTCCACGCCCAGCACTTTGGCGTAGTAGGTCTTGGCGATGGCGCCGAACATCTGCTGCGGCGACTTGGACGTGGACAGGCTGTCGACAAACTCCGGATAGCGAGCCTTCACAAAGCGCACCCAGCCCGGGCAGCAGCTCGTGAACATGGGCCAGCCGCGGCTGTCGCCCTCTCCCTTGGCAGCGGCACCCAGGCGCTCGAGCAACTCGGAGCCCTCCTCCATAATGGTGAGGTCGGCCGAGAAATCGGTATCGAACACGTACTCAAAGCCCACGCGGCGCAGCGCGCAAGCCAGGCGCTCGACGGTAGCCTCCTCGCGCGGAACGCCGAGCTCCTCGCCCCAAGCGCTACGCACGGCCGGCGCAATCTGCACCAGCACGATCTTGTCGGGATCGGCGAGAGCGTCGAACACGGTCTCGGTGTCGTCACGCTCGCGCAGCGCGCCCGTCGGGCAATGCGTGATGCACTGGCCGCATGCGACGCAATCGGTCTTGCCGATCGGCGCGCGCCCGCGGGTACCCACGGCGGTGTGCGTGGCGCGATTGGTCAGGTCCCAAATCCCCAGCCCCTGCACGTTTTCGCACACCTTGATGCAACGCATGCACTTGATGCACTTGTCGTTGTCGCGAATGATGGGAAAATCGAAGTCCCAGCCCTCGCGCGCCAAGTGCTTTTGATACGGCAGGTAGAAAATGCCCAGGTCGTTGGCGATGGTCTGCAGGTTGCAGTTACCGCTGCGCACGCAGCTCGCGCACTGCGCATCGTGCTGCGACAGCAGCAGCTGCACGTTGGTGCGACGAGCCTCGCGAGCCTTGGGGCTGTTGGTGTGGACCACCATGCCGTCGAGCACGTAGTTATTGCAGGCGGCAACCAGCTGGTCGCAGCCCTCGACCTCGACCACGCACACGCGGCAGCCGCCGATCTCGTTTAGATCGCGCAGATAGCACAGGGTGGGAATCTGGATGCCGACGGACTTGGCTGCGTCCAGGATCGTGGTGCGCTCGGGCACCACGACTTCGCAGTTATCGATAATGAGCCTGACCATGTTGTGCGCTCCGTTTTCGGTGTTGTCGCTGACGGTGGGGTTGTTGAGCTCTACCATTCCAGGTTCCTCCCTCCGCGGAACGCACCAAAGCCAAAGTGGTCGCAGCGCAGGCAGCGGCTCGCTTCCTGGCGCGCCTCCTGCTCGGTAAGACCTTGCTCGACCAGATTCCAATCGTGAATACGCTCGCCGGCCTCGCGCTCGCCCAGCTCGCAGCGGCCGCACTCGTGCTTGCCCTTAAACTGGACGGTCGGCAGCTCGACCTCGAGTTTAATCTTGTGATCAAAGCCCAGGTAGCGGTCGATGTTTGCCGAGGCCACACGGCCGGCGTTGATGGCGCGGATGACGGTGGCAGGGCCGGTCTGGCAGTCGCCGCCGCTAAAGAGGCCATCAAAGTTGGGCACGGCGCCGTCCGAGTCGGTGACGACGCAGCCCCACTTGCAGGCAATGCCCATCTCCTCAAACGGCTTGGAATCGATGTCCTGGCCAATGGCCACAAACACGCGCTCGCAGGGGATGACACGCTCGGGCGTAGCGGCGGCACGCGGGGCCGGGCGACCACGGCGGGGCTCGCCGATAATCTGCGGTTGTACGCGCAGGCCGCACACGCGACCGTCCTCGCCCGTCTCGATGGCGAGCGGGGCCGTCAGCTCCAGCACCTCGCAGCCCTCGGCCTGGGCGCCGGCGATCTCGGCGTCCTGGGCCGTCATGTCGCAGATGCGGCGGCGGTAGACGATGCTTACCTTTTCGGCACCGCAGCGCACGGCAGAGCGAGCCACGTCCATGGCAACGTTGCCGCCGCCGATGACGCACACACGCCGGCCGCTCAGGTTGGGCAGCTCGTCGTCGCCGATGGCACGCAGCATCTTGACGGCCGACTCCACGCCGAGCGCCTCTTCACCCGGAAGGCCGAGCTTTTTGTCGCTGTGGGCACCGATGGCCAGGTAGACGGCGTCGAACTCGTCGCGCAGACGGGCAAGCTCCTCGCCGTTCACGGAGTGGTCGAGCTCCACGTCGATGCCGGAGCTCAGGATCCAGTCGATCTCGGCCTGTAGGCGCTCGCGCGGCAGACGGTAGCTGGGAATGCCGTAGCGCAGCATGCCGCCCAGGTGGTGACGCTGCTCAAAAATCGTCACCTTGTGGCCCATCACGGCCAAATAATAGGCGCAGGAAAGGCCGGCCGGGCCGCCGCCGATCACGGCGACGCGCTTACCGGTGTTGTCCACCACATGCGGCTTGTGATCGTTGAGGTCACTGTGCTCGACGGCAAAACGCTTGAGGGCGAGGATGTTCATGGGGTCGTCGACCATACCACGGCGGCAGTGCATCTCGCAGGGATGCTCGCACACCAAGCCGCAGACGAGCGGCAGCGGATTGTTCTTGCGGATGACCTTGACGGCGTCGGCATACCGGCCTGCCTCGACGAGCGAGATGTAACCAGGAATGTCGACGTGCGCCGGGCAGCCCGAGACGCACGGGACGCGGGCCTCGCGGTCAAAGCCGCAGGAGTGCTCGCGGATGTGATGCTCAAAATCGTCACGGAAGCCGCGAATGGCCGTGAGTGCCATGGCGCCGGCTTCGTAGCCGATGGCGCAGTCGCTCGAAAGGTAGATGGTGCGGGCCGTGCGCTCAATCAGGTTGAGCGTGGACTCATCGGCGCGCCCTTCGAGCACATCGGCGAGCAGGTCGCTCAGCGCGCTCAGACCCACACGGCAGGGTGTGCACTTGCCGCAGCTCTGGGTGGAGCACAGGTTAACGAGCGCTGCCGTAAACTCAACGGGACACGGGGCGAGCGAACTCACCGCCAGACGGCGTCCGAGCGCATCGTGCAGGTCGTCCATGACGGCCTGGGCGTGGCTGCGCTCCATTACATGCAGTCGTGCCATAAGATCCCCTCTCACATGGCAGCCCGGAGGCGAAGCCGGGCGAAATTGCTACACGCACAACACTGACCTAAAAAGTTGTTAGGTCTCCACGCAGTTCGGCAGGCGGTATGAAATGTCACCCTCGGCGGTGAAATAGAACATTACCGCAGATAAATGCCATATTTGGTAAAACGCGTTACCAAATGACAATGCCCCGCCCACGCAATCACGTGGACGGGGCATTGCTCCAGGTATGCGGCCAGCGACCCTGTTGCTTTTACTTAAGCTCGGGCCAGTAACCCTTGTTGGCCTCGATCATGTCGTCGAGAACCTCCTTGGCGACCTTCATCGAAGGCACGGTCTTGTTCAGCGTAAAGGCCTTGAGCGCCTTCTCGTAAGAACCCTCGATCGTAGCCTCGACCACGAGCTTCTCGGAGTTCAGCTGCTGCATCATGAGGCCCTGCTGGAACAGAGGAATGTTGTCGCGGCTGATGACCTCGGGGCCATTCTTGCCAATGTAGGCAGGCAGCTCGACCATAGCGTCGTAGGGCATGTTGGGGATAGCGCCCTTGTTCTCGCAAATGACCAGGAAGCGCTGCTTGGTGTCGTTCTTCAGAGCGATAGCCAAATCGGCAATCCAGTCGCCGTGGCTGCCCGCATAGAACGTGCTCTCGTCGATCTCGCCCGTCTTCTCGTAGTGATCGATACCATCAAAGAGGTTCTTCTCACGCGTCTCCTCAACCTCGTTAGCACGGGTGCGCTCGGGGTTGGAATGCTCGACGAACTCCTTCTGCTGCAGGTAGTAGTTCAGGTACGTGTTGGGCAGGTACTCCGGGAAGCACTCCATGATCTCGTACTCGCCCTTCCAGACGTAGTACCAGCTGCCCTTGGTGTGGCGGTTCTGCTCGGGGTGCTCGTCAGTGGCCTCCTCGGGCTTCTTGGACATCAGCGAGCCCATGCCCTTGAGGTAGGAGTCGGGCAGTAGAATCTCGTGCTCCTTGATGTACTCGCGCAGCTGCGGCAGGACCTCCTCGCCCTTGTGGCGGATCGAGGTGAACCAACCAAAGTGGTTGAGGCCAAAGTAATCGTACTCGACATCCTTCTTGTCGATATCGAGCGCGGCGCAGACCACGTCGATGATCGCGATCGGCATGTCGCAGATGTTGATGATACGAGCGTTGGGGCGCAGCACACGGCAGCCCTCGGAGACGATGGCGGCAGGGTTGGAGTAGTTGAGAATCCAGTAGTCCTTCTTGGCGTACCTCTCAACGTCATCGATCAGCTCGACCATGGGGAAGATGGTGCGCATGCCGTAGGCAAGGCCGCCGCAACCGCAGGTCTCCTGACCAACGCAGCCGTGACGCAGCGGAATCTTCTCGTCCTGCTCGCGCATGGCGTAGCCGCCCACGCGCATCTGGGCAAACACGAAGCTCGCGTCGGTAAAAGCCGTCTTTTTGTCGGTGGTCACCGTGAGCTTGATGTCCAGGCCAAGGTCCTCGTGCAAAATCCAGTCCACGAGCACGCCGATCTTGCGCTGGCGCTCCTCGTTGATGTCGTACAGACGAATCTCGTCAACGTCGAGCTCGTCCTTGCGCAGAGCGATGGACTTGACGATGCCGGGGGTAAAGGTGGATCCGCCACCACACAGAGTAATGATCATTGTTTACTGCTCCTTCTCAATTGCGTTTTCGACCTTGTCACGCATCTCGGCGACCTTCATGCCAAAGATGATCTGGATATTGTTGCCGTTGCGGTTGATGCCGCTGTTGGGCACGTGGTTGATGAGGTCCTCATCGATGAGGTCCGGGTTCTTAACGTTCACGCGGAGACGCGTAAAGCAGTTCTCGAGCTCCTCGATGTTGTCCTTGCCACCAAGACCTGCGACCAGGTCGGCAATGCCCGCATCGACGCCCTCTGCAGGAGCTGCGGCAACAGCGCCCTGCTTCACCGCGACAGACGCGGCGGCCTCGCCCTCGGCAACGGACTCAGCAAGCTCGGACTCTTCCTCGCGACCAGGCGTGTGGAGGTTGAGCTTCTTAATAAGGAAGGTGAAGAGGAAGAAGTACAGAGCGGCGTTGACGACTCCGAGCACAAGCATAACCGGCCAGTTGGTCTTGTCGACACCGAGGACCAGGTTGGAAACCACGATGTTGATGATGCCGCCTGCAGTCGAAGCGGGCACGGAGAGGACCTTGAGCAGGACCAGGAAGATGCCGGAAAGAACCGAGTGAACGACAAAGAGCACGGGAGCGGCAAAGACAAAGAGGAAGTCCATGGGCTCGGTGACACAGGAGAGCACGGCGGTGATGATCAGCGGGATGATAACGGCCTTGGTCTTATCCTTGTTCCCCTTGTAAGCGGTGAAGATAAAGGCGAGACCGATACCGATGTAGGGCCACAGGTTGTTGAAGGTGTAGCTGTTGAAATAGGTGCTATCGGAGAAGGGCTGGCCCGTCATTGCCATCTCGGCGACACGGATGGGATAGGCGCCGGCGATAACCTGATCGCCCAGCGTCAGGGTGCCACCCACATCGGAGAACTGGAACGGGGTGTAGATGAGGTGGTGCAGACCGGTGGGAACGAGCAGCTTGTTGAGCATGCCGTAGATGAACAGACCGATGTTGCCCGACTCCTTAATGATGCCGGCAACGGAGGAGATGGCACCCTGAACCGGAGGCCAAACGATGCAGAAGCCAGCGCCCATGATCCAGGAGATGATGATCATGATCAGGAACGGGAAGCGAACGCCCGAGAACATCGAAAGGGCAATGGGGAACTGCTTGTTCGAGTACTTGTTGAACACAGCACCGGTGATGCAACCAAGAATGATGCCGCCAAACACGCCGGTATCGAGCACCTGAATGCCCATAACGGTGCTCTGGCCGGTTCCGGTAAGGCCGAGCATGCCGCTCGCTTCGGCAAGAGAGCCGGTGGCGTTGAGCACGATGTTGTTAGCCTGCAGGAACAGGAAGAACGACATCAGGGCGATCAGCGAAGCATGGCCCTTGTTCTTCTTTGCCATGGCGCCGGCGATGCCCACGCAGAACAGAATCGAGAGGTTGTTGATGATAAACATCAGCGACTGATAGACAACGGCGCCCACAAGCTGGAACGGACCGGAGCCCAGCACAGGGATCACGGCGCAGATGGTCTTGTTGGTCAGAATAATGCCCACGATGAGCAAAATGCCGGCAACCGAGAGATACATCATCGGCTGAACGATCGACTTCGCGAACACCTCCAACGGCGCTTTGAAATTGAACTTCTTTTTTGCGGTCATAGCGGTACTCCCCTTCCTTTTCCGCAAATTGAGACAGATGTGCCCTGGACAAGGCCATAAGCCCTGCCTTATATCAATCGATGTGTGGGCACGTTATACCTAGAGACCAGGTTCTCCAAGCAGGTTAACAATGTGATATGCGAGATAACTCTTCTCGGCATCGGTAACGACAACGTTATAGGTAGACGACAAGTGGGCGGCTATGGCGTCCGCGCACGAGAATGCGCACGGATACGCCGTTTCATCGATTCGGAACAGCGCGTCGCCATTGATTTGCCCGGCCGCAGGATCGAGCGCTCGCTGAGCGAAAAACTGCAGGTGACGAACGAAACGCTCATAGGGCAGCGAGGTGTCATCGAGGGTCGTAGCATAGCGCTCAGAAACAATCGCGAGCACGTCGCGAACAAGCTGGACCGAGATGATAAGACGATCGGAGCGTTGCGGCATGGTGGCGTTGACGATATGCAGCGTAATAAAACCCTGCTCTTCTTCGCTCATCTGGATGCCCATATACTCCTTGATAATCTGCAGCGCACGGCCCGCAAGCGCATACTCCTTGCGATAGAACTGCTGGATCTCGAGCAGCAACGGATTCTCACAGGAGACGCCCTTGCGCTCGCGCTCCAAAGCAAGGCCGATATGGTCTGCGAGAGCGATGAGAATCTTGTCGTTGATATCAACATTGAGCTCTCGACGGAGCATCTGAACAATGTCTTCGGCAATCACGAGGTTGACGGTGGGGATGGACTCCAAAAGATGTGCCAAGCGGTCAATCGTACGCGAATCCTGAGAAGTGCCCTCCTGCAGCGCATAGGTCTTTTCGACCGATGCTTCATCGATAGCGTCGCCGGCGTGACGGCCAAAGCAGAGGCCTCGGCCGATGACGATGAGCTCGGAGCCATCGTCCGAAGTGACCATTGCGACGTTATTGTTGAAAACTCGCTTGATAACCACGGTACCCACCACAAGAATTTACTCGGAAAGCCAGACGACAGGCTCTTTAACAGCAACAGGGCCGGAAGCGTGCTCACGAAGAGTCGAGTTCTCCGAACGCTCGCACACGATAACGAAGACCGTGGGATCGAAGCCGGCGGCGCGGACCGCGTCAAAATCGACCTCGACGAGGGGCTGGCCCGCGTCGACATGGTCACCCTGAGCAACAAGCGCATGGAAGCCCTTGCCCTCAAGTTTAACAGTGTCGATTCCGATATGCAGCATCACCTGAGCAGAGCTGTCGTCGGACATGATTCCCAGCGCGTGCTCAGTCGGAAACAACGCCGCGACGGTGCCGGAAACAGGAGCGCACACCGTTCCCTCTTGGGGAACCACGGCAACGCCATCGCCCACGGCACGACTGCTAAAAGCGGGGTCATTGGTTTTTTCTAGGTGAACAAGCTCGCCGGAAACGGGAGCGAGGATTTCGAACTCGGAAGTCGCAGTCGCCTGCTTGTCCGAGCCGCCCATAAGGCGAGAAAAGAAACCCATGGTGGCATGTCCCTTCATAAATATAGCCCAACCAAAATCAAGCGAATGCGCCCATAGAGACACATCCGTTCAAAGACTTTGGTTAGGCCCACGTCCGAGGGACTCGGTAACCTTCCGCATTTCTTTTTACGGGAGCTATTGTAGACAAGCCCAAAGCCAGAATAATCATTATGACCGGTGAACGGTATTTATTCTCCGATAAACGGTATTTAGGCGGCGTTTGGATGTCTCTATAGTTTTGTAACCCTCGTGGCTATTCCCGGTGGGGCACCCGACCCCGTATCGCGGCGCATGTCGCCCCCAATCTGGGTATCCGGTGCATGGTGCCCTATTGTCTTGCATAATTTCGCTTGCGTAATGCATAAAAAGACGGGGGCACCCCTTCCCGTCCCAACGTACCCCCGCTTGGACCGTGCAAAAACCGGAGTATTCAGCATCGCGGTCCCCGTCGGCGACGCCG
>OOCL01001218.1_pt1 | contig 15772 bp, 8 predicted proteins | sample 1671211 | NCBI WGS metagenome assembly OOCL01 (sample SAMN06348133, study PRJEB24527) | human gut metagenome | biome: human gut; feature: ankylosing spondylitis patient; material: feces | host: Homo sapiens | place: China | collected 2015-10 | reverse complement strand
AACTCGAAGACCGATGTCGATGATATAGACCATTTGAGCAACCGTCGTGTGCGCACGGTAGGAGAACAATTATATAATCAGTTCGGAGTGGGATTGGCTCGTATGGCGCGTACCATTCGTGAGAGAATGAATGTGCGGGATAACGAGGTGTTTACTCCCATCGATTTGATTAATGCAAAGACGATATCGTCTGTTATCAATACATTCTTCGGGACGAACGCTTTGTCGCAGTTCATGGATCAGACGAATCCGTTGGCCGAAATTACACACAAACGTCGTATGTCGGCTTTGGGTCCCGGCGGTTTGTCTCGCGAACGCGCCGGTTTCGAGGTTCGTGACGTGCACTATACGCACTATGGACGTCTTTGTCCTATCGAGACTCCTGAAGGTCCTAATATCGGTTTGATCTCGTCTCTTTGTGTATATGCTAAAATCAATGATTTGGGCTTCATCGAAACTCCATATCGAAAAGTGGAAAATGGAAAAGTAGATTTGTCGCCCGAAGGTGTGGTTTATTTGACCGCCGAAGCTGAGGAAAACTTGGTGGTAGCGCAGGGTAATGCTCCGTTGAATGACGACGGTACATTTGTCCGTAATCGGGTAAAATCTCGTTTGGAGGCCGATTTTCCCGTCGTGTCGCCCGATCAGGTGAATTTGATGGACGTGTCGCCTACTCAGATAGCTTCTATCGCGGCATCGTTGATTCCGTTCCTCGAACACGATGATGCGAACCGTGCGTTGATGGGGTCGAACATGATGCGCCAAGCAGTTCCTTTATTGCGTCCCGAAGCTCCTATTGTGGGAACGGGCATCGAGGGTCAGTTGATTCGCGATTCTCGTACGCAGATTACGGCCGAGGGCGATGGTGTTATCGAGTTTGTCGATGCCACTACGATTCGTATTCGCTACGATCGTACGGAAGATGAAGAATTTGTAAGTTTTGAAGATTCCGTAAAAGAATATATCATACCCAAGTTCCGTAAGACGAACCAGAGTACGACTATCGATTTGCGTCCTATCTGCCAAAAGGGAGACCGGGTTAAAGCCGGAGATATTCTTACCGAAGGTTATTCCACCGAGAATGGCGAGTTGGCTTTGGGACGTAACCTCAAAGTCGCATTCATGCCGTGGAAAGGATATAACTACGAGGATGCTATCGTGTTGAACGAGCGTGTCGTTCGTGAAGACATTCTTACTTCGGTTCACGTTGATGAATATTCGTTGGAAGTGCGTGAAACCAAGCGCGGTATGGAGGAACTTACTTCCGATATTCCCAATGTAAGCGAGGATGCTACGAAAGACCTCGATGAACGTGGTATTATTCGTATCGGAGCTCAGGTTAATCCCGGAGATATTATGATCGGTAAGATTACTCCGAAAGGTGAATCTGATCCTTCTCCCGAAGAAAAATTGCTTCGTGCGATTTTCGGTGATAAGGCCGGCGATGTGAAAGATGCTTCCTTGAAAGCTACTCCTTCGTTGAAAGGTGTCGTTATCGGTACGAATCTATTCTCTCGTGCCATTAAAAAGAAAAAATCGAAACTCAGCGACAAAGCCATTCTTCCGAAACTCGACGAGGAATATGAAGAAAAGATGAACGGTTTGAAAGCCATTCTCATCGATAAGTTGCTTGTTTTGACACAAGGTAAGGTTTCTCAGGGTGTGAAAGATTTCATGGGAACCGATGTCGTGTCGAAGGGAACGAAATTCACTCAGGCTGTTCTGAATAAAATCGATTATACGACGGTACAGGTAAGCAAGTGGACGACTGATGCCGCTAAGAACGAATTGATACGCGCTACTATCATCAATTATTTGAAGAAGTATAAAGAATATGATGCCGAGTTGCGTCGTAAGAAATTCGATATTTCTATCGGAGATGAACTTCCTTCTGGTATCGTGCAAATGGCCAAAGTGTATATTGCCAAGAAGCGTAAGATAAGCGTGGGCGATAAGATGGCCGGACGTCACGGTAACAAGGGTGTTGTTTCCCGTGTCCTTCCTGTAGAAGATATGCCATTCTTACCAAACGGCCGTCCGCTGGATATCGTGCTGAATCCTCTGGGTGTACCTTCCCGAATGAATATCGGACAGGTCTTAGAGCTTCATTTAAGTCTCGCATCTAAGGTGCTTGGATTTAATGTAGCAACACCAGTATTTAACGGTGCAGACGAGAACGATATCATGGATACTCTTGAGATGGCGAATGACTATGCGAACAAGACATGGGAAGAATTCGAAGAACGCTGGGGTGACAAGGTTAACGATGATATTATGAAGTATCTTTGGGATAACCGTGACCACAGAGAAGAATGGAAGGGTGTTCCAATCGACCGTACAGGTAAGGTTCAGCTTCGTGATGGACGTACAGGACAGGAATTCGATTCACCAGTTTCCATTGGATTCATGCATTATCTGAAGCTGCACCACTTAGTAGATGATAAGATTCATGCACGTTCTACAGGTCCTTACTCATTAGTAACACAGCAGCCTCTGGGTGGTAAAGCTCAGTTCGGTGGACAGCGTTTCGGAGAGATGGAGGTTTGGGCTCTTGAGGCGTACGGTGCATCCTACACGCTGCAGGAGATCCTGACTGTGAAGTCTGACGATGTGGTTGGCCGTGTGAAGACATACGAAGCCATCATCAAGGGCGACAATATTCCGGAGCCTGGTATTCCGGAATCCTTCAAAGTATTGTTGAAAGAGCTGCAGTCCCTGGCACTCGATGTCCGCGTACTGCGTGATGACAATACCGAAGTTAAAATTATGGAATCAGTTGATTACGGTGATACCAACCTGAACCACATCATCGAGGGAGACCGTTACTCTGACAGAGAGGACGAGAGATTTGGTGACTATGGATTCTCCAAGAAAGAATTTGACGGAGAAGAAATGGTAGATGTGGAAGAGGATGAAGAAGAAGACTCTTATCTTGATCTGGATGAAAGTTCAGATGATGACATGTAACTTGTAGATCTTCGCTTTGCGAGGAAAGGGGTAATCAAATGCCAGAAACAGCAAAAAAAGAAAATTACCAGATGAGCTTTGATGCCATCAAAATAGGACTTGCCTCCCCGGAGAAAATCCGGGAGTGGTCCCATGGCGAGGTAAAAAAACCGGAGACCATCAACTACAGAACGCTGAAACCGGAAAAAGACGGTCTGTTCTGTGAAAGAATCTTCGGACCAAGCAAAGACTGGGAGTGCCATTGCGGTAAATATAAGAAAATTCGCTACAAAGGCGTAATCTGCGACCGATGCGGCGTAGAAGTAACAAAATCCAGTGTGCGCCGTGAGCGTATGGGACACATTGAGCTGGCAGCTCCGGTATCCCACATCTGGTATTTCAAAGGAATTCCGTCCCGTATGGGACTGATCCTGGATCTGTCTCCGAGAACTCTGGAAAAGGTTCTGTATTTCGCAAACTACATCGTTCTTGATGCAGGCGATACCAAATTACAGTACAAACAGGTTCTGACCGAGAAAGAATACCAGGATGCCAGAGAGGAGTTCGGAAACAGCTTCCGTGCAGGTATGGGTGCGGAATCCATCAAAGAGCTTCTGATGGCAATCGATCTGGAAAAAGAGTCTGCTGAATTAAAGGCAGGTCTTAAAGATTCTACCGGACAGAAGAGAGCCCGCATCATCAAGAGACTTGAGGTTGTTGAGGCATTCCGTGAGTCCGGAAACCGTCCGGAGTGGATGATTCTTGATGCGGTTCCGGTTATTCCGCCGGATCTGCGTCCTATGGTACAGCTTGACGGAGGACGTTTTGCAACATCCGACCTGAATGATCTGTATCGCCGTATCATCAACCGTAACAATCGTCTGAAGAGACTGCTGGAGCTCGGTGCACCGGATATCATCGTGCGCAACGAGAAACGTATGCTCCAGGAGGCAGTTGATGCCCTGATCGACAACGGCCGCCGCGGCCGTCCGGTAACCGGTCCTGGAAACCGTCCTCTGAAATCTCTGTCCGACATGCTGAAAGGTAAATCCGGCCGTTTCCGTCAGAACCTTCTTGGTAAACGTGTTGACTACTCCGGCCGTTCCGTTATCGTCGTAGGACCGGAACTGAAGATTTACCAGTGCGGTCTGCCGAAAGAAATGGCAATCGAGCTGTTTAAACCGTTCGTTATGAAAGAGCTGGTTTCCAACGGCACTGCACATAACATCAAAAATGCAAAGAAAATGGTCGAGAAACTCGAGCCGCAGGTATGGGACGTTCTCGAGGACGTCATCAAAGAGCATCCGGTTATGCTGACCCGTGCCCCTACCCTGCATCGTCTGGGTATCCAGGCGTTCGAGCCGATTCTGGTAGAAGGTAAAGCGATTAAGCTGCACCCGCTGGTTTGTACCGCATTCAACGCCGACTTCGACGGTGACCAGATGGCTGTCCATCTGCCGCTGTCTGTAGAAGCGCAGGCAGAGTGCCGTTTCATGCTTCTTTCTCCGAACAACCTGCTGAAACCGTCCGATGGTGGTCCGGTAGCCGTTCCTTCCCAGGATATGGTTCTTGGTATCTACTATCTGACACAGGAGCGTCCGGGCGAGAAGGGCGAAGGAAGCTTCTTCCGCGATATGAACGAAGCCATCCTGGCATACGAGAACGGATACATTACCCTGCAGACCAAGATTACCATCCGCTGCGAAAAAGAGATGGAAGATGGTACTGTAATGCAGCAGAACGTAAGCTCCACACTCGGAAGATTCCTCTTCAATGAGATTCTGCCGCAGGATCTGGGATACGTAGACCGTACGGTTCCGGGTAATGAGCTTGCTCTTGAGGTTGATTTCCTCGTTGCAAAGAAACAGCTGAAACAGATTCTGGAAAAAGTCATCAATACACACGGAGCTACCAAAACCGCAGAGGTTCTGGACTATATCAAGGCAACCGGATATAAATATTCCACCCGTGCAGCCATGACCGTATCCATTTCCGATATGACCGTGCCGCCGCAGAAGCCGGAGATGCTCGCCGAAGCACAGGCAACGGTAGACAAGATTACAAGAAACTTCAAACGTGGTCTGATTACAGACGAAGAGCGTTACAAAGAGGTTGTAGATACCTGGAAGAAGACCGACGATGCGCTGACAAAAGCACTGCTCGACGGACTGGATAAATACAACAACATCTTCATGATGGCTGACTCCGGAGCCCGTGGTTCCGATAAGCAGATCAAACAGCTGGCCGGTATGCGAGGACTGATGGCCGATACAACCGGACATACCATCGAGCTGCCGATCAAGTCAAACTTCCGTGAAGGTCTTCAGGTACTGGAATACTTCATGTCCGCACATGGAGCACGAAAAGGTATGTCCGATACCGCGCTTCGTACCGCCGACTCTGGTTACCTGACCCGTCGTCTGGTAGACGTTTCTCAGGACCTGATCATCCGTGAAATCGACTGTGCCGAGGGCAAGGACGAAATTCCGGGTATGTGGGTCAGCGAGTTCACAGACGGAAAAGAGCAGATCGAGAGTCTGCAGGATCGTATCACAGGCCGTTTCTCCTGCGAGACGATCAAAGACAAGGACGGCAACGTCATTGTAAAAGCAAACCATATGATCACCCCGAAACGTGCTGCCCGTGTCATCAAAGACGGCATCAACGAGAACGGTGAGCATTATACAAAAGTAAAAATCCGTACCATTCTTACCTGCCGTTCCGGTAACGGAATCTGCGCAAAATGCTATGGTGCCAACATGGCAACCGGCGAGGCAGTACAGGTTGGTGAGTCTGTCGGAATTATCGCAGCACAGTCGATCGGTGAGCCTGGTACACAGCTGACCATGCGTACCTTCCATACCGGTGGTGTTGCCGGTGGAGATATCACACAGGGTCTTCCTCGTGTCGAGGAGCTTTTCGAGGCAAGAAAGCCGAAAGGACTTGCCATCATCACCGAAATCGCCGGTGTTGCACAGATCAAAGACACCAAGAAGAAACGCGAAATCGTTGTTACCAATCCGGAAGACGGCGTATCCAAGACATACCTGATCCCTTACGGATCCCGTATTAAGATCGCAGACGGAACAGTTCTGGAAGCCGGAGACGAGCTGACCGAGGGTTCTGTCAACCCGCATGATATCCTGAAGATCAAAGGTGTACGTGCCGTTCAGGATTACATGATCCGCGAGGTACAGCGAGTTTACCGTCTGCAGGGTGTAGAAATCAACGATAAGCATATCGAGGTTATCGTTCGCCAGATGCTGAAGAAGATCCGCATCGAGGAGAACGGAGATACCGAATTCCTTCCGGGCGACATGGTAGACTTCCTGGATTACGACGAGACCAACAAAGCTCTGATCGCAGAAGGCAAAGAGCCGGCAGAAGGAAAACAGGTACTGCTTGGTATCACCAAAGCATCCCTGGCATCCGATTCCTTCCTGTCCGCAGCATCCTTCCAGGAGACCACCAAGGTTCTGACCGACGCTGCTATCAAGGGTAAGGTTGACCATCTGGTAGGCCTGAAAGAGAACGTTATCATCGGTAAACCGATCCCGGCCGGTACCGGTATGAAGTGCTACAGCAACATTCATCTGAATACCGACAGCATGATCGAGGAAGAAGAGGACGAGGATCTGATTCTGACCGAAGATCTTGAGGACGATGCTCCGGCAGCTCCGATGGCAGAAGCTCCGGTTGAAGAGCCGTCAGCTGAAGAGGAAGAGCCGATGCTCGACTTCGACTTTGAGGAAATGATTCCGTCAAAGGATGATACCGAGGAGTAAACCCTTCAACAAATAATAGCAAGGATTCTCCCACCTCTATAGGTGGTGAGATGAATTGCAAATAAGAAAGTTAACGGCAGTGGCGGGCGGAGAGAAATCGGTATCCCCCACTGACATGAGGCAAACCACAGTCAGCATTCTGCTGACATGTCAGACTCTGTGAAATTACCGACTGTGGATTGAAACAAGGTTAAAAAATAAATATGTCATTTGTGAAAAGCAGAGAATTTTCGGTTCGCCGGGGTCTCTGCTTTCCTTGTGTTTTCGGGAGCATTTTGTTACAATGGAGACAGAAAAGAGGGAAGCCTATGTGGATAAAAAAATTACCTGGCATCGTGGCAAATGCGGCGGTACTGATTCTGGATATATTTGTGATTCTGATGATTGCAGCGCTGTTTCTCCACCAGCAAACGGCGGGAGAGCGTGTGAAAGAGACGATTACGCGTTTTTCCACGACATCGGAGGAGTATTATTCCGAGGGAGAGGCATACAGCCAGAAGAGCGACCGGGTGCATACGTATGCGGTGAAAGAACAGTCTAAATAAGAGGAAAAGATGAGGTAAACTATGCTCCAGAAGTGGAAAAGAAAAGGAAAAAGATTCCGCCATGTGGAAAAAGACGGAGAAGAGACGACGGAGCTTTCTGTGAAAATACGGGCGGCAAAATTTCGTGATCTGCCGATGAGTCTGCGGATTCTGATCGTGAATCTCAGTCTGTTTCTGATTCTGTGCGCCGTATTTTTTATGGCAGGCGCGTATCTGTATGCGCCGCAGGCGGCAGGACGGAATTACGTGGAAGCATGCCTGGCAGGAGACTGGAACAGTGCATACGATGTATGCCAGTTCCCGGACAGCACGTTTCTGTCGCGGAAGAACTACGTCAATGCAATGACCTGGAAAGCAAAACAGGACGGCACTGACGGGCAGGAAACACCGGAGATCAAGAGCTTTTTCATGCGCAGAAAACAGAATCTTGAGACCGGGGAAAACAGGATTTATACTGTGCGGTACACGTTAAAAGGCATGAGCGACTCGCAGGAAGAAACATTGGAGATCGCCGCCGGGGATACCGTAAAATGGAACTTCAAAGAGTGGTACGTTGTGCCGAAAGACAGCTGCGTGACGGATGTCGAAATCACCGTCCCGGCGGATGCCTCGTTCTATCTGGACGGCGTGCAGGTCGGGAAAAAGTATTTAAAAGAGACAGCAGATAACGTCAGCATCTACAAAATCCCGTATCTCTTCCTCGGCGGCCACACCATTGAACTGACCGAAAAACAGAAAGACCCATACCGCGAGATCGTCCTCGTGCAGGACAACAGCAGCATGGAATTCCTGCCGGATTTAAAACTCAACGATTCCACCGGCAAAACCATCGCCGACCGCGCAGAAGAGTCCCTGGACAAGGTATTCACAGCCGCAGCCGCCGGAAAATCCTTCAGCACCATCAAAAATGAATTTTCCGCCGACACCGCCGTACAGAAAACCGCCAAAGAACAGTACCAGCAGCTCTGCGATGCCTACCTGAACAGCGACACCAACACCGGAATCACCAGCATCACTGTGAGCAGCGTCTCCACAACCGTAACCAACGAATCCAACCAGATGAAGATCGAAACCAACGTGACCGCTGCGATCGAGCGACGAACCCGTTTCCTCCATTTCTTCCGCAAAACCAAAATAGAGACCGTCACCTGGAAACTCGAGTCCGTTGTGACGCTGGAAAACGAAAAATGGGTGATGGGCAGCGATTTCCTGACTAAAATAGGACATGAGGCATAAGGTGTTTGCTTCCGTTGTTCTGGCAACGTTAAAACTTTGCAGTTACTCTTAAGCAGAGAGGATAATCAGGCTGGACAGGTGAAAGACCTGTGATTTGGTGGCAAAGCACCAGAAAGAAACCAGGTTTTTTAAAAGAGAGTGACAAAGAGTGATTTTGTATCCGCTTTTACCATGGGTGCAGAGTCACTCTTTTTTGTGACAAGATGTTAAGAAACGATAAACATTAATTTACCAGAAGTGGAAAAATGTAAGAATTTGTGCCTTGCATCTTAGGTCAGATCACGTTATGATAGTAAGTAGAAAAATGTCGAAAAACGTTTGTGTTACGATGGAAGAAAGTTCCGCAAAGGGGCGGGACGATGGAGTATAAACAGATCATATGGATAGAAAATCATTAAAACAGAGAAGAAAGCAGATGCGCCGCAGACAGATGATGCAGAAGGTATCACGGATTTCCCTGGGTGTGGTGGTCGGCCTTCTTTTTCTTGCGCTTATCTGGAAATTTGCGGGAGCGCAGCTTGCGAAAAAAGGAATTGTACTGAGTAATGACACAGCCGCAAAGACGGTGAGCGAGACGGCGCCAGAGGCGGAGGACGGATCGGGAAATGCGGGAATTAAGAAGCTTGCGGAGACCACGCCGCCGAATGAGACGCCGGGATGGCAGTACAGCTCGTCGGGCTGGTGGTACGCAACGGATGCCACAACGTACTACGTCAACGGCTGGGCAGATATCGACGGAAACCAGTACCATTTTGATTCCAATGGTTACATGGCGACCGGCTGGAAAGCGATCGGCGGAAAAGGCTGTTACTTTGATGACCAGGGTGTTTACCAGCCAGACCGCAACGGCTCGATGATGGTAGCCCTGACCTTTGATGACGGCCCAGGCGTCTATACCAGCACGCTTCTCGATACGCTGGAGCAGTACGGGGCACAGGCGACGTTCTTTATGCTCGGCAGCAATGTGGAAAAATACGGTGCAGATGTGATCCCGCGCATGGCGGCGATCGGCTGTGAGCTTGGAAACCACTCCTATGCGCATCCGAATATGAAAGAACTGAGCACCGACGACGGCCTTGCCCAGTTCCAGATGACGGATGATCTGATCGCCCAGTACAACAACGGACAGGGTGCAACTGTCATCCGTTTCCCGTATGGAAACAGCACCGATGAACTGCTCGCATCTATCGGCCGCCCGAGCATCATGTGGGATGTCGATACCCTGGACTGGCAGACAAAAAATGTACAGGCAAACATCAGCGCCGTTCTCGACAGTGTAAGCCCGGGAGACATTATCCTGATGCATGATATCCACGAGACGACCGTAGAATCGTGTGCAACGATCGTGCCGGAGCTGATCAACCGCGGGTATGAGCTTGTCACGATTCATACTCTTGCAGCGGCAAACGGCGTGGATCTTGCAGCGGGAGAGACGTATTACGGCTTCCATGGCGGAACGACAAACGAATAGAAAACAGAATAGAAAAACGACAAAGAACCGCCGGTTTACTCTCAAATCAAGAGTGAACCGGCGGTTCTTATGTCATTTTATGAAAATTTATTTCATTGCCGCTCTCTTACGAAGTCTGGAATCCAGCTCTTTCTTACGGATACGTAAGGAAACCGGAGTAACCTCAAGAAGCTCGTCCTTGTCGATGAAGTCCAGAGCCTGCTCCAGGGAAAGGATTCTCGGCGGAGTCAGACGCAGTGCCTCGTCGGAAGAAGAAGTACGGGTGTTGGTCAGGTGCTTCGTCTTGCAGACGTTCAGCTCGATATCCTCGGCCTTACCGTTCTGTCCGATAACCATACCGGCGTAAACCTTCTCGCCAGGTCCGATGAACAGAGTACCGCGCTCCTGTGCGGAGTACAGACCGTAGGTAACGGACTCGCCTGCCTCGAAAGCAATCAGGGAACCCTGTTTGCGGTATTCAATGTCGCCCTTGTACGGTGCGTAATCTTCAAACTCGGTGTTCAGGATACCAGTTCCTTTGGTGGAGGTCATGAAGATTCCACGGAAACCAATCAGGCCTCGTGCCGGGATTTCGAACTCCAGACGGGTGGAACCATCGCTTGCGCGGCTCATGCCGTGAAGCTCGCCTTTACGCTCGCTGAGGAGCTGGATGACAGTACCGGAGAACTCGTCCGGAACGTCAACGTATGCGATTTCCATTGGCTCGAGTTTGCGTCCGCGCTCGTCCTCTTTGTAGATAACCTCTGCCTTACTTACTGCGAACTCATATCCCTCACGGCGCATGTTTTCGATCAGGACGGACAGATGCAGCTCACCACGGCCGGAAACCTTGAAGCAGTCTGCGGAATCAGTCTCCTCGACGCGGAGAGAAACGTCAGTGTTCAGCTCACGCATCAGACGGTCACGCAGGTGGCGGGAAGTTACGTATTTACCTTCTTTACCGGCCAGCGGGCTGTCGTTTACGATGAAGTTCATGGAAATAGTCGGCTCGGAGATTTTCTGGAACGGGATGGAAACCGGGTTGTCCAGATCGCCGCAGAGAGTATCTCCGATGTGGATATCCGGGATACCGGAAACAGCAACGATAGAACCGATGCCTGCCTCAGTAACCTCTACTTTTTTCAGTCCGTCAAATTCATACAGTTTGCTGACCTTTACTTTTTTCTTCTTGGTCAGATCGTGGTGGTTGACCAGCATAACGTCCTGGTTCACGCGGATCGTTCCGTTTTCAACTTTGCCGACACCGATACGTCCAACGTATTCGTTGTAGTCGATGGTACTGATCAGAAGCTGTGTGCCAGCTTCCGGATCGCCGGTCGGAGCCGGGATGTATTTCAGGATGGTCTCGAACAGAGGAGTCATATCCTTCGGGGTATCGTTCAGATCGAGTACCGCATGACCCATCTTTGCGGATGCGTACAGAAACGGACAGTCAAGCTGTTCGTCAGATGCATCGAGGTCCATCAGAAGCTCGAGCACTTCGTCGATAACTTCATCCGGGCGTGCTTCCGGGCGGTCGATCTTGTTGATGCAGACGATAACGGACAGATCCAGCTCGAGTGCTTTTTTCAGCACGAATTTGGTCTGCGGCATAGCGCCCTCGAATGCGTCTACAACCAGAATAACGCCGTCTACCATTTTCAGAACTCGCTCAACCTCGCCGCCGAAGTCCGCATGGCCTGGGGTGTCGATGATGTTGATTTTCGTTCCTTTGTAGTAAACTGCTGTATTTTTGGAAAGAATGGTGATTCCACGCTCACGCTCGATATCGTTCGAGTCCATGACACGTTCCTGAACCTCCTGATTGGCACGGAAAACGCCGCTCTGTTTCAGAAGCTCGTCTACCAGTGTAGTTTTACCATGATCGACATGGGCGATGATGGCAACGTTTCTTACATCTTCTCTCGTTGTTTTCATTTCTTCATTCCTCTTCCTATGGGTTGACCCTGCCGGGTTCAATTTTTCAAAATTTCAAGCCGGCCGGGAATGTTTATCACAGCACAAAGGCAGGTGCCTTGCCGTTTTGTCTCTGCTGGATGCCTGCCTATCTGAACTATTATAGCACAGAACAGAGAAAAAAAACAGGGAAGATGTGACATTTTTTGTATTGCAATGGTAGAAAATACGAAGCATGTGGTGCGGTTTTTACAGAAACATATACAAAAAATTGGGCAGAATGCTGATTTGAATAGAAATAAAAAAATCTGGAAAAAAGTGGTTCTGAAAAAGAAATGTGGTTCATACATTAGGATTATAGATCAGCAAAGTACCGATCAGAAATCAATATTCAGAAAGAAAAGACAAAGGAAGGGGATTTTCATTATGGCAGACAAGATGATTGAAAACAATCAGGTGGTTATCATGGGAGAGATTGTCTCCCCGTTTACATTCAGCCATCAGGTATTCGGAGAGGGCTTTTACCTCGTCGATGTGATGGTCAAGCGGTTGAGTGAATCGCAGGACATCATTCCGGTGATGGTCTCCGAGCGGCTGGTGGATGTATCACAGGATTACCAGGGTGAGTGGATCTGCATCAGCGGTCAGTTCCGGTCCTACAACCGCCACGAGGAGAAGAAGAACCGTCTGGTACTCTCCGTATTTGCGCGGGAATTAAGCTTCGTGGAGGAAGAGGACGATTCCGTCAAATCCAACCAGATTTACCTCGATGGATACATATGTAAACCGCCGGTCTACCGGAAAACACCTCTGGGAAGAGAGATCGCCGACCTTCTGATCGCGGTCAACCGTCCGTATGGAAAATCAGATTATATCCCGTGCATCTGCTGGGGACGGAATGCGCGGTATGCCTCTGCGTTTGCCGTGGGCGGCCACGTTCTCATCTGGGGACGGATCCAGAGCCGGGAATATATGAAGCGGCTGAGCGAGACGGAAATGGAAAAGCGGACCGCATATGAGGTTTCGGTGAGCAAGCTGGAATATAGTGAGAGTTAAAGCGCGATCCGCTGTTGACAAGAAAATTTAATGATGCTATAGTAAAAGCAGAACTGAAGTGGATAGAGGTCGCATTACTTCAAGAGTACCTTTTCGGATGCCTCAGCAGCAAAAGAAGAAGAGGAAAAGGGAAGAATGCCGAAGGACATCCGGCGCTGAACCGGTATGCTCCTGGGCGCAGGTTGAAAAAATCTGCGACTGTCATCGAGAGATGGAGAGCTATCTGATCATAGATACTGCGTATGTGTGAATTTGGAGGCGATCTTATCTGGGATGAGGCGCCTCTTTTTTTAACGGAAAGTGAAATTTTCCGTGGGAGATAAGCTCCGGCGACTGATTTCTTATGGTTTTATCTGACACAACATACAGGAGGAAAAGAGAATGTCTATTTTTAAAGGTGCAGCTGTTGCAATTATCACACCGATGACCGAAACACAGGAAGTGAATTACGAAAAACTCGGAGAACTGATTGAGGAGCAGATCGCCGGCGGAACCGACGCCATCGTTATCTGCGGAACCACCGGTGAGGCTTCGACCCTGTCCCATGAGGAGCATCTGGATGCCATCAAATATACCGTGGAAAAAGTAAATCACAGAATCCCGGTAATTGCAGGAACCGGCTCCAACAGCACGGAGACAGCAATTTATCTGTCTCAGGAAGCAGAAAAATACGGCGTGGACGGACTGCTTCTCGTTTCTCCGTATTACAATAAAGCAACACAGAAGGGCCTGATTGCACACTTTACCGCAATCGCAGACAGCGTCAAAGTGCCGGTCATCCTTTACAACATTCAGGGCAGAACCGGCGTAAACATTGCACCGGAAACGATCGTCTATCTGTTCAACAACGTTGAGAATATCGTTGCAGTCAAAGAGGCTTCCGGAAACATTTCCCAGGTCGCAAAAATTATGCAGCTGACTGATGGAAAGATCGATCTGTACTCCGGAAACGACGATCAGGTTGTGCCGATCCTTTCCCTTGGCGGAAGCGGTGTAATCTCCGTTCTTTCTAACGTAGCACCGCGTGAGACCCACGACATGGTACAGAAATTCCTCGACGGCGATGTGGCCGGATCCAGAGAAATCCAGCTGAGAGCACTGCCGCTCATCGATGCGCTGTTCTGCGAAGTAAACCCGATTCCGGTAAAAGCAGCGCTGAACCTGATGGGCAAAGAGGTTGGACCGCTTCGTCTGCCGCTGACCGAGATGGAGCCGCAGAACCAGGAGCGCCTGGCAAAGGCTATGAAAGATTTTGGAATCAAACTGGCTTAAGTTAAGAATACACGAAGTAAAGAAGGAAAAAGACAATGGTTAAAATTATTATGCATGGCTGCAACGGCCATATGGGACAGGTCATCACCGGCCTGGTAAAAGAAGATGCAAATGCAGAAATCATAGCCGGAATCGATATGAACGACAACGGCCAGAACGATTATCCGGTATTCAAAAGCCTGGCAGAATGCGATGTTCCGGCAGACGTAGTCGTTGACTTTTCTTCCTACAAGGCAGCCGACGCACTGCTCGATGCCTGCAAGGAGAAAAAACTTCCACTCGTCCTCTGCACCACAGGCCTCACCGAGGATCAGCTCAAAAAAGTGCAGGAGACCAGCAAAGAAATCCCGGTTCTCCGCTCTGCAAATATGTCCCTTGGTGTGAATACGCTGATGAAACTGGTACAGGCAGCTGCAAAAGTGCTTGCCGAAGCAGGCTTTGATATGGAGATCGTGGAGAAACACCACAAACTGAAATGCGACGCTCCAAGCGGAACCGCCATCGCCCTGGCAGACAGCCTGAACGCGGCAATGGACAACCAGTACCACTACGTATACGACAGAAGCCAGCGCCACGAGCAGCGTGACCCGAAAGAAATCGGAATCTCTGCTGTACGCGGCGGCACCATCGTCGGAGATCACGACGTCATCTTCGCAGGCCCGGACGAGGTTGTTACCCTGTCCCACAGAGCATATTCCAAGGGAGTTTTTGGAAAAGGTGCAGTAGAGGCCGCAAAATTCCTGGCTGGAAAGCCAGCCGGTATGTATGATATGCAGGATGTGATTGCTGCGAAGTAAGGCAGAAGCAGGAAATAGAAAAGATAAAAAAGAAGGCAGGCTGTGTGCAGTTGCACAGCCTGCCTTCTTTCGAGCTGCTTTTCTTGTAATAGGAATACGTTCCTCTGTCAAAAAATCTATTTCAGCTCCCGTTCCGCTTTTTCCCAGAGCTCTTCGTCAAGATCAGTCAGCGCCAGTGCATCCGCAAGTTCCCGCACCCGTTTTACCGTGAGATAAAAGTAATTGATACCGCAGGTCAGCGTCCGCTTTAAGGAGCGGGCAAGTACACTGCCGTGGGTTTCCAGTTCGGCACGGTCGAACTCGGCGAGATAGCCCTCGAGATCATAGGGGATCTGAAAACATTCGATCTGCCATGTGCTGTTTTCCAACGTCAGAATTGCGAAGTGCGCATGGCCGCCGACATCATCAAGCGCAAGCCCAAGGGATCCTGGATTCAGATACGTTTTTCCTGCGTATTCTTTCTGTTCCTGCTTGTGGCTGTGGCCGCCAAGCAGGATGGAGGCATCGAGATTTTCCAGATGAGAAAGCAGGAGCTCCGGATGCAGCCCGAAATTCCCTCGGATTTCACCAGGTGCGCCGTGGCAGAGCCGAAGTGCCGGGAAAAGGGATTCACGGCAGGTGTCCGGTGTAACTTCTTCCTGCGGCACAAAAACGGGAACCAGTTTCCCGGCTTCATCCAGCTTTCCAATCAGAACACCGTCTGTCGGCAGCTGCTCAAAGATCGGAAGAGCGTCGTGTAGGGAAAGAGTGTAGATCTCGGTGGTCGCC
>OOCL01001175.1_pt1 | contig 16171 bp, 9 predicted proteins | sample 1671211 | NCBI WGS metagenome assembly OOCL01 (sample SAMN06348133, study PRJEB24527) | human gut metagenome | biome: human gut; feature: ankylosing spondylitis patient; material: feces | host: Homo sapiens | place: China | collected 2015-10 | reverse complement strand
CTAAAGAATACCGCACAAAAGAGGCATAAATCATTGATTCCTAAATAGTGTCATAATCAACCAAAAGAGTATCATAATCTGCCATATGCATTTCATGACACTTCTTCGGTATTTCAAAGCACTCTTCAATTCGTTAAGACCTATTAATATTGCTGTCGAATAACAAAGCAAACCGCTTGTGTGTATTCTTCCTTCGGGAAGCACATTATTAACTTTTAATTTAATGTTTTTATGAAAAAAAAGAGTGAAGGTAAGACGAGGAAATGCCTGACTTTATTAGGTGGACGAACCTCTTTGTTACTTTGTTTATCTTTAATGTTTCAGTCCTCTTATGCGGCCGAAGATTCTACTGTTCCTGAAATGGGAAACATGGAGATTCATCAGATCGCACAGCAAAGTTCAACCATTAAAGGTGTAGTAAAAGACCAAAAGGGGGAACCTCTGATTGGCGTTAGTATTGTTGTGAAAGGAACCACGAACGGAACAGCTTCGGACTTTGACGGAAATTTCACCTTGGATGTGCCGGATAACAGCACATTGGTATTTTCCTTCATCGGCTTCAAATCCCAAGAAGTTCGTTATACCGGGCAAAAAACATTGAACATAGTCTTAGCTGAAGACTCTGAGACACTAGACGAGGTAGTAGTCGTAGGTTACGGTTCCCAAAAGAAAGGTGAGATCACCTCATCCGTTACCAGCGTGAAAGCATCCGACTTTAACAAGGCACCGGTAGTGAACCCGATGCAATTGGTGGAAGGACGTGTAGCTGGTCTGACTGTATCACGTGGTAGCACCGACCCGAATGGCGAGGTAAAAGTACAGATGCGTGGTGCCTCATCTCTGAAAGGTAGCAATGAGCCTCTCGTTATTATTGACGGTATGCCGGGTAATATGACTTCTTTGAACGCTATCGCACCCGAGGATATCGAGGCGATCGACGTATTGAAAGACGGTTCCGCAGCCGCTATCTACGGAACCCGGGGTAATAACGGTGTGATCATCGTCTCCACGAGACGTCCGCAAGCCGGAACTACTCAAGTGGATTACTCAGGATATATCATGCACGAGGCGGTTTATAAACGGCCGGAAATCTTAAATGGAGACGAGTTCGTCGCTTATGGCAAGGAAACCAACAACGCCAATATCCGCGACTTTGGTGGACGGGATAACCATTACGACGCTTTATTGAATAAGAGTAATTTCACCCATGTACACAACTTGACCGCTACCGGTGGTAATGGTAAGACAAACTATCGCGCTTCTTTAAATTACAAAAAGAATGATGGTATGATCCGTAACACCAGCCGTGAAACGATCAATGGCTCTATCGCCGTGAACCACCGTGCGTTTGATGATAAACTACAGCTTTCTTTCAATCTAGCAAACTCTTTCGTGAAAGTGGACGCGGTTTCCGATGATGTGGATAAGGTAGGAGATATCCCTAATTACGGCATATTATACCAGGCGATCCGTATCAACCCGACGATGCCTATTTATAAGGAAGACGGCTCCTTCTGGGAAACTTACAGCGGTTACGAAGATTTCAACCCGGTAGCCCGCATATACCAGCGTACCAAGAAAAAGGAATTCAAGAATTTATTGGCGAACTTCAAGGCTCAATATGAGATTATCCCCGGTCTGACAGCCGCCGCTTTCTTCGCTATGGAGAAGAACGACGCATTAACTAACGATTATAGTATGCGTGAGGAATATAGCCAATATAAAGACGGTACAAACGGACGCGCCAAAAAAGAATATTATCAGAATACCAATCGTACTACTGAATGGACAGCAAACTACAATACTTCCATCAACGGCGTACACAATATTACCGGTTTGCTGGGATACAGTTACCAAGATTTTGAATACGAGCAATTCAGCGCCGAGAACAAGAACTTCTTGACGGACGTATTCGGTACCAATAACCTAGAAGCCGGCGGTTACCTAAAAGATGGTAAGGCCGAGATGAAGAGTAAAAAAGAGACCAGCAAACTGATCGCCTTCTTCGCCCGTGTCAACTATAATTACGACGGTAAATACATGGCCAGCGCCTCTATCCGCCGTGAAGGTTCCACAAAGTTCGGAGCGAACAACAAATGGGCTTGGTTCCCCTCTGTCAGCGCAGGCTGGATGATCTCTCGTGAGGACTTCATGGAGAGCCAAGAAGTATTCGACGTATTGAAATTCCGTGCCGGTTTCGGTATCACGGGTAGTCTACCTACCGATCCATATATGTCTCTCGCTACCTACGGCACAGGTGCTGGAGCTTGGAACGCTTACACCGGTTCATGGCTAACCGCCACTTACGGTCCGAATATCAACCCGAATCCGGATTTGAAATGGGAGAAGAATGAGTCCTTGAACATCGGTTTCGACTTCGGCTTGCTAGGTGGACGCCTAAATGGTACGATCGATTGGTATAGTCGTACGACTCGCGACTTGATCAGTAGCTACAATGCCCAACAGCCATCCTTGATCTACAACACGATCACCACCAACGTAGGCACGATGAGAAATAGAGGTATAGAATTAGCATTAAACGCAGAGGTCGTAAAGACTAAGGATTTCTCTTACACGGCTAATTTCACGTTCTCATACGAGAATAATAAATTGACATCTTTGTCTAACGACGTGTACAAATCTTCTTACGAGGATCAATATGACCTGCCCTCTCCGGGTAACCCGGGCAAGGCTTACCGCCTACAAGAAGGACAGCCGATCGCGTCATTCTTCGGTTATGTATGCGATGGTATCAATCCGGACGGAACTTGGAATCTTCGCGACATAGACGGAAAGGAAGGTCTGTCTGACGCTGACCGTACCTTTATCGGTAATGGTTTGCCGAAATTCAAGGCTGGCTTACAGAACACATTTACCTATAAGAACTTTGACTTCAGCTTCTTCCTGCGCGGTATGTTTGATTATGACGTATTGAACGAGGGTGCTATTTATTTCGGAACGACTGTTAATATTGATCAGTCTGGCACAAACGTATACAAGGATGCCTTGAAGAACAAGGTAACAGAGCAACCATTGTTCTCTTCTTATTATCTAGAGAAAGGGAACTTCTTGAAGATCGATAACGTGACACTAGGTTATACATTCAACTTCAAAAATAATAAATATGTGCGCAACTTACGTATTTATGGTAATGTCACCAATCTTGCGACTATTACAGGATACTCTGGTTTAACCCCTGACGTAAACGTAACAGGACTACAAGCAGGTATAGAGAAGCGCGGATCTTATCCCACCACCCGTACCTTCACGTTTGGCGTTAATTTTGGATTCTAATTAAGTAACAATAGATTTAAGACAATACAATGAAAGCTTTAAAAAATATATGCGCAATTTCATTATTGCTGGGAGCTACCGCATTTACCTCTTGTACGGACCTGACAGAGGAAATACATAGCTCGGTAATCGCTGAGAATTATTACAACAATGCAGGCGAGGTAATGGCCGCCATGATGCGTCCATGGGGACACTTCTGTGGAACTATGCAAGTAGCCCAATCGCCTTGGTCATGTAACGAGTTATCTTCCGACGGTGCCGCATGGCCTCAAAAAGGTCGCCACGGCTATGACAATGGAGACTGGATTCGCTTACACCGCCATCAATGGATTCCTACGGATGGTCAAGTAGTGGATGCTTGGAAAAAATTATTTGAAGGTATCGGATATGCTAACAACTTCCTTACAGATACAGAGAATATAGATTTTGAAGCACTCCAAGTTCCAATGTCTAAAGCACAAGCACAAGCGGAGATGCGTGTATATCGCGCTTACTGTTATTGGTATGTGATGGATATGTTCGGTACGGCTCCAATTTGCGAGAAAATCGGTGAAATCAATCCAGATCAATCCTTCCTCCAAATCTCGCGCAGAGTTATTCGCTTGGATCGAAAAAGAGTTAAACGAGAGTATTCCTTCTTTGTCAGAGAGTAAAACAGAGACCTACGGACGTGTATCCAAATGGGGGGCTTACGCATTATTGGCTCGTCTCTATTTGAATGCGGAAATTTATACTGGACAAGCACGCTGGGATGATTGTATCGCAGCTTGCGATGAATTAGCTAAGGGAGGTTTCGCATTGGATAAGAAGTGGAACGACACTTTCCGTGCGGATAACGACAAGCGATCTACCGAGATTATCTGGTCAATCGTGTATGATGAAGTATATGCCAAAGGAATGGGTTGGTATCAACGTTGGTTGCATTACGCACACCAAACTGGCTGGGATTTGCAATCCGGTCCTTGGAACGGCTTGGTGACACAACCGACCTTTTATGACTCATTCGCTGACAACGACTTGAGAAAAATTGAGGGTTTCTTGATCGGTAAGCAATATCCTCGCAAAGTAGATGAAAACGGTAATTACTACTACGACACGACCGCAGAGCCTTTGAAAGGTTCAGAGGAGTACAATGGGCAGGATTTGGTATTCGTAAACTACATTAAGTCCATGACCGAGGGCGAAGAAAACAGCGGCGCTCGCTCTATCAAGTATGAAATCCAACCGGGTACTACCGGCGATATGAACAACGACTGGGTGATGTTCCGTTATTCCGAGGTTATCTATAACAAAGCGGAGGCCTTGATGCGTAAGAACGGAGGCAAAGCAACGCAAGAAGTGGTAGATATGATCAACAGCGTTCGTCAACGTTCTTTCAAGGCAGAGGATTGGGAGAAAGCGAAATATACGACCGCTACATTGACAATGGATGAGTTCTTAGCCGAAAAAGGTAGAGAGTTTGCTTTCGAAGGAATCCGCCGTACAGACTTGGTTCGTTTTAACAAGTTCGTAACCTCTTCTTGGTGGGACAAGACTGCATCCAACGAACCAAAGCGTAATATCTTCCCTATTCCGCAAAGACAATTGGATGCTAACGCAAACTTATCTCCGAACGAGGCTAACTCATTGTTCTAAATATCAACTAAGTATAGTAGAAATCCATTATTAACAAATTAGCACTTGACAATGATAGAGGACTACTATACTTATTGATCTGAAAATATAAAAGGTTACCTTTGTCACTATCAAAGGTTATCCTTGGAACTATCAAAGGTGACCTTTTATGTTTCATCCTTTTCTAACTAATTGATACGACATGATAAATCTCAAGAAATCGATGTGTTGCCTCTTTCTGGCAGCCAGCTCAACAGTAGCGATCGCACAGACCAGTGTAGTTGATCTTGTAAACCCGATCATCGGGACGAATGGAATGGGACATACGTTCCCGGGCGCTTGCGTACCCTTCGGACTCGTACAACTCAGTCCGGATACGGATACCATACCACACAACGTAGATGGTAAATACCAACCTCGCTCCTACGAGTATTGTGCGGGTTATCAACATAAAGACAGTAGCATCGTAGGTTTCAGCCACACCCACTTCAGCGGTACCGGCCACTCCGACCTCGGGGATATCTTGATTATGCCTACCACCGGAACGTTGAAGCTAAACCCCGGAACGGCCACGAATCCCGATGGCGGTTACCGTTCCCGTTTCTCGCATGGCACCGAGATATCCCGTCCCGGATACTACGAGGTGATGCTCACCGATTATGGCGTAAAGGCACAACTGACCACCACCCAACGGGTCGGCATCCACAAATACACATACCCTACGAACAGTGAGAACCAACGCATTATCCTTGATATGATTCACGGGATCTATAACTATGACGGCAAAGTTCTTTGGACCAATATTCGCGTAGAGAACGATACGCTGGTAACCGGCTATCGTATCACAAACGGTTGGGCACGTACCAACTATACTTATTTCGCCATGTCTTTCTCCAAACCGATCACGCATTACGGATGCGAAGAGAAAGCGAAAGTTAATTATCGGGGCGGTTATGCCAAGTTCAATATGAAAGAGAACTTCCCGGATATCGGAGGACGTAAGATCGTCGCTTATTTTGATTTCGATCCGAAAACGTCTGATGAGTTGGAAGTGAAAGTCGCCCTTTCCGGAGTCAGCACCGAGGGAGCCTTGAAAAATCTACGTGCCGAGGCTTCCGGTGCGGACTTCGACCAATTAGCCGCCAAAGCCTCCGATACTTGGAATAAAGCGCTCTCCGTCATCGACGCGAAAGGAAGCGATGATCAATTGGCTATGCTTTACACCTCCTTGTATCACACGATGATCAATCCTTGCGTATATACGGACGTTGACGGTCAATACCGCGGACTCGACCATAATATCCATCAAGCGGACGGATTCACGAACTATACGGTTTTTTCCGTATGGGATACCTATCGTGCCCTACATCCCCTGTTCAATATCATCAACCGACAAGTTAACACGGATATCGCCAAATCTATGTTGAAACATTGCGAGCAAAGCGTTCATCATGCCTTGCCGATCTGGAGCCATATGGCAAACGAGAACTGGTGCATGATCGGTTATCATTCCGTCTCTGTCTTGGCAGATGCTATCGCCAAAGGATTACCGATCGATAAAGACGCCGCGTTAAAAGCGATGATCAGCAGCTCTACGATTCCGTATTATGAGGGAACCAAAGAGTTTATGGAATTAGGTTATGTTCCTTTAGATCGCAACGGTAGCGCAGGCTCCTTGACTTTGGAGTATGCTTATGATGATTGGACAATCTATAATACAGCTTTATTAGTGGGAAACCGATCCGTGGCCGATACCTATAAAAAGCGTGCGTCCAATTACGCGAATGTATTCGATACCTCGATCGGATATGCCCGTCCCCGTTATACGAATGGTAAATTCAAAGAGGACTTCAGTTTGTTAAGCACGCACGGTGAAGGGTTTATCGAGGGAAATGCCTTGAATTATTCCTTCTATGTCCCTCAAGATGTCAATGGTATGATTCAGTTGATGGGAGGCGAGCAAGCATTCATCACTAAAATGGATTCCTTATTCACGATGCATCTTCCTGATGAGTTCTTTGCCGAGACCGAAGACGTAACCAAAGAAGGATTACTAGGAGGTTATGTACACGGCAACGAACCCAGCCATCACATCCCATTCTTATACACATGGACCAGCCAGCCTTGGAAAACCCAATATTGGCAACGTGAGATCATGAATAAGATGTATCGCAACAATATCGACGGCCTTTGCGGTAACGACGACTGCGGCCAGATGTCCGCTTGGTATATCCTTTCCGCCATGGGATTCTATCCGGTTTGCCCGGGTACGGATCAATACGTATTAGGCGCTCCCTACCTTCCATATATGAAGGTTCGCTTGGAGAATGGTAAGACTTTCGAGGTAAAAGCCGATAAAGTCAGCGACAAGAACCGTTATGTAAAAGCGGTAAAGCTAAACGGGAAACCCTATACCAAAGGATACATCACGCAGGATGACATCATGAACGGTGGAACGCTCACTTTCGAGATGACTTCCAGCCCGAACAAAAAGCGATTGTTCAACGGAGAGGATCGTCCTTATTCACTGACAGATTAGCCTATTTTCACCTAAAAACAGACGAGACTTATGAGATATAAACAATTAATCAGCGGTGCTTTCCTGCTGTGGACTTGCATCGCTTGCTCCGGCAAAAAGGAACAGGCGGCTACCGTAGCGGAAGCCACCCCTACTCCTTGGGATAATTATTACATCGGAAAGATTGATTTCGAGAATCTTTCCCCCGAGGCTAAGGGCTCGGCGATCTATGCCGCCGTTATCCCTGATCCGGAAGCTTATATTACCAAGCACGCCCGCAAGGTCGTAGAGACGCTTTATTTCACTCCGGAAGATAGTATCCCGGGCATCGAGGAGATCCACTATACATTAAAGGAATACGACGGGGTATCCGCAAAAGACGGAGCGCCCCCTTCCATCAGTATCGTATACAGCACGAAATGGATCGAGAAAAGTTTTGCCAATAATGACACCGCGAAAGTGGATTACGAGACCCGTGGCGTATTATACCATGAGCTGACGCATGGTTTCCAATTGGAGCCTCAAGGCATAGGTAGCTATGGGACTAATAAGACTTTCTGGGCTATGATAGAAGGTGTGGCGGATGCCGTAAGATACCTGAACGGCGGTTTTACCTTGGAAGATCGTCCCAAAGGCGGCCATTATATGGATGGTTACCGCACGACAGGCTTCTTCCTCGCATGGCTTACGCAAACCAAGAGCCCGGATTTCCTGCGGAAGTTCAACCGAAGCACATTAGAGGTTATTCCTTGGTCGTTCGATGGTGGCGTGAAATATGCGCTCGGCAATGATTACGACATAGACTCCTTATGGAAAGAATATATGGCAACGATGGGAGATGAAGCGTAGCCCCGGCAAAGGCTACGACCAACGGCGGTAACACTCAACAAGTTACCGCCGTTCTTTTATAGTATCACTCCCGACCTTCCGCCAATAGGCATTATAAGGTCGCGACAATGCCCATCGTAAGCTCCTTATACTGCCCATCCTAACAACCTTACAATGGGCATTGTTACATTATTCCCCTAAAACACCTTCCTTATTTGCATTTCCGTAAACATATATCTACTTTTGCGAAAAAGTAAATATGGAACTTTATACCCGAATCCTGTTGCCGAAAGCACGATTCTCTTTCTCGTATGAGGACCGGGTCGTGATGATGGGCTCCTGCTTCGCCGAGAATATCGGGCGGAAGCTGGAAGAGAATAAGTTCTCCGTAGATATAAACCCATTCGGTACTCTGTATAACCCGGCTTCCGTAGCGGAAGGATTGAGGATGCTGCTACGCCCGGAGCGTTTCACTCCCGGCGATTTATTCCAGCATGAGGGCATATACCATAGTTTTACCCATCATAGCCGTTTCTCCGCTCCCTCGGAAGAAGAATGCCTAGGCCATATAAACAGCCGCTTATCCGAATCCTCCGATTTCCTGCGAAAAGCGACCCGGTTGGTAATCACGTTGGGAACCGCTTTCGTCTACCGCCTCAAGAGCGACGGGCGAATCGTGTCGAATTGCCATAAGCTACCGGAAAAGATGTTCGACCGGCAACGATTATCCACGCAAGAGATCGTCGAGGACTGGAAACCTCTGTTACTAGCCCTTTGGGAACAAAATCCCGCCTTGAAAATCTTATTTACCGTAAGTCCGATCCGCCACTGGAAAGACGGGGCGCACGAGAACCAACTCAGCAAAGCCACCCTATTGCTAGCCACGGATGCCTTACAGAAAGATTATCCCGACCGAATCGCCTACTTCCCCGCTTATGAGATCCTTATGGACGAGCTCCGGGATTATCGTTTCTATGCGGACGATATGCTCCATCCCTCCCCATTGGCCATTGATTATATTTGGCAACGTTTTATCGAAAATTTCTTATCCACAGACACTTCGGCAATCCTTAAAGAATGGGGTGATATTCAAAAAGCTATTAACCATAAGCCCTTTCAACCGGATAGCGAAGCCTATAAGCGGTTTATACTTCAAACTTTGTTAAAGATGGAACGAATTAGCAAGAAAATTCCTTCCTTTGATATCAGAAAAGAGATCGAAATAGTAAAGTCTAAACTAAAATAAAAGAATGGAATACGCAATTAAAGAAATAGCAAGAGTTATCGGTGCTAAAACAAACCAATTGCTTGACGATACGGTCAGTTTGCTGTTGACAGATAGCCGTCGTCTCTCCTTCCCGGAAAAAAGCCTCTTCTTCGCCTTGAAAACCAAGACGAACGACGGACATAGATATATACAGGAACTCTATAAACTTCGTGTTCGCAACTTCGTGGTAAGCGATATGCTACCGGAGTTCGAGAGCATGAAGGATGCAAACTTCCTGATCGTAAAAGATACGTTACGGGCTTTACAAAAGCTGGCCACCCACCACAGGAAGCAATTCAATATCCCCGTGATCGGCATTACCGGTAGCAACGGAAAGACGATCGTAAAGGAATTCCTCTATCAACTGTTGCATAACGAGTTCAACATCGTACGTTCGCCCCGGAGCTACAACTCCCAGTTGGGGGTTCCTCTCTCGGTATGGCAGATGAGCGAGAAAAATACACTGGGCATCTTCGAGGCCGGTATCTCACAACCGGACGAGATGGAACGCCTGCAACCCATTATCGCCCCCACGATCGGTATCATCACGAATATCGGGGAGGCTCATCAAGAGAATTTCCTCTCCTCCAATCAGAAATGTATGGAGAAGCTGACGCTTTTCAATGATTGCGAAGCCATTATTTATGATGGGGATGATTTATTTATCGCCAATTGTATCGAATCGGCTTGCCTTTCCCATAAAGCGATCGCGTGGAGCCGTACGGACTCCGAGGCTCCTTTGTTTATCGAGTCTATCGATAAGAAAGAGTTTGAGACGATCATTCACTGTACTTTACTGGGCTTCAACCGGGTCGTTACCATTCCGTTCACGGACGACGCTTCTATCGAGAACGTGATCCATTGTATGGCGGTTATGCTTTACCTAAAACCCACCAGCGTAAACGACGTAACGAAATTCTTGCATCTTGAGCCGGTGGCTATGCGATTGGACGTAAAGCAAGGTATCAACAATTGCCTGTTGATAAATGATACCTATAACTCGGATATCAACTCCTTGGATATCGCGCTCGATTTCCAACAAAGCCGCCGGGTAGGCAAGCAATTAAAGAGCACTTTAATCCTCTCCGATATCCTTCAATCGGGCACCTTGCCGAAATCTCTATATAAGAAGGTCGCCGATTTGGTTCGCCGTAAGAAGATAGATCGTATCATCGGTATCGGCCGCGACTTAAAGGAATATGCTTCCGTCTTCGAGATCGAGAAGGAGTTTTACACGACCACCGAGGAATTTATCAAGTCTCCTTCCTTCAAGAAATTCAAGGATGAGTTGATCTTGATTAAAGGTTCCCGCCATTTCCATTTCGAGCAGATCTCCGAGTTGTTGGAGAAAAAAGTGCATGAGACGATCCTAGAGGTAAATCTGGATGCGATCGTACATAACTTCAATCAGTATCGTTCCAAGCTAAAGCCGGAAACTAAGATGGTTTGTATGGTAAAAGCTTTTGGTTATGGAGCCGGCTCTTACGAGTTGGCGAAGACCCTTCAAGAACATCGTTGCGACTATCTGGCCGTGGCGGTAGCCGACGAGGGAGCCGAATTGCGTAAAGAAGGCATCTCGATCCCCATTATCGTCATGAATCCGGAATTCAGTAGTTTCAATGTCTTGTTCGAGAACCATCTGGAACCGGAAGTCTATAGCTTCCGCCTATTGGATGCCATGATCCGGGAGACCGAGCGCAGAGGCATCACCTCTTACCCTATCCATATCAAGATCGATACCGGCATGCATCGCCTAGGGTTTCAACCGGAGGATGTCCCGGCGATCTGTGAACGCTTGAGAGCGCAATCCGGGGTTATCGCCCGTTCGGTCTTCTCTCATTTAGCCGGAAGCGACTCGTACGTCTTCGATGATTTTACCCATCAACAATTGGATAAATTCACCAAAGCCGCAGGGGAATTAGAAAACGGGTTAGAGTATAAGGTAATCAAACATATCCTAAACTCCGCAGGAATCGAGCGTTTCGCCGCTTATCAAATGGATATGGTACGTTTAGGTATCGGTTTATACGGGGTAAGCGCATCCGGACAAAAAGGCTTACGGAACGTCAGCACCTTGAAGACGACGATCCTGCAAATACAAAACGTACCCGCAGGGGATTCGATCGGTTATAGCCGTATGAGTTATGTGAAACGTGATTCCCGGATCGCTATCATCCCGATCGGATACGCCGACGGATTGGATCGCCACTTCAGCAACGGAGGCGGGGAGGTCTTGATCAATGGACAACGCTGCCCGATTATCGGCAACATCTGCATGGACGCTTGCATGATCGACGTCACCGACATCCATGCGCAAGAAGGCGACGCCGTAATTATTTTCGGCGACGAACTACCGGTGAGCGAACTTTCGGATAAACTGAAAACAATCCCTTATGAGATATTAACCTCTATCTCGCCTCGGGTAAAGAGGGTTTATTTCCGGGAATAAGAAGTAACTGCCAACAAAGAATGGCTCTACCTTGTTTTAATATCAAGGCACATATTCAAATGTCAGGCTATGATATTCATTTGCGTATGTTGCACATTTTGTGTATGTTTGTGCCGTAATTAATAAACAAGAGGTATGAGTCATAATTTATTGAAAGGCAAGAGAGGCATTATCTTCGGTGCGCTAAACGATATGTCTATCGCCTGGAAAGTGGCAGAAAGAGCCGTAGAGGAAGGTGCGACTATCACGTTAAGCAATACGCCTATCGCTGTTCGTATGGGTCAGGTAGATGCTTTGGCGGAGAAGTTGAACGCGCAGGTAATCCCGGCGGACGCAACCAGCGTAGAGGATCTGGAGACCGTATTCGCGAAGTCAGTGGAAATATTAGGTGGTAAAATAGATTTCGTTTTACATTCTATCGGTATGAGCCCGAACGTACGCAAGAAACGTACGTACGATGATCTAGACTATGGAATGCTGGAAAAGACGTTGGATATCTCCGCTATCTCTTTCCACAAGATGCTACAGGTAGCCAAGAAACAAGACGCTATCGCCGAGAATGGTTCCGTCGTGGCATTAAGTTATGTGGCCGCCCAGCGCACGTTCTTCGGATACAACGATATGGCGGACGCTAAGAGCCTGCTGGAATCTATCGCCCGTAGTTTCGGTTACATCTATGGCCGTGAGAAAGGCGTACGTGTGAACACGATCTCCCAATCCCCGACAATGACAACCGCAGGTAGTGGCGTGAAGGGAATGGAACACTTGATGGACTTTTCTAACAAAATGAGTCCACTGGGTAACGCCAACGCTGACGAATGCGCGGACTATTGCGTAATGATGTTCTCCGACTTTACCCGCAAGGTAACGATGCAGAACCTATACCACGACGGTGGTTTCTCAAGCATGGGTATGAGCCTCCGGGCCATGAACCAATACAGTAAGGGATTAGAGGAATATACAGACGAGAACGGACACGTCATTTACGGCTAATATGTTAGTAAAAATATATCCGGAGAATCCGAATCAAAAAGAAATAGACAAGGTCGTCAAAGTCCTGCAGGACGGCGGCCTTGTCGTTTATCCTACCGACACGGTTTACGCGATCGGTTGTGATGCGTTAAACGTGCGTGCGGTAGAGAAAATATGTCAGATGAAAGGGGTTAATCCACAGAAAAGCAACCTGTCTATCATCTGCTACGACCTGTCTAATCTTAGTGAATACGCCAAGGTAAGCAACGCCGCTTTCAAACTGATGAAGAAACATCTACCCGGTCCTTTCACCTTTATCTTACCCACCAGCAGCGAGCTTCCAAAGATTTACAAGAACCGGAAAGAAGTCGGAATCCGTGTACCGGACAATAACATTACCCGTACATTGGTACAATCCTTGGGAAATCCAATCCTAACCATGTCCATCCGTGACGAGGATGAGGTGATCGAATATACGACAGATCCGGAATTGATACACGAGAAATACGAGCATCAAGTGGATATCGTAATCGATGGCGGTTTCGGAGGATTGGAAGCCTCTACGGTTATAGATTGCACGACGGATAATTTCGAGATCGTACGTCAAGGCAAAGGAGAATTGTAGCTATCCACCACGATTTGTATTCGCTCCTCCGGCAGATTAGCGGGAAACTCCAAGCTTATTTCTTGTTGGTCACCCGGCATTAGCGTAATATAGTTATCCGAATAATGTACCGGTAAGATTCGTTTGCCTGTCTCCTTATCAAAGACCTTGATACGGTTGAAGAACGAGATCTGCGAATCAGCGCTCAGACGGACTGTACCTACGAAATTCGATCCTTCCTTCTTGATCTCGGTCTTGATTCCCGGTCTTGACTTCGGAAGTTGAGATAAGCTGGTGTAGTCTTTCGGCTCGGTTGTCAGCCAATAAATATTGGGGACATCCGCATTCAAAGCCAGCCGTAAGAAATAAGCGCCTTTGAGCCCTTCCGGAACGGGGATATCCAATAATTCCTGTACCGTATTCGCCTTGGCGCTCGCTCTCGTCTCTTTCTCCCAAAGCAGTTTGCCTTCCAGATTATAGATACGGGCTACAATCGATAAATCCGTATAATCTTTCAGGGTCGTATTCAACAATCCCGCCTTACGGGTTACCGGGTTATAATAGGCATGTAAAGGTTCACAGCCTTTCCGGGTTCCGTACAAGGAAGCATTTACATCGAGAGACCAATCATACATTTGCCCCCGCAAGGATGTCCATGGATTCTGGGTTTTCCAGATCAAGATACCCGTATACCAATCCCACATATGAGAGGCCCAGCCTTCCATAAAACTACGATATTGGTCATAGTTCACGACTTGGGCATACTTACAATAAGTCTCGATATCCTTCACCTCCCCATAACGCTCCAGATGATCGCCATAGCCCAGATCCTTATGATACCGCCACGTATAATTACGGGTCAAACCTTTCCTTGGGAAACCGGCCAAATCCTGTTCCGTCATCATCTCCCGCATACTCTCGACCTCCGGGGAACCAACCGATCCGGCTTCCGGATTAAACGGATGCGAACGGAAGCTAAAGAACCATTCCGGCTCTTGTATACCGTAAGGACCATCCCCATTATCCCCCAAAAAATTCCGGGTAAACAACGTATCTGTCGAGAAACTCACGAAAAGACGCTCCGGATCTAACCGGGGGAAAACCTCCTTTCTCAAACATTGATCGATATCTTTAGCTAAAGGCCATTCATTCGCCCCACACCAGAAACAAAGACTCGGATGGTTACGGATCATTTTCACTTGATCTTCCACGGAGGCGATAAATAAATCATGATTATCGGGATATTCCCAACGACGCTCTCGGGAATCCATCTTGGTCGGGTCCTCCCAAGCGCCATTGCAATCACCACTGCCCCACAGATCTTGAAAGACTAAGATACCGAACTCATCACAGGCGTTATAGAATTCCGGCCGTTCCACCAACGCACCTCCCCATACACGGATCATACGCAGATTCATTTCCGCATGGAAACGTACCTCATCCCGATAACGTTCCGGAGAGAGACGAAGCAACCAATCGGAATTAATATAGTTACCACCCGTGACGTATATTTTCTGTCCGTTCACGAAGAAACGGCGTCCCCCGTTATCCGGGCATTTATCGGAAGTAATCTCCCGGATACCATAACGCAACCGTTCCCGGTCACTCACTTGATTCCCGATCTCAAAAGAGAGGTTCATATCATATAAAGGCTGCTCGCCGATACCGTTAGGCCACCATAAACGAGGATTCTTTACCGCTAAAGGATTCAAGGATACCGTTTTCTTCTCGAATGGCGATAAAGTAACCGGCTGGGTTAAGCGGGTTCCGTTCGTCTCACAAACCAATAGCCCCTTTAAGGAAGTGCTCCCGGTATTCTCTAGCTCGACAGAGGTATTCACAAAAGCCTCCTTTTGAGTTTTCGTTTCCGGATCACGTACGCCGGGTACCTTGGTCACGACATAAGGAAAGGAGAGGCATACCGGCCCGGTTGTCGTAATAGATACCTCATCCCAAATACCCGTATTCCGGTCTCGTACAGGTTGTATCCAGTCCCAACCCGGCGTATATTGCATCGTATTATTCCGGGCGATCTGCCCATCGCCACCTTGTCCGCCATTCGGATTTCCGGCATGTGTAGGTGGATAAACCAATACCGCTAATACATTAGGGGCATCCGTACGAAGATAAGGAGTTATATTAAACGTCTTCCTCAAGAACATACCCTCATGGGTATTCCGGTTGATCCGCTTACCATTTAAAAAGATTTCCGCCTTATAATTGATTCCCCGGAAATTCAACCAGACATTACGCCCCTCTGGTAAAGCATCGATAGTAAACTGACGGGTAAACCAATACGTATAGAAATCATTGCCGACTTCATGTATATCGGGAATCAAATTGTTATTCAACCCAAACTCAGGGGCCGGATACAAACCATTCTCCAAAAGCGTTGTCAACACCGTACCCGGTACACGAGCCGGTAACCATCCTGTTTTATCCAAAGGCACCGCGCTCAACCGGTTCCCATCCATTTTCACCTCATTCGCTTTCCGGGCATACCAATCTGAGTGAATCAAGGTTTTCTCTCCCGGTTCCGGGATCACCAACAAGGCTTGCCCCTCCGCGGATACGGGCTTTGACCAGCAAGCCAGGCAAAGCCAACAAAATAAATAAATACATCTG
>OOCL01001173.1_pt1 | contig 16229 bp, 9 predicted proteins | sample 1671211 | NCBI WGS metagenome assembly OOCL01 (sample SAMN06348133, study PRJEB24527) | human gut metagenome | biome: human gut; feature: ankylosing spondylitis patient; material: feces | host: Homo sapiens | place: China | collected 2015-10 | reverse complement strand
TACAACCGGATGACACCAGAAGATACAATCCATAAGATGACCTCACTTTACGACGGGTATCATTTCTGTGAATATGCAGAAGGCATGTTCAATCCGTTCAGTGTATTAAATGTGTTCGATGGATATAAATTTGAGAATTACTGGTTTCAGACAGGCACTCCTACTTTCCTTGTCAAGATGCTGATGGATAGCAACTATGACCTGCGAACGCTCATTGACGGAGTGGAAGCAAACGCAGCGTCATTCAACGAGTACCGGGCAGAAAGCAGGAATCCTATTCCGCTGATTTATCAAAGCGGGTATCTGACGATTAAAGAATACGACCCTCGTTTCAAGACTTATCAACTTGCTTTTCCCAATGATGAAGTGAGATATGGCTTTATGAATTTCCTTCTGCCATTCTACTCTAATATTCCCGATAATGAGCAAGATTTCTATATTGGCAAATTTGTCCATGAGTTGGAAAGTGGCAATATCAATGCTTTTCTAACCCGCCTTCAAGCCTTCTTTGCCGATATACCTTACGAACTGAATGACCAGACAGAGCGGCATTACCAGACTGTTTTCTATCTGATATTCAAACTCATGGGACAGTTCACACAAGCAGAAGTACGCAGTGCAAAAGGACGGGCTGATGCAGTTGTCAAAACACCGAAGTATATTTATGTATTCGAATTCAAACTAAATGGCACAGCCGAGCAAGCATTACAGCAAATCGAAGATAAAGGATATCTTATCCCTTATCAGGCAGATGAACGGGAAGTCAAAAAGGTTGGAATAGAATTCAGTACTGACACACGAAATGTCAGTCGATGGCTACCCGAGGAATAAGAGAGTATAATTACTTCTTCCTCATATTTATCTACAAATGATTCATATTAAACCTCCCAACACTTCCACCCTTTGTTGGCACAGATATACACAATGTACGAACGAACATGGTAATTGGGGAATTTTCTTTTTGTATCTGCGGCATAACCTTTCACTTGCTCTACGTGTTCTACCAGCGGTTCGGTGAGCGCAAGCATACGGTCGGCATCTTTGGAACGATAGTATTTAAATTCCACCACGCGATCGTCCGTGTAATAATCCGTGCCGGGGATGCCGATCATTTCAAAATCCGAACGACCGACGGAGTTATTTTGTTCGATGGCAAAAGTGTAACAATGGCTCAAATAGCGGGAGACAAGCTCGTAGAAAGAACAACGGATAAAGTTCTCGTTGATCTTATCAAAGACCTGTGCGGGGAATTGTCCCAAATATTGTTCAAAATAGTTTTGAACAAGGGGTTCGAGACTACGGTTGGAATCATACAGTTCATAAACCGGGACGTAACGACTGGCGTTACCTTCAATCTTGTTCAGTTGGTTGTAATAATCCATGTAGATGCTGCGCATGGTCATGTTGGGAAGTACCATGCGGTAAGCACTCTTCAAGGTTGTCATGCCTAAATAGAACAGGCTGACCGGATAGAATTCTTTCTCGAAGAATTTCTTCTTGTTAAATTTGCCGGACAGATCTCTGACGTTGTATGACAATTCACCGCCTATCACCAGGGCATCGAGCATCTCTTTGGCGTTGTTCTGCGAAAGAGTCAGGCGGCGAATCCAGTTGATGTCCGTACGCAGGTTCTCATCGATCAGTTCGGAGGGAATACTTCCGGCATTAGCGGCAAATTTCTTAAAAAAATAAGTTAAGATAGTGGAGTTAAAAAGACGTTCACCGACAGGGCTAAAACGATAACCGTCGTAGTTGTTCACAATAAGCTGCCAGATTTCCTCGAAACGTTCTTCGCTTGCACCGGGAGCATATTTATCAAGTACATAGCGCAAGTATGTTTTCGTTTCTTCATAGGTGAAGCCGAGCATATTCAAAAAAACGGGTTTGAATGTGAGGATTTCCGCAATGTTGTACCCGCTGGTCAGGTCGTCCATGATGACAGGCAATACGCCTGTGCAGAAACAAGTGCGAATCGTGCCTTCGCCGATACCCGCTTTGATAACTTTAAAAAAGGTGAGAAGAAAACTATCACTAGTGGTTACTTCCTCATAAAGTGAGTCATTATAGGAAGTAAGCAGTTGATTGGTGAAGTTATCGTATTCGTCAATCAATATATATGCTTTAGGCAATCCATGTGAGCTGATATAACCCAAAAGTTCCTCCAACATCTGCACAGCATTTCCTCGAGTTGTAAACTGAAAATCACCAAACAGGTCTCGGTTATGTTCTACCGTAACTTCCACGGGTCCACAATTCAGGTCATTGAAGTTCTGTACCACCCCTTCCATATCATCCGCCATCACCATAGCCGAGAAGTCATAACGAATCACCAAATATTGATTATGTTCTTCCGTAGGATGTTCGCCAATCCAGGTGCCGCCAAAAAGTTCTTCAAAACGATTCGCTTTCGTACGGTCGTAGTAGTGGGCCAACATGGAGATGAGCAGACTTTTCCCGAAACGACGGGGACGGAGAAAGATGGGAGCATTATAGTCTTCAAGCCCCGGAATGTAATTTGTCTTATCAACATAATAAAAGCCACGTTCACGCATTTCTGCGAAGTCGGCCACTGCGTATGGAATCGTTATTCTTGCCATAATCGTTGATCTTTTCTTTCGGTAAAGACAAAAGTACTAATAAATTAGTACCATAAAAAAGATAATGCGAAAAAGATAAATAAATACCAAGCTCAATTATGGCTATATACATAAGTCTTTGATGAAAAAGAGGGCAAAACAGAGAAAAAGATCAAAGTTATGCATTTAGCATGTATAGCCCTATACACGAAGGCTGCACAACTCTATACATGATGCGTGTATAGAGCTATGCAGCCTCTCTGCATAAACCTGGCGGGACATTGCTCCGCCAGGCCAAGAGAACATTTATGCCGCAGGATCGGGCGCCTCTCCTCCGCCGCCTTCGCTACCACCGGAACCGGAGCCGCCTCCTGCATCGGGTTTCGTGCCGACGTAGAAAGTAGCGATAGCGGTTCGGGGTGTCTTCAGGAGCGTGCTTCCTGCATACTGTGTAGTGACGGTGAGGGTATATTCGCCATCGGCCAGACCGGCAGGAACAATGAATGTGAGTTGTGACGGGTTGTTGACGGCCAACATATTGAGGTCGACAGGTGTGGTTTGTTCTTTGCTGTCGGTGATAGTGATGCCGACGGAAGAATCCGTACCTGCAATTTTCAACATACGGCCATTGACTGTGAACGGACGGCCTGCAATGGCGGTGGCAGGTGAGAATCCGGCAACGTACATCACGCTTTGGCGTTCGCCCAAAATACTGATAGAGGTTTGGGCGATAGCTTCACGCAGTTCTTTGTCTTGGGTGAAGGAGACGTAGACGGAGTTCTTCTCGGGATTCCATTTTCCGCCATCGATAACACCGCGGAGTTGCGCTACGGCGTGGTAAAGACCGGTGTTGACACTATATCCGCTAAGGATGAGATCGCTCACAACACGGTTGTAGAGCTTCACGACGTGCTCGATGGTTTCGGGACGGAGCCCGGTGTCTTCCTTGTGCATCTCATCGAGTATATCCTGCAACGAAAGATTACCGGACGATTCGAGCTGACCGATCTTATCGTCTTTGTTGTCGACGGTTACAGTGTTGTCGACTAACCAGATTTTCAATACATTCTTCATTATGATGTTGTTTCTACTTGGTTTTATGAATATTATTAAACGAAAAAATAAAGAATATCAATAAAGAGTTTACCGGATTGAGGCAGTCCGAAAAGATATTGTTTGCTATCATTTAACTCTGTCATTCAGAGCTAAGCGAAGAATCTACTCTTTCGAATATACAAAGATGAGATTCTTTACTACATTCTGAATGACAGAATGATATACTTATCAGACTTACAGGGCAACCTCTTCCTTATTTTATTCCCTTACCAGTCTTTGCGGAAAGCATAAAATTGCGTCGCAACTCGAGCTTCTTGTACTATTGCACTGTAATAAGGATAATTCCAATCATTATTGTCATGGAAGCACATCAAAAGATTCTGAAATCCATCAACAACCATCGTTTCTAAATTATACTGCCTATAAGGAATGTTTTCTACAACCGCAACTTTTCCAAGTCCTTCGTCTATAGTGATTACTCTAGCTTTTGCCTGCAATTCTTCTAAAAATCCCATGTCTTCTGGGATCCGTTCTTTAATATAAAGCGCAATATCCCAGATTACATTCCAAGCCAAGTCAATATAATCGCCCACTACAATGCCCTCTTGTTCTTTATTCATTGTGGCTGTAGTACCGCCATCATCTGCAAGAGTGAGCATTATATCCGGCATTGCTTCACGCAGAGCCTTGATTAATTTCGGATACGAAGTTTCATTGACAGTCGGTGCTTCGGCCTTGTCATATCCGGTTCCCTCATCACGCAAATGAATACCATCCAACTGAAACAGTTCTACAGCCACCTTAACTTGAGCCACAAAATCAATTATTTGAGGATCTGTCAAATTAGCGAAGCCTATTCCCGTTCCACCTCCTTCGATAGAAAGACACACTTTCAGACCATTCCGCCTCAACGGTTGAATGTACTGAACATTGTGCTTCAGCACATATTCCATATCCGGTGTATACTTCAAAATTACTCTCCGAGAGGAAGCATCATATCCCAAAAGGGCTTTGCGCACGTTTACAATATCAACAACAGGTACATTTTCATAAATCGTTTCTCTGTCTCTACGAGATCTCAGATACTCCAGTTTAGCTGTAGTTTTGTCAGCTATCAAAGGATTCATCACTTCCGTATCAATATACGCTACTACTTTATAATCCTTTTTAGTTCTATCCTGATATTCCTCATCTCGTTCCGTGATAGAATAGAAAAGCTGATATTGATTGCCATCCTCGTCCATCGCTACCAATGGTAACAGATATTGAGACCCAGCCATTGAAGCATCAACAGTCATTCTTGATAAGGCAAAGCTTACCCGCGTCGATTTCCGTTCGCCTTTAGCTATCGTCACTTTTCCTTCGTTGGTAATAGTTAGCTTATCTCCCGGTTCTTCTATCACTCTTTCTATAAATATATTATAATACTTTGCTGGCAAAGCTTTCAACTCCTCGTTACTTAAAGGAATATTCAAACCTATGGTAAAAGTCATGTCGTGCTCTGCCGGTTTCGCCAATTCCACATATAGTTCATCACCTGTCTGTACCACAAAGTCACGGAAGATAAGTCCACTTCCCGGTGCTGAAGCACTTTGCAAGGAAGCGGCTTCAACAACTTCTTCCGGTGACTGTGTAGATTTGTCATGCGCAACGCTTGGGTTCACCAATGCAGCCTCTTCCTCGCAGGCTCCCATTGCCACTGCCAGCAACGCACACAAAGATATATTTCGTATTATTCGTTTCATATATAGATTATTTAAAAAAGTTCTACACACTTATTCCTGGTTCACTTTCGGTACTTCGATTCCGCTCGGCCACAATTCCGCATCGGTTTTACTGTACATTTCGAGATGGTCACTACCTTTCCAGTAAGGTACTACCTTCGCATCGTTCCCATGCCCGGTTCGGTCTGCCACGACAGTGCCTGTCCCTTCGTCGAACTTCCAATAAGCACACAAAGCCGGTTCGGTTGTCGGGTTAGAGATTTCATACATATTCTGATAAATCTGTTCTTGTGTACGGGCTACATTCCAAATGCGAGCTTCACATATCTCACCATCAAACTGGCGGCTTATATCGTGCGACTCTCCATAAGAACGACCAAAATAGAAGTTAAAATCACCCCCATTCCCAAATTCATCATCAGGTAACTTATCTCCCAAACTGATACTAGTCAAGTCACTTTTACCATGACTGGTACTTATACTTTGTAATTGTCCGTTTACATAGAAAGCAATAGTCGCAGTAGCTATATCCCATGTCAATGCCACATGATACCACTCACCTGCCAACAGTAATTTCTGGTTATTGATTTCGGGGAATTTACCAAACGTAGTCTGTGTTTGTAACTGTCGGTTCGGAAATTCTTTATCCCCAATACGCATCAGAAAATACTGTTCAATGCCCATTATAGAGGATATTTCTTGCTGGAAACTGTTCACTCGTATAATAGCTTCCATTGTTACCGCACTCAAGTTATTCACCACATCTGACGTCGAACTTCCTTTATCGAACCCAGGCACAGCAACATAAATATTCTTTAAGTTCATTGCCGTAGTAATGGCACTGGAACGGCGTACCAAATAATACATCGTGCGCGAACCGTCCATTACTCCCACTCCATCGGCTCCTCCAATGGAAAGCGGGCAGAGGTAAGTTACGTCAATCTCCAACTCATCGAGTTTGGAGAATTTAATGCCTACTTCTTCGGAAGTAGTCTTTCCGGCAGGAATCACCACTTCTGTTTTCAACAGCTGATAATATGTTTCAGGCAGCACTTCATAATGCGTGTCGTTCTTTGCATTATATCCACTAGTCAACGAAGCGTCTACCTTCAAGCTGACCTTCACATCATCCCCCGCCGGATAAGACAATTTCACCGCAAAAGTCTTCGTCTGGCTCGTCACTTTACGGTTAAAAGTGAAAGCCTCCGTATTTTTACTGGCAGCTACATTCAAGTATGCCGAATTATCGAACGGTGACTTTTCGCTGTAATCCGTATTATCACAGGCAACCGGCAGAAATAACAAAACTGCGGCTGCAAAGCACTGATAAAGTTTATGTATTCTCATAGCTTACATCGTTTAGTGAGCCGAAGCAGGATTCAGGAATTGAATACCTCCACGGGTCTGTTTATAAATAATATCAGTATCGTAGTAATCGGCAGAGATATTGTAAATAGCAATACCTCCCAATGGTGTTCCCATATTGAGAGCACCGTAAGCAGCTCCGGCGATGGCATTGCGCGTCACTCCGTTATAGTCGGTTAATGTACCGTCAGGAGTGACAGCCAACAACAGACGGTCCGGAGCGGCCTTGCCATATCCGGTGGCATAAAGCACGGAGGTTTCTATATCATATTCATCGGATGCACCGGAAATATCAAGTACGAAATAGTTGAAAAGGCTGCGCTGCGCTTCCGGCAACAAGGAAGGGGTACCTTCAAAAACTAACAGACACGGTGTCTGTCCCAAAGCATCCAGCAGCGGCTTTAACGCCGAAACGTCTACCGCAGAGCCTTCCGAACCGAGGGCAATCCCGTCAAATGTCCCTGTACGCACTGCCTCAACAGCAGAGGTTATAGAGGTATTCAGTTTATCTTTAGCCGTGCAATCTATATAGTAAAGCACTTTCGTCCCATAATCCTCACGCACCAACTTCATATCTTCCCGGTCATATTCGGACAGACGGTCGGCATTACGCATCGTCACTATATCGATACTGTCCGGCAACGCACGGAGAAAGTCCTTCTCACCGGTAGATACTTCCGGAGCATTATCCAACCGGGCATAAACGACAGCGTGTTTCGTTGCTTTATATGCGCGAAGATTCTGCGTATATGCCGCATATTCTTGCGGATTCTGTTCCTTAAACCCATTCACCTGACTATCGTGTATTTCCATTTCCGTCCAGTCGTCGCAACTGATGGTGGCAACCGACAGGAAAGTAGTCAGTAGGCATAACTTAAAAATTGATTTATATTTCATAATCTCATTGATTTAAAGGTTCGTTCTAGTTTGAAGATTGACTATTCTCAATGGAATGGTCTTTCTTATCCCACCAAAGTTTAGTTCCTGCGGCATCGGGACCATTCAGCATTTCTACAGCTTGATCGATGTATTTCGGATTTCCCGTATATTCATCTGCAGGGAAAGGCAGACGACGGGGACCGATTGTTACATTCACACTATTATTGGGGTCTTTATTCTCCACGGCAGGCAACAACTTCGGGTAGCCCGTACGACGATGTTCCGCCCATGCTTCCAGCCCCAGCGGGAATATTGCAATCCATTTTTGAGTAATGATACGCTCCAGGTTCCGTTCGAAATACTCCGCTCCAGGTTCCCAGGCAATCGTAATGGTACTTACCGCCGGATGGCTATACTTAATATCAGCCCTGTCCATCGGGTTCACATAGTCTATAGGCTTTTTCGTCGCATCCTTCACATATTGGTCCGCTCCGGTGGCTCCGCCACGCTCTTCGAATGAAAGGGCAATAGCCTTTTCATACAATGCCTGTGCATCGCCTCCCATATTCCAACCACGCAACGCGCCCTCGGCACGAAGGAAAGTCACCTCCGCCGCATTCATCCAGAGATAAGGATCGGTGCTGGAAATCACCTGCTTTGAGTAAAGGTTAATCATGTCGTCTTTCTTCTGGGTAAATATGCCGATACGTACACCGTAATAATCGTATACATCGACTTTCTCGCCATCCTGATCGACTGTCTGCACACCTTTGACAAACATCTTATCCAAACGCGGATCTTCATAACCTTTCATAATAGAAACTAAATCGGCACTAATACGGTAGTCATTCCAGTTATTAAACAGCAACTCCGAACGGTTCTCCGCCACATGAAGCATGGCGTTGTCCTCATTCGATTCAATCACTCCGGCTTCCACAGCCTCCTGCGCAATACGTTGTGCTTCAGTAGGATTGACATAGCTCATACGCATGGCAATACGAAGTTGCATGGAATGTACAAACTTACGCCATTTGGAAATGTTTCCGTAATACAAGTCTTCCAGTTTGCGGAAAGCCTCGGACGACAGGTCTTTGTTTTCCTCCAACACTTTATCCGCTTCTTCCAGTTCTTTCAGCATCTGTGTATATACCTGCTCCTGCGAATCGTAAGGAACAGCCAAGTCTTCACCCGAATTATCATTATCCATCATCTTCGAATAAGGAATCGGACCGTAAATGTCCGTCACACGATGCATGATACACACCCGGAGAATTTTACCGAAAGCTAATGCCACAGGGTCATCCGTCTTGTTCATCATATCGCGGTACTGCGGGTACATGTCTTTAATCGGATCGGCAAACGGGGATTTGAGCCATCCCTGTTCGGGATTGAAAGTAGAGAATTTCATCACCCAAGTGTCTACGATTCCTTCCAGATAACCACCGTATGCTCCTCCTGCCATGGCATCCATAAACTGGTAAAGGTGTTCACGTGTAGGAATCACCAATCCCTGCATTCCTTTGAGCGTAGCACCTACAATATGATTCTCACGCTGCATTTCTTCTCCGTCCGCTTCGTACATACTCCGGTTGATGTCGCTGTCGAAACAACCGCCCAACGGAAGCAGAAATAATGAAAGGATCATTATCAGAAGAATGTTATATATTCGTTTCATGTCCATCATAGTATTTAGAAGTTAATCTTTATGTTAAATCCTATATTCCGGGTACTCGGCATCATGAAGTAGTCGATTCCCTGATAATAGTTGTTCGTAGTAGCTACTGCTTCAGGATCGAAAGGAGCTTTACAGTAGATCATCCAGAGATTTCTGCCCACAAGGGATACATTGATATCACAGACATTGCCCAGCCAGCGGCGCGGAACGGTGTAACCGATATGTGCCTCCTGCAGACGCAGGTTGGTAGCACTATAAGTATAGTAGGTAGGCAATCCGCTCTGCGATGCTACCACTTCATAGAAGCTTTGCGGATTCACGCGGCTACGGCCATTTATCCATACTCCTCCGGCATCACGCGCGGCAGCAGATGTTTCAGATACTCCGTAGAGATCAAGATAAGCCTGTGTTGCCGAATAAACGATTCCGCCCAAACGGGCTGTCAACAAGAAACCGGCATTGATACCTTTATAAGAGAAGCTATTATTCCAGGCTAAATTTGCCTTAGGAAGTACGCTTCCCAACTTTATGTCACCGGCATTGTCGATGGCTGTCACATTGCCGCTATCGTCAATCAGGACATTACCGTTAATATCACGCTTTAAATCGGCATGGGTATAAAGATCGCCCAGCGTACCACCTTCCTTCAGGATAAATTTCGCCTTTCCGAATCCGCGACCTTCATCGGTTTTGAGTTCCAGTTTATCGACGTTGTAAGTTTTGCCCGTTTCCGGGTGAACATAATCCTTCACTAGTTCGACGATTTCATTCTTGTTGGCCGAGAAAGTAAAGCTGCTGTCCCAGCCGAAATCTCCCCAACGATGCCCATAAGACAACATAGCCTCGAAACCATAGTTGCGTACATATCCGGTCTGTACATACAATTTGTCATATCCTGACGAAACAGGAAGCCGAGGATCAAATGTCTGATTATAAGTATTGGCGTAATAGAAAGATCCGCTCAATTTGAAATCTTTAAACAGGGTTGCATCCAGACCTACTTCCCATGAGTCAGTACGCTCAGGGTATAGTTTACCAATGGGATAATTCGTCTGCGATTTCCAGTCCTGCTTATTGGCATCATACGAGTAAGTAGGATAGGTAAGAAAACGAGGATAAGGATTACCTACGGAACTGAACGCTCCGCGTACTTTAAGATAATCCACCCAATCAGGCAGTTTCAACATTTCAGTGATGACAGCCGAAAGCCCTACGGAAGGATAGAAGAATGAAGCCTGCGGAGAATGTGTCAGCTGCGAAGCCCAGTCGTTACGTCCTGTAACGGTGAGATAAAGCATACTTTTCCACCCTACTTCGGCACTGGCAAAAATAGATTCGGTCGCTTCGCGCCAACCCACCTGCGTAGCACGTTTTTTTGCGTTGTCAAGGTCGTAAACATTGAACAGATTAGGAATACCAGTTTCTCGTATAGGCCCCGCATAGCCCAATTCCTTACTAGTCACTCCACTATAACTGGCACCGATATTGGCTACAATCGTAAAATCCTGAATACGTTTATTAATATTCACCAACACATCGGCATAAGTCTGCGAATATTGTCCGTTATTTACTGTATAATGGCCTTGTGAACTACCGTCAGTCAGCGTGTTGCTACTGCTTGCATAAAGCTTGCCTTCATATTCGCTATGAGTATTGTCGATGCGGACACGCCCTGCCACATTCAGCCAGTCAAGAATCTGGTAACTCAAACCTGCTGAAGCCATATAGCGTTTCTTATTGTTGAGACGGAGATTACGGTAAGCAATCCAATAAGGATTCTGCATACGAAGGTCACCTTCGCCCTGCGGCCAAAACTGTACGCTAATTTTCCGGGCTTCATCCCAACGCTCGAAATTCTTCACTATAGAGAAATCATCCCCACGAGGGAAAAGATAAGCAGAAACCAACGGATTGGAGTACTGCCCCTGATTGGTCATATTACGGTCGTTCTGAAGAATATAGCTTGCACTTACATCCAGTTTCATCTTATCATTCAAGAAACTGGTCGTATTGCGGAAAGTGAAATTATATCTGTTATACCTATTGTTGGGAACCATCCCTGCCGAATTGACGGCAGCCGCAGAAAAGAAAGTCTGATTTTTATCCGTTCCGGTAGACAACGTAACGGAATTTGTATATACCGCACCCGTATCAAAAAAATCATCCGGCTCATATCCTGTTTGAGCAGCCGAGTTTAACTTCGGTCCCCAGCTATAAATATTGGAATTTCCTGTTTTACCATTACTACCTGTACCATAACGGTCCTGGAACTCGGGCATCTTAAAAGCATTCAACCATTCGATGCCACTTGATACACCTACTTGCAGCTTACCTACCTGTCCTTTTTTTGTAGTAATCACAATCGCACCGTTTGCCGCATTACTACCATAAAGGGCGGCAGCTGCCGCTCCAGTCAGTACGGAAATGCTTTCTATATCTTCCGGATTAATATCAGCAATGGCCTCGGTAGCTCCCTTTGAACCAAATTCCGTATCTCCTCCGCCACCGAAATTATACATCGGAATACCGTCAATCACATACAAGGCGTTACTACTCTGTTCAATAGACTTTGTTCCACGCATCACCACTCTACTTGCCCCACCGACACCGGAAGAGCTCGTATTGATAGTAACACCCGCAACTTTACCATTCAGGCTGTTTACAAAATTAGCATCCTTAATTTGGGTCAGTTCGTCGGACTTTACTTGCTGTACGTTGTAGCTCAATGCTTTCTGCTCGCGTTTGATGCCAAGTGCTGTTACAACGACTTCACTCAACAGTTTTGTATCCGAAGCCAGTTGCACGCTATATGTATTCTGTCCGGTTACTTTTACCGTCTGTGGAGTGTAACCTACATAACTGATACTCAACACACTTCCTGCAGGAGCTTCGAGCGAAAAGTTACCGTCTATGTTTGTGATAGTTCCAATGCTTGTACCTTCCACACGTACATTGACACCAATCAACGGTTCTCCGCTATCATCCAGTACGCGTCCGGTGATACGTTTGGTGGAAGCAGTTTCGGTTGCTTTCTGTTCTTGTGGAACGATGATGACATATTTTCCTTTGAGCTGATACGTATATCCTGTACCTTTTAGGATTTCCGTGAGAGAGTTCTCCAACGTGGCTTTTTCCAACGCCAAATCGATGGAGGGTTTGTTTTTCAACTGCGACTCGTTGTAACCAACGGACAGTTTCGTTTGTTTTTCCACTTCTTTCAATGCCTCGATGACCGATATGTTTTTCTTATGGATCGTAATCCGGGCATTACTACTTTGAGCAAAAGTAGGGGTAGAAAGGAGCAGACAGCACAAAAAAAGCATAAATACTCGACTGATTGCCTGCTTATTGGCTATAAATTCATAAATTTGCTGCATCTTCTTAGTATTAGTTTATACAGATAAAGTTAGATTCTCGAATTTAGTAGCGTCTGGTTAACGCTAATAGTAAGAATTTCGATTTCACATCCGGGGGAAGGTTGCAGCTTCTCCCGGATATTTTTTCCGCATAGGCTCAATGTATTTTAAGGTTAATATTCAGTGTTTACAAGTTCTATTTTGTTCCCCGGTGCCGAAGCATGTCTTCCCCGGTACCGGAGCCTATCTTCATCGGTGCCGGAGACGCCCTTCCCCGGTGCCTGAAATATAGCACTTGTCTCCCACTATTTTATAGTCCAGATTTCCCGTCACACGAGCGATAATATCCATCACTTCTTCCATAGAAGCATTTTGCCCGAAAGTAAGATTGAACCGGTCTTCTTTCAGACTACGGAAACTATAAACAAAGGTGTAAGGGTATTTGCGTTCGAGACGGGTGAAGATTTCTTCCAATGTCATACTGCGGAAAACGATTTCGCCACGTTGCCAAGCAGTGACATCCTGCATATCAGGATGAAGTACGTTTCCGGAGCGGGTACGTTTGTTATAAGCCAGTTGCTCGTTCGGCTTCAAGATCTCCTGCCCCTGCTGATTATTGTACTCTACCAACACTTTTCCGGAAATCAGGGTAGCTGTCACTTCCTCTTCGTCGGGGTAGGCTGTCACGTTGAATTCCGTTCCGAGTGCCGTCACCTGAAAGTCCGAGGACTTCACGATAAAAGGATGCTCTTCGTCACGTTTCACCTTGAAGCCGGCTTCTCCCACAAGATACACACAACGGGTATCACCCTTAAATTGCTGTGGATAAAGTAAAGTGCTTTGGGAATTAATCAATACCTGCGTACCATCCGGCAAAGTGATGTTCCGCATCTCGGCGGTAGGAATATATGCTTGCAACAAATCTGGTGCCTGCCGATTCTGCAAAGCCAGATAGATAGAAACGGAAGAAAATGCAATCAACAAAGCTGCCGCTACGCGCCACACTACCAGATGAGTACGTAAAGAATGTATCCTGCGCCTCGTTCCGATGCCTGTCAGTTCACGCATCCGTTCCAAAGAATGACGGTAGCCAGAAGTCGTTGCCGATTCGGTAGCTTCCCAAAGTTGATTGAGTTCATGATCTTTTTCATCGGCACGTTCTTCGTCGGTCAGCCATGTACGGAAATCCTGATCGACTTCTTTCGGATAGTCGTGATTGATATAACGGTCGATTACATCGCGAATATAATTCTTCATAAGGTGATATTTATTGTTCTGTTTAGAAACGCTTACGTAAATATCACTACTCAGCAAGGACAACTACGGGAAAAGACGGAATAGAATAACAAACATTAACACTTTGCGGAGTTCCGTCAATGTTTTATAGATGTGATCTTCTACGGTACGCAAGGGGATTTGCAGTTTATCTGCTATTTCTTTATGAGAAAGTCCTTCAAAACGGCTCATCTCAAAAACCCGTCTACGGCGATCAGGCAACTGACTGAGTGTCATCCTAATAAGCATTAATACTTCTTTATAGTATAGATTTTCTAACAGGGAGGAATCTTCGTCACAAAGTTCACCCAACAACTGGGCTTTCAAAACTTTGTCTTCATATTCCTGCTCTACCTTCTGATGCTTGAACAGGTTGAATATTTCATTCCGAGTCACAGTATAGAGATAACCAGTCATGGTTTCCTGATCTTGCCAAAGTTCAGGACGTGTCCATAACTTAAGAAATATATTCTGGGCAATGTCTTCCGCATCCTCCTCCGACTTGGTCAACAACTTCGCAAAGTTCTTCACACGAGGGAAGTTAGCGGCATAAAACTGCTCAAAACGGATATCCAATTCTGCTATCGTTTCGTTCATCTGTCGAGTCTTTTACTATGAAACCCGGGGCAAATATAGGCAAAATTAATTTCAGGCAATGGATGCAAACAAAAAAAACATCCCACCTTTTAAACCAAAACAAGTCTAAAAGGTGGGAATATTATAAGATTCTAAAGAATCTCAGAAGTTATTCTTCATCCATCAGAATTTCCAAAATCTGACAAGCAGCCTTCGCCACCGGAGTACCCGGACCAAAGATAGCAGCTACACCTGCCTTATACAGGAAGTCATAATCCTGTGCAGGAATAACACCACCGGCAATCACCACAATGTCTTCACGTCCCAGTTTCTTCAGTTCTTCAATAATCTGCGGAACCAATGTCTTATGACCGGCAGCCAGTGAAGAAACACCTACTACATGAACATCGTTTTCTACCGCTTCGCGAGCTGCTTCCGCAGGAGTCTGGAACAGAGGTCCCATATCCACGTCGAAACCACAGTCCGCATAACCTGTTGCTACCACTTTAGCACCACGGTCGTGACCGTCCTGTCCCATTTTGGCAACCATAATACGAGGTTGACGCCCCTCTTTCTTCGCAAACTTCTCAGCCAGTTCACAAGCACGCTTGAAGTCGCTGTCGTTTTTACTTTCTGATGAATACACGCCTGATATAGTTCTAATTATTGCTTTATAACGTCCTACAACCTGTTCGCACGCATAAGAAATTTCGCCCAAAGTAGCACGAACACGAGCTGCTTCAACTGCCAGTTCAAGCAAGTTACCCTTGCCGGTCTTCACACATTCAGTGATAGCTGCTAATGCCTTGTCCACTTCAGCCTGATTACGTCCTTCTTTCAAACGTTTCAGGTTTTCAATCTGTTCAAGACGAACTGCCGTATTATCAATTTCAAGGATATCAATCGGAGCTTCTTTTTCCAAACGATACTTGTTCACACCCACAATGGTCTGCTGACCGCTGTCGATACGAGCCTGTGTACGTGCAGCCGCTTCTTCGATACGCATTTTAGGAATACCTGTTTCGATAGCTTTCGCCATACCACCCAGTTTTTCAATTTCCTGAATATGTTCCCAAGCCTTGTGTGCCAGTTCGTTCGTCAGAGATTCTACATAGTAAGAGCCGCCCCATGGGTCAACGTTCTTGCAGATGTAAGTTTCTTCCTGAATATAAATCTGTGTGTTACGTGCGATACGTGCAGAGAAATCTGTCGGAAGAGCAATAGCCTCATCCAATGCATTGGTATGCAAAGATTGGGTATGTCCCAAAGCTGCAGCCATAGCCTCAATACAGGTACGTCCTACATTGTTGAACGGATCTTGCTCCGTCAATGACCATCCGGAAGTCTGTGAGTGAGTACGCAAGGCCAGTGATTTCGGGTTCTTCGGATTAAACTGTTTCACAATCTTCGCCCACAGCATACGTGCGGCACGCATCTTGGCAATTTCCATGAAGTGATTGGTTCCGATTGCCCAGAAGAAAGAAAGACGCGGAGCAAATGCATCAATATCAATACCTGCTGCTGTTCCGGCACGGAGATATTCCAAACCGTCAGCCAATGTATAAGCCAACTCAATATCTGCGGTAGCACCTGCTTCCTGCATGTGATAACCGGAGATAGAAATAGAGTTGAACTTCGGCATCTTCTGTGAAGTGTATTCGAAGATATCAGAAATAATCTTCATAGAGAATGCAGGCGGATAAATATAGGTATTACGCACCATGAATTCTTTCAAAATATCGTTCTG
>OOCL01001150.1_pt1 | contig 16494 bp, 7 predicted proteins | sample 1671211 | NCBI WGS metagenome assembly OOCL01 (sample SAMN06348133, study PRJEB24527) | human gut metagenome | biome: human gut; feature: ankylosing spondylitis patient; material: feces | host: Homo sapiens | place: China | collected 2015-10 | reverse complement strand
GACTGGAGTTCAGACGTGTGCTCTTCCGATCTCCGAAGCGGATCGTTATATAGATGGAGTGGTGCAAGTGATGATAGATGCTACTCAGAATTATATGCAACCCTTAACAGACGAGCGTCTCTTCAACTGGCATGCAGCTTTATTTCCTACAGGGCGAAGTGGTGCATATAAAATAACAGTTGCCAATTGGCGGCAAGGATCAGAACCTATGCAGGTCATATCGGGTGCTATGGGAAAAGAAAAAATTCATTATCAAGCACCTGATTCAAGTGAAATCCCCTATCAAATGGGGCTATTTTTGGATTGGGTAAATGATAATCAGGAGATAGATCCGGTGCTAAAAGCCGCCATAGCTCACTTCTGGTTTGTAACTATTCATCCGTTTGACGATGGTAATGGGCGTATTTCCCGAACAATAACAGATCTATTCTTAGCTCGTGCGGATGAGATGCCGCATCGCTTTTATAGCATGTCTGCTGAAATACGTAAACAGCGGAAAAGTTACTATGATATATTAGAGAAGAGCCAAAAGAGTGGTCTGGATATCACGAATTGGCTTGAATGGTTTTTGGACTGTTTAAAAGCCGCATTGATTCATACAGAAAAAATGGTCAGTACTGTTTTGCAGAAAGCTGCTTTCTGGGACAAGCACCGGTTGGTCTCGATGAATGAGCGACAGATAAAAATGGTGAATTTACTATGGGATGGCTTTAATGGGAAAGTAACCTCCTCAAAGTGGGGAAAGATTACAAAATGTTCTGCGGATACAGCCTTACGTGATATACAAGATTTGATAGCAAAAAATGTACTGCGGAAAACAAACGAAGGAGGACGTAGCACCAATTACGAATTAAATCTGTAATATTTCATAGGAAGCACTTCTTATATTCATCGCATATAATGCGGAGATTACAAATCCTAATCTCCGCATTATTGCATCAGATAAATCCTGATCATTCAAAAACTGCACCCAACCAGACAGATATTCGGAATACACCTACGCCCTAAATACGAGATAAACATGGACCAGATAAGCACACGCAAATGAATGAAAAAATAATCCAATCGAATACAAGAATACTACAAACAGCCATTGAGAGGACCATAGAAAGGCATCTTTTGGACTATTCTTTTATTACATTATATTATTCAGTCCTTCCGTTCGCTCTTTTTTCTTTTACTTTGCAGACAGACAAATAAGAATTAACCGAATCATGAAAAACAACCTCTCTTTCAAATTAGTCGTTATTTCCTTATTTCTGTATTGCGGAAATAATTCACTCGAGGCAGCATCAGGAAAGAAATACGCACTGGCATCTCCTGACGGAAAACTGAAAGTAGAAATCAGTACCGAAGACAAATTATCTTATCAGGTAATGCACGAAAAGGATACAATTCTCTCTCTTTCTAACATAGGCTTGGTTCTGGCTGACGGAACCGAAATAGGAAACTATTCTCAGGCAACAGGTATAAAAAGGAAAAAGATCAGGGATAATGTAGAATCCTCTTTCTACCGCTTCAAGGAGTTCATTGTTGCATGCAATGAACTCGACTTGAAGTTGAAAGGTGGTTTTGGAGTTACTTTCCGCGCTTATAATGATGGAGTAGCTTACCGTTTCTATACCACACGTACAGCAGGTGTTACAGTCAAAGATGAAATAGCTGAATTCAACTTTAATCAAGATTATACAGCTTATCTTCCTTATACGACGAATGACAAAAAGCCGATGGCAATGGCTTTTCAAAATATATACGATGTTACCCCACTATCAAAGGCACAGCCGAAAGTAGCTTTCCTACCCGTTACAGTGGACTGCGGTAAAACCAAATTAACTCTACTGGAATCTGATCTTGAAGCATATCCGGGAATGTTTGTAGAATCTCAGAAAGATGGATATGGGCTAAAAGGTGTTTTTGCCTCCTACCCTACCCAAACAGATTTCTATCCTTGGCGTATGCAGGAGTATGTAACAGAAACCAGTGATTTCATAGCACGCAGTAGTGAGGCACGTACTTATCCTTGGCGCGTACTGGCTGTTACAGAAAAGGATACGGATATGCCTGTTAATAATCTGGTGTATGCACTGGCATCTCCCAATCGCATAGGTGACACATCATGGATAAAGACCGGAAAAGTGGCCTGGGATTGGTGGAATGACTGGAATCTGAAAGGTGTCCCCTTTAAGGCAGGTATCAATATGGATACCTATAAATATTACATAGACTTCGCCAGCAGGAATGATATAGAGTTTATAGTGCTCGACGAGGGTTGGTATAACCCGAAAAGCGGTGATATGCTGACTGTTATTCCGGAACTGGATCTTCCGGAACTGATTGCCTACGGAAAACAGAAAGGAGTTGATATCATTCTTTGGACAGTATTCAATGTACTCGACAAACAACTGGAAGCCGCCTGCAAGAAGTACTCCGAAATGGGTATCAAAGGCTTCAAAGTAGACTTTCTAGATCGTGACGATCAGACTGCTGTTGAAATGGTATATCGTATCGCTGATGCTACGGCAAAACATAAGTTGACACTCGACCTCCATGGCATTTACAAACCTACAGGTATCAATCGCACTTATCCGAATATCATCAACTTTGAGAGCCTGTTCGGTATGGAAGAGGTGAAGTGGACGGATATCAAGAATAACATGCCTCTCTACGATGTGACCTTCCCTTATATCCGTATGATGGCAGGACCGGTAGATTATACTCCGGGTGCCATGCGCAATGCAACGAAAGCCGACTGGCGTGCCGTCTATTACTCACCGATGAGTATGGGAACCCGTTGTCATCAGTTGGCCGCTTATATTGTACACGATTCTCCGCTCACCATGCTGTGCGATGCTCCGACGAATTATCTGAATGAACAGGAATGTGTGGACTTCATCACTTCAATTCCTGTGGAGACGGATTCTACCTTTATCGCCGCAGGTAAAATGGGAGAATATATCGTTAGTGTACGAAAGAAAGATATCAACTGGTACATTGGCGGGATGACAAACTGGGATGAACGTGATGTAGAACTTGACTTTTCGTTCCTGCCTTCCAATGTTCGCTATACAGCCACGCTTTTTGCTGATGGTATTAATGCGAACAAGCAAGCGGAAGATTATCGTACAGAGAAACTGATTATAGATAAAAACAGCCGGATAAAGCTACATTTAGCTTCGGGCGGAGGATTCGCGATGAAACTTGAGTTATATCCGGTGCGAGGTGAAGTAACGTCCATACCCGAGGGAAAGAATATTCCTTCTTTTTATAAGAAATACATTGAAACTGAGGGATTATATGTCACTTCTTCCGAAAGGGTAAGTGATGAAGCGTTGCTGAAAGCCTGCGATATCATCAGTCTGATGCTATCAAAACGTCCGGATGTAAAAGCGCATATGGTGAAAAAAGGCTGCCATGTGATGGTTATCGGTAAAGACGAAGAAACTTGTGATTTACCGGAGTTTGCCCATATCTGCAATTCACCGGACAGCATTGCATACTGGAACTGGCGTGCCCGTGGTTTCGGTGGAGCACCGGAAGATGAGTTCTCCGCCAGTTGCGGGGAAGAGAATCTGTTGGCCTTGCCACAAGATAAATATATGGGTGAGAATATTCTGATTCATGAATTTGCTCATCTGATACATATGGTAGGAATTGCAGGTGTGGAACCGGATTTCAATGACCGACTGGAAGCATTGTGGAAAAGTGCTGGAGAAAAAGGACTATGGGCCGGTACTTATGCATTAAGCAACAAGGAAGAGTATTTTGCGGAATGTGTACAGTCTTTCTTTAACTGTAACCGTTACGCTGATCCAGCCAATGGTGTACACAATTCTATGAATCGTCGCGTAAAGCTGAAAGCCTACGATCCGGAAATGTACAAGTTGTTGAAAGAATATTTTTATGAGATAGAGATGCCAATTAATAATGAAATACATAAATGACCAGCGTAGCGCTGGAACAAGGTTTGCTGCGCGGTGCAAATAATTTTTCTAACAATAAAGTAATAATATGAATAGAACCATTCTTTTAATCACTTCCTTTTTAATAGGAGCCATTTCCGCCTTTGCACAGGCCGCTTTCAATACTCCCGGTGCCGGCAATCCCATGATTCCCGGATATTTCGCCGACCCTACCATCAAAAAGTTTGGTGATACTTATTATATGTACGCCACTACCGATGGCAGTGGTGCAGGCTTCGGCCCTGCACAAGTATGGACCAGCAAGGACTTCGTAAACTGGACCCTGATGCCCATGAACTGGCCCGACAGCCACTGGATATGGGCACCCGATGTGATGCAGCACTCTGATGGAAAGTACTACTATTTCTACTGCCAGCCCTGTATCATTCATTGCGGAGTCAGTGAAACGCCCCGTGGCCCGTGGAAAAATATCCTAGGCGATAGCGAAGCCGTCCTCATCCCCGACCGTTTCGTAACAAATGCCATCACTCTGGATGGACAAACATTTGTGGACGATGACGGTTCAGTCTATATGTACTGGGGAACCTGGGGTATTTACAAAGGTTTCGGTTGCGGTGCCGGAAAATTAGCTCCCGATTTAAAGAGTTTTACTGAAACCCGCCTCATCCCCAATACCGAAGCCACCGATTTCTTTGAAGCACCTTTTGTAATCAAACGCAATGGAACCTACTACTTTATGTATTCCTCCGGTTCCTGCCACGACCACACATACCGTGTGCAATACGCCACCTCAGACAAGCCTTTGGGGCCTTACACCTATGGTGGCTGCATCCTCGAAACCAATGCTGACGGCACCATTCACGGTCCCGGACATCACAGTATCCTCCAGGAAGGCAATGATTACTATATCATTTATCACCGCCACGATAATCCACACTCCAACCGTGGTTTCCACCGCCAGCTTTGCATCGACCGCATGTCATTCAATGCAGACGGGACGATTCAGAAAATCATCCCTACTCATGACGGCGTAGGTGCACTGGCCCCCTCCGTTGTTAAATCAAACAACCTCGCCTTTGGTAAAAGCGTGCGTGCCTCTTCCTCTTATGATGACACCTTCCGTCCCGAATATGCCGTAGATGATAACAACGGAACTTTATGGCACCCGCGCGGCATGGGACAGGAATGGCTTGAAATAGACTTGGGACGCACCCAGCAGATACAAACGATCTGGACCCAATTTGAATATGGCACTCAGTTCTATCAATACCTGATTGAAACTTCAACAGACGGTAAACACTGGAATATCTTTGCCGACAAGCGAAACAATCATCTGGCAGGCAGTCCGATGGTGGACTTCGGAAAAGCCAAAGCCCGCTTCGTGCGCCTCACCTATACCGGCGGACAGAAGAATGGCTTCGGTGGTGCTATCTGGAACATCAAGGTATTTTCCGGTATCGAAGACTCCGCTCCCCAACAGTGGATCGGTCTGACAGCCGCCGACTGGAATGGTCGCGAATGGCAGAACAATGAAGGAATGTTAGGAGGTGCTTTTATCCTAAAAGCAGGATCAGCCCGCACCAAGCGCATTGACGGACGCGACGCACTGGTTCTCGAACCGGGTACTACACTGGAATACCGTCACCCGTTACTTTCTCCCTCCAAGGAGCATACAATTAGTGGGTTAGTTCATAGGTTAGGTAGATGGCAAAGCTACGAAGCGGAGTCCGCCCTTTCATCCGGCGTGATTTCGCTTCAAAGTGGAGCCGAACCCTTAATCATCACTAATCTGCGCTACTATAACTGGAAACAGGCACCTGCCGAACAGGAATATGATACCACTACGGATATCGTCCGCTTACCAGCTGCCGATCAGCAAAAGCGTGGCTTGGTAGTAAGCATCACCGCCGATGACTTCGCCGCAGGAGACACCGTACATTATCTTTCCAATCATGGAATAGAAGGATACTTCGAAACCCACAAAGCCCCCTCCATCATCAAGGAAGTGGAAGGAAAGAAAAGTTTCAGCTTTGATGGTCATCAGGTATTCCAGTCCAACTTCTCCCTGCCTGCAACCTTGCTGGACAACACCCCCTATACATTGGAAGCCTGGATACTGAATGATTCCATTGCCGAAAATGAATGTGTAGCCGACTTCACGACTTCGCATGACGAATTGGAAAAGATTATGCTCGTCAGTGGCACGGAGCCCCGATGCGGTGTCATCAACCACTACGGCTGGTACGAAGATGCCGGATACAAGGACATGAAAGAGCTGACCGGCAAATGGCAGCATATCTATATTTGTTTCGACGGCCGCATGGAACAAGTATATATCAATGGTAAATTAATTAGCGAAAAAGACATTCAATTGCTAATAAAACCATCACAATACGTAACTTTGGGGCGGAATGCAGAACGCAACTGGCCGTTCACGGGCTACCTGCATTCACTGAAACTATGGGACGAATATATTCCAATCAAGAAATAATACCATAAAACGAATAATAACCATGAGAAAAGTATTAGTTACCACCCTGCTGGTTACCGCCACCGTAGGCAGCCAGGCGCAAGTGAAAAACCAATCGCACGGGTATCCCATCGATCCCGTACCTTTCACCTCGGTGAAAGTAACCGACTCCTTCTGGGGACAACGCCTCAACGCGAGCCGAGAGGTAACCATCCCCCTGGCATTCAGCAAATGCGAGGAAACCGGAAGATATCAGAACTTCGTCAACGCAGCCCATCCAAGTGATACCATTAAAGTAGGTGGACTGGCTTTCGACGATACGGACGTATACAAAACCATCGAAGGTGCCAGCTACCTGTTACAGACTTATCCGGACAAGAAACTGGCTAAATACATTGACAGTGTACTGGTAATTGTAGCCGCAGCACAAGAACCGGACGGATACCTCTACACCAGCCGCACCATGAATCCGAAACATCCCCATGAATGGGCGGGAAGCAAACGTTGGGAAAAGGTAGAAGACCTAAGCCACGAGTTCTACAACCTGGGACACATGGTGGAAGGCGCCATCGCCCACTACCAGGCCACCGGAAAGAAGAACTTCCTCAATATCGCCATCCGATATGCCGACTGCGTATGCCGTGAAATCGGTACAGGCGAAGGACAGCAAATCCGCGTTCCCGGACATCAGATTGCAGAAATGGCACTTGCCAAACTTTATCTGGTCACCGGAGACAAGAAATACCTCGACCAGGCCAAGTTCTTCCTCGACCAGCGTGGATATAGCCGTACGGACGAATACAGCCAGGCACATAAACCGGTGGTTCAGCAGGATGAGGCTGTGGGGCACGCTGTTCGCGCCGCATATATGTATGCAGGTATGGCCGACGTAGCCGCCCTGACGGGAGACACCGCCTATATCCATGCCATCGACCGCATCTGGGATAATATCGTCGGCAAGAAATACTACATCACCGGCGGTATCGGAGCTACCGCAGCCGGAGAGGCTTTCGGCAAGAATTATGAATTGCCCAACATGTCAGCCTATTGCGAGACTTGTGCTGCCATCGGCAACGTGTACGTCAACTACCGTCTTTTCCTCCTGCACGGTGAATCCAAATACTACGATGTACTGGAACGCACCTTATACAATGGTCTGATTTCAGGTGTATCCCTGGACGGCGGTGGCTTCTTCTACCCCAACCCGCTGGAAAGTATGGGACAGCATCAACGCCAGCCCTGGTTCGGTTGTGCCTGCTGCCCGTCCAACATCTGCCGTTTCATCCCGTCCCTGCCGGGGTATATCTACGCTGTGAAGGATAAGGACGTTTACGTTAACCTCTTCATGTCCAATACTTCCGACCTGAAAGTGGGTGGCAAAGCTGTTTCTATCGAGCAAACCACCCAATACCCGTGGAACGGCGACATCACCATCGGCATCAACAAGAACAGCGCCGGACAGTTCAACCTGAAAGTCCGTATTCCCGGATGGGTTCGGGGTCAGGTAGTTCCCAGTGACCTGTATACCTATAGTGACGGCAAGCGTCTGAAGTACACAGTGAAAGTAAACGGAGAAGCCGTACAGAATGAGCTGAAAGATGGTTATTTCTGCATCGACCGCCGTTGGAAAAAGGGTGACAAGGTGGAAGTACACTTCGACATGGAACCGCGTATCGTGAAAGCCAACAATAAAGTGGAAGCCGACCGCGGACGCATTGCCGTAGAACGCGGACCGATTGTATACTGTGCAGAATTCCCGGATAATAACTTCGACATCTTCAGCGTATTCATGAACCGCAACCCGAAGTTTGAAGTGGTAGAAAAGCCCGATCTCCTGTATGGCATCAACCAATTGAAGACCGGCGCACAGACACTTGGCTACGACGATCAGGGTCGCCTGACCACTACCGATGTGAGCCTGACACTGATACCTTACTACGCATGGGCTCACCGTGGTTCGGGAGCTATGGAAGTATGGTTGCCGCAAGAGCTGAGCGCATCCCGCCCCGCCATGCCTGCCACACTGGCTTCGGAAAGTAAAATAGACGCATCCCATCGCGCAAAATCCATCTCGGCCATCAATGACCGCCTGATTCCGAAAGATGAAAATGACCGTTCCCTGCCCTACTACCATTGGTGGCCCAAACAGGGAACTACGGAATGGATCACGTATGAATTCCCGGCAGAAGCTGCCGTATCAAGTTCCACCGTATATTGGTTTGATGATGCCCCTTGGGGCGGCTGTCGTGTACCGAAAAGCTGGAAGATATATTATAAAGATGCGCAAGGCCAGTGGCAGCCCGTCACAGGTGCCGACAAATATGGCGTTGTAAAAGGTGCGGGAAACACCGTAAATTTTGATCCCGTAAAAACCAAATCAATAAAACTGGAAATCACCCTGCCAGACAAACATGCAGCAGGTGTTTATGAATGGGAAGTACAATAAAGGTTAATTAGATATGAATGTTTGTAAATTAGGTTTGTCGATAGCCATGCTCCTTAGCGGGGGCATGGCTTTCGCACAAGGCACGGTGGACGATTATAACCGTGCCTACGCATTGAGAGAGAAATTCAGTGCCAACAAAGTATTCTACTCCAACGTCACGCCGCAATGGATAGAAGGCACACATCAGTTCTGGTATGTACGCAATACGCCCGAAGGCCGTATTTACGTATCGGTGAACGCAGACAAGAAAAGCAGAAAGGAATTGTTCGACCACAAGCGTTTGGCAAGCGCACTGAGCAACGCGTCCGGCAAAGAAGTAAACCCCGAAGCAATCCAGTTGGAACGGTTACGGGTGAATCCGAGCTTAGATACGCTTCGTTTTGTATTCGGCAACCAATGCTGGATGTACACCACCCGCAAGAATCAGTTGGTAAATGAAGGCAGCTTGCCCGACCGTAATGCACCACAGAAGCACTGGATGGAGCGGGATGACGAAAAAGAAGCCGCTCCCGTAACTTCACCCGATGGAAAGTATACCGCCTATATCAAAAATCATAATGTATACGTGAAAGAAGTTGCCACAGGGAAAGAAAGACAGTTGAGTATAGACGGCACACTGAGCAATTACTATTCAGCCTATATCCGCTGGTCACCGGACAGCAAGAAAGTGGCTTCCTGCAAGATACGTCCGGTTGAGAAGCGTTATGTATATTACGTGGAGTCTTCTCCAACGGACCAACTGCAACCTAAGCTCCACAAGCAGGAGTATGCCAAACCGGGAGATGAACTTCCATTTAAGGTGCCTTGCATCTATGAAGTGGAGACAGGACGCAGTATTATCCCTTCCACTGATTTGTTTGCCCAACAATATGAGATATACGGCCCTGAATGGAACCCGGACAGCCGTGCCGTAACCTTCGAATACAATCAGCGCGGGCATCAGGTGTACAGGGTATTGGAACTTTCGGCAGAGACCGGCAAGGTACGTCCACTGATAGAGGAAAGCAGTGATAAATACGTAAACTACACCCGCCATTTCCGCCATGACCTGAGGGACAACAAGCATATCATCTGGATGAGCGAACGCGACAACTGGAACCATCTCTACATGTACGACCGCACCACTGCGCAGCCCGTCCACCAAATCACCAAAGGCGAATGGTATGTGCGCGAAGTGCTTCGTGTAGATGAAGAAAACCGGCAGATTTACTTCTCCGCAAATGGTGTACAACCCGGTGAAGACCCTTATCTCATCCGCTATTACCGCATCGGCTTCGACGGGAAAGACTTGGTTTGCCTTACTCCGGAAGAAGGGATGCACCGTGCCTGGTTCTCGGGAGATATGAATTATCTGGTAGACGTTTACTCTATGGTAGACAAAGCTCCTGTAGCCGTGCTGCGCAGCGCCAAGGATGGCAAAGTAGTAATGCCATTGGAAACTGCCGACATCAGCCGCCTGATAGCCGAAGGCTGGAAAGCACCGGAAGTGTTTACCGCCAAAGGGCGTGACGGCAAAACGGATATGTGGGGACTGATTGTCCGTCCCACTAATTTCGACCCGAACAAGAAGTATCCGGTTATCGAATACATTTACCAAGGTCCCGGCAACCAGTATGTACCCAAGACTTTCATTCCGTACAACTGGTACATGACTTCACTGGCAGAACTGGGTTTCATCGTCGTCATGGTGGATGGAATGGGAACTTCTTTCCGTTCACGCGAATTTGAAAATGTATGTTATAAGAATCTGAAAGATGCAGGACTTCCCGACCACATCGCCTGGATTAAAGCTGCCGGAGAGAAGTATCCATATATGGATATGGACCGCGTAGGCATCTACGGCTGTTCCGCCGGAGGTCAGGAATCCACCACTGCCGTGCTGCTGCATCCCGAATTCTACAAAGCCGCTTACTCCGCCTGTGGTTGCCACGACAATCGCATGGATAAAATCTGGTGGAACGAACTCTGGCTCGGATATCCCGTAGGCGACCAGTACAAAGAAGGTTCGAACGTGGAGAATGCCCATTTGTTGAGTCGTCCCCTGATGCTGGTAGTCGGTGAACTGGATGACAATGTAGACCCCGCTTCAACCATGCAAGTAGTAAACGCTTTGATTAAGGCGAACAAGGATTTTGAACTGGTAGTCATCCCCGGCGCACACCATACAATGGGCGAAGATTTCGGGGAACATAAACGGTATGATTTCTTTGTAAGACATCTGATGGGGGGAAACCCGCCGAAGTGGGACGAGGTGAAGAAGTGATTAGTGATTCATGCGAATCAGGAGTTGAAATTCATTCATAACCGCTACAGAAATGAGTTTTTAGTCCGTTGATGGCGACTGCTTTCGTGTAGTCAATTATAAGTTTAAAGATAAATTACCGTTCACTTTTGTCCGAAAATCTTGATTTTTAAATAAAAAGATGAAAATGTGAGGTTGTAGTGCTCTGTATCTCAGGATTTTAAGAGGACTGCATCTCACATAACGACTGAGGTACCCTCACATAACGACTCGGGTCAGATGTAAATATAGAAGAGTAAATTTCAAGCATTGGTTTAACTCATAACCGTATAGAAATGAGTCTTTAGTCCGTTGGTGGAGACTGCTTTCGTACAGACAATTATAAGCTTAAAGATAAATTACCACCCGTTTTTGTCTGAATATTTTAACACCTCAAGAAAAAGATGAAAAGGTGAGGTCGTAACACTCTGTATTTCAAAGGTTTAAGAAGCAAACATCTCACATAACGACTGAGGTACTCTCATATAACGACTGAGATACCCTCGCATAACGACAGAGGCTGCCTAAGATAACGACTGAGGGTACCTCACATAACGTCTCGGATCAGATGTAAATATAAAAGATAAACTTCAAGTGCCGATTTAACTCATAACCGCTCAGAAAGAAATCAACCCGCACCTAAAAGAAATTATTCCGTATTTCTTTCGCAATATAGCGCCCCATCAACTCTTGCCCTTCCTTATCGGGATGTAAGCCATCGCGCAGATAGCGTCCCCTGCCCGAAGGCTGTTCAAATTTCCCGGTTATACCGCTATTAGAGTAGCAATCTATCAGTTGTACGGAGAGCGCGCGGCAGATTTCACGCAGAATGGTAGTCTTCTCCAGATTACGTTCATTGCGGGTTACGTCACCGGTCTGAATAGGGGTACAAACAAAAACACGACATTTGGGATAATGCTCCAGAATAGTCTGTATGGCCCAGCGGGCACCGCCTGCCATAGTGGTAACGTCCACTTCGGCAAGAGTCTTACCTTTCAAGGCTTCTTCGGCAGAGCCTAAATCCTTGTCGTTCGTCCCCATAGAGAAGACAAAGACATCGGGAGCCGGGTATTGCCCGCTCTCCACCTCGGCAATGAATTTCTGGATATGGACTTTGGAGACATTGTTATGGCGCATTTGCAACTCACGCTTATCTTCGGTAGGCTGCCAGCCACCGGATATTCCGGCAAAACCGGCACTTCCGTAATCCTGGGTATCGGGATGGCACGCCCACGTTGCAGAACCTACCGCTACATTATGATGGGTGGCAAATCCAAGTAGATCGACCACCGTCTTCGACCATTGTTCACCCGCCGTGATGCTGTTTCCATCACAACCGAAATTCATCTTACTGAAATCAGGATAAAGGGACTGCGCCTGCAACGCAATCCCTATCCACAACACAACACAAAATCCAATCGTTCTTCTCATTCCAAACATCTAAAATACTTATGAAATAACCTCTAAACCACTTATGAAAAACGTTCCATTATCTCCATGCACATACGTCCGTTATGATACGGGCATTTCCAAAATCCGGCCTTGTCATCTTCGGTATTCACCGTGCCGTCGGCACGCACACTCCAATGCCACTCGCCGTTCTTCTTATCTACCAGATGCCTCTTGATGAAATCCCAGCAATGAAATGCCTTGCGCAATGCTACTTCATCTTCAAAATGCTGATAGAGATTGACGTGTCCCACCACATTCTCTGCCTGCACCCACCAATGGCGGTCGGTATCGGTCTTCTGTCTATCCGGAAAAGTCTCATAAATCATGGCACCGTCAGGCGTCAATCCTTCACCGGCGGCAGCAGCGATAAACTCAACCAGCGGTTCCACCTTTTCCAGCAGAGTCTTATCAGCCAGTATCAAAGCGGCTTCATGTATCAGCCAGGAAGCTTCTATATCATGTCCGTAGGAAACAATGCGATACTTACTCCGCCAATTGTCATCGAAGAACAATTCCAGATGTCCGGTCTCAGGATTAAGAATCCGGTCCGTGAATAGTTCTATCAAATTGCGGAGTTGCTTCTTAAGGCGATCGTCTTTCCATACACGGTACAGATTGGTATAGGGCTCCAGGATATGCAGGTGGGTGTTCATGGTCTTACGTTCGTTCTCGTCTTTATCGCTAAGACGCATATCGGCAATCTCTCCCCATTGGCGGGTAAGAGCCTCGCAATAGCCATTCTTCACAGAGTCGAAGCTATGCTTTTCGATATCCTCAAACAGGCGGACGGCATATTCCAAAGCCTCAGCATCACCCGTGGCACGATGATATTCGCTCAGCCCGTAGATGGCAAAGCCGATGGCATAGATTTGCTTCTTCGTATCCAATGGGTGGCCTTCGCAATCGAGCGACCAGTAGACACCGCCGAACTCGCGGTCATAGAAATGATCTATCACATAGCGTTTGGCACGCGTTGCCGCAGACAAGTATTCTTCCTTCTTCAGCAAACGGTAGGCTGCCGAGAAAGTCCAGAGAATACGGGCATTCAATACAGCACCCTTTTCTGTTTCCGGCATCAGGATTCCGGTTCCCGTGATGCGGCCATAGAAGCCACCGTTCGCTTCATCCGTCATCCGGTTCATCCAGAAGGGAAGAATGTTGGCTGTCAACTCTTCTTCCATCTCTTTTCGCATATTCTTGACGTCCATAAAAAAGCGTATTAGTTTATATTTTGAACCCGTTTGGGAAATGAAAGTCAAGCCATCCCTTTCGCCCGTATGGGTTTCAACTTCTCGTTAATCTCCTCCACGCGCTTCTTCGTCAACGGATAGAAGTACACGACCACCATAGCCAGCATTGCCACGGCAGCCGGTATCCAGCTCATAAGCAGGTTCAGACCGGTCAGCGCCTCCTCCGTTTGCACGGCACCCTCAGCCGTATTATAACCGAAGGATGCCAGTATCCACATCACAGCCGCCCCGCCCATAGCGCCGCCAAACTTCTGCGCCATCGACGAAGATGAGAATATAAGCCCGGTCGAAGCCGTCCCGTCTTTCAGTTCGGCATAGTCCGAAACGTCGGCATACATACTCCATATCAACGGTGAAACGATACCCGTACAAATAGATATGACGATTTGCATAATCAGCATCATCCAGAAGCCCACCGGTGTGCAAGGCAGATAAAAGAACAGAATGCTCAATACCGCCAGTGCCGCCATCGTGGCGATATAGGTAGATTTCTTGCCCAGTCCGCGCGAAAGGGGAACTGCCAGCACCACGCCTATCATATTGGAAACCTCTCCCACACCCAGGAACAGCCCGGCATAAAACAGGATTGTGAAATCACCCAGGTTCAGGAATATACTGTCGCCTATGTAGTCTTTGAAGAAATAGGCAGCCGTAGCGCCACGCACCGTATTGAACAGGTTGGAACACAATGCCGCTCCGATAAGCAACCACCAAGGCACGTTGGCAAGCAACGATTTGAAGTCCTTCCCGATGGAAACCGTAGATACGCTCTTCACGTACTCCCTCGTCATGCTGAAACATAGCAGGAACACGACGAAGCACAACGCAGCAATCACAATCATGGAATATTGCCAACTGACGGTCACCGAACCGGTCATCTCCCTGAACCACGTGCAAAGCGGCTCCCAGGCAAACAAGGCTATGAAACTACCACCGTATGCAAAGAACATCCGGTAGGAAGAGAACACCGTCTTCGTGTCCGAGTCATCCGTCATCACCCCCAGCATAGCCCCGTATGGAACATTGATAGCTGTATAAACCGTCATCATCAGAATGTAAGTGACGTATGCCCAGATGAGTTTCCCCGTAGGCCCGAAGTCGGGCGTGGTAAACATCAATATACCGCAGACGGCAAACGGAAGAGAAATCCACAGCAGATAAGGACGGTATTTTCCCCATCGCGTATGGGTTCGGTCGGCAATGATGCCCATCATTGGGTCGGACACCGCATCCCAAATGCGCGTTACCAACAGCAGGACGCCCGTATCTGCCAGACTCAGCCCGTATATATTAGAATAGAATATAGGCAGATAATAGGAGAATATCTTCCAGAACATAGAGGAAGACATATCACCAAAGCCATAACCAATTTTCTCTTTCAGTGTTGCCATACTATTAAATTAAAGATTTATAACCATCGATGCGCAAACTTTGCCACCGCGCCCACACACCACACACCCTTCTGAGCGGGGGATAAAGGCACAAAGATATTTATTTCCGCATGAGTTGCAAATTATTACTAATAAGTTTCTTCAGCGTCTCCACCGAAGCCGAAGAGGACAATCCGTCCACCGGCGTATTCATGCAGTAATCCACCAGCTTGTCCACCGTAGAAGTGGCTACGTGCATCCGCGTGTCCGACGAGGCATAATAGATGAACACCTTGCCGTCTTCATCCGCAATCCAGCCATTGGTGAAGAGCACATTGCTTACGTCACCGATACGTTCTTCTCCCTCAGGGGCCATGAAGTAACCGCCTGGGGTGGCTATCAGGCGTGTAGGATCGTCCAGGGCGGTCATATACATATAGAGCACATAACGCAGTCCGGCAGCGCAGGCACGCACGCCATGAGCCAGGTGCAACCAGCCTTTCTTCGTCTTTATCGGATGCGGGCCCTCACCGTTCTTCACTTCCTTGATGGTGTGGTAGTAACGGTAATCAATAATCTTTTCCTCTTTCACCTCCGCATGTGTCATGTCGTCTACCAAGGCCCAGCCTATGCCGCCGCCGCTTCCGGCATCAATAAATCCATCCTGCGGACGGGTATAAAGGGCATATTTGCCATCTACAAATTCGGGATGAAGCACCACATTACGTTGTTGGCTCTTAGTCTTCAGGTCGGGCAGACGCTCCCAAGTCTTCAAATCACGGGTACGTGCAATGCCTGCCGTAGCCGTTGCCGAGGATAAATCGCCCACGGGGGCATTGTCATCATGACGCTCGGCACAGAAGATTCCGTATATCCAGCCGTCTTCGTGGGCGGTGAGGCGCATATCGTAGATATTGGTGGCCGGTATCACATCTTCAGGCATCGTGACGGGATAATCCCAGAAACGGAAGTTATCCACACCGTTAGGACTTTCCGCCACGGCAAAGAACGATTTGCGGTCAGCGCCTTCCATACGCAGCAACAGCAGGTATTTGCCATTCCACTTGATGGCGCCGGAGTTGAGCGCGGCATTCATGCCGATGCGTTCCATCAGGTAGGGGTTGGAACTTTCATTCAAATCATAGCGCCAGAAGACAGGGGTGTGCGCCGCCGTCACTACCGGATATTTGTAGCGGGTGAAGATGCCGTTGCCTCCCTCCATGGGTTCATTCTTTCTCGCAATCAGCTCCTCGTGTTCCTGAAAGAGTTTGTTTACCTTATCATTAAAAGTTTCCATATTGATTG
>OOCL01001146.1_pt1 | contig 16565 bp, 17 predicted proteins | sample 1671211 | NCBI WGS metagenome assembly OOCL01 (sample SAMN06348133, study PRJEB24527) | human gut metagenome | biome: human gut; feature: ankylosing spondylitis patient; material: feces | host: Homo sapiens | place: China | collected 2015-10 | reverse complement strand
GGGAGCTTGGAGACGAAAGAGGCCTCCAGGCCATAGTTGGCCAGGGACACAGCCACGTTGGCCTCGCCGCCGCCGAAGGTGGCCTGCATCTGATCGTTCTGGAAGAAGCGATAGTATCCATTGGGGGCCAGGCGCAGCATCAGCTCGCCGAACGTTACAACTTTAGCCATGATTTTACTTTTCCTTTCCAATTCTTCGTAATAAAATGTACCGCTTACTGCTTATTTCTGCACCAGGTGCACAGCAAAGCCGCAGAAGCTGTCCTTAAGATAGATGGCCTTGGTCTTGCCCTTGGCATCGGTCTTGCGGGTGGACTCATCAAAGGTGATGCCGTGCAGGCCCAGGTGATACATAGCCCGGTCCACATTGTTGGTGCCCACGGCGATGTGGCCGCGCTCACCCAGGTAAGGCGTCTTCATGCACTCCACAGCCGTGCCGGAGAACACGGAGGAGTTGCCGGGCTTGTACTCCCAGCCGAACACGGTGGAGAACATCTGAGCCGTGCGCTCCGCCTCCGCCTCGTCGGCGCAGTTGATGCCCAGACCCTCACCGGCAGTAGAAGCGTGCAGCTTGCGCACAGCCTCCAGATAGGTGCGCTCGGTCTCATTGCACAGGCCGTTGTCCAGCAGGTAGTTCACCACCAGACCAATGGCGTTCACGGTGCCCTGCGGCATGGCTGCGTGGCCGGACTTGCCCCAGCCGCGGATGCGCACGCCGTCGCCTTCCGGCTCCAGCGTGATGTTGGGGGCATTCTTCAGCTTAGAGATGTCAGTCCTGACCAGCGCGCTTGCACGGTCGGGCACGGCGTTGTTTGCCACGCCGCCCTCGATCTCCACGATGACACCGTTACACACCGGGCTGACGATCTTGGCGCCGAACTGGCCCTTCTCGCCGTTGCACACCGGGAACTCGGCATCCGGGGTGAAGCAGAAGGCCGGAGCCGGGTAGTTTTTGAGGTAGTAGTCCACATCCTGCATGTGGGTCTCCTCATTGGTGCCTGCCAGTGCGCGGATGGGGTAGCGCAGCTCATAGCCCTGCTCCTTGAGGAACTTCAGGGCATACAGGGTAGCCACCATGGGGCCTTTGTCGTCGGCAACGCCGCGGCCCAGCAGCCAGCCGTCCTGAATGCGCATGGTGAAGGGGTCGGCCGTCCAGCCGTTGCCCACGGGCACCACGTCCACATGGCAGATGGTCGCCAGATACTTTTCAGGGTCCTTGCCGGCCAGCTCTGCATAGCCGATGTAGTTTTCGCAGTTGCGGGTGGCAAAGCCCATGCCCGCAGCCAGCTCCAGCGTCTTGTCCAGCGCTGCACGGGGGCCTGCGCCGAAGGGTGCACCCTCTTCCGGGGTGCCCTCTACGCTGTTGACTGCCACCAGAGCGGCGATATCCTTCAGCAGCTGTTCCTTGTTTTGCGCAATATATGCGTCGATTTTCTGATTCAGTGCCTGATCCATGATCTTATCGTTCCTTTCCGTCCGGCAGCTTTGCGTTGCCGGTTCCAAAACACCTTTTTATTTTAGCATACTCAGCGGCAAAATACCATTGTCAATTGTTGTTCTTTGCCGGAACATGGTCTTTTTTCCTCAGCCCACCGAGAACAGGGTGCTCAGCGCACCCAGCAGGCCCGCACTGGCCAGACCCATGATGATGCCCGCCAGCAGCACGCCGCCCATGCAGGCCCTGACCACATCCTTGAACTTCATATCCAAGATCGAGCCCGCCAGCGTGCCGGTCCACGCGCCGGTGCCCGGCAGCGGGATACCCACGAACAGCAGCAGCGCCACCACAAGGCCGCGGCCCGCCTTGGCTTCCAGTGCGCGGCCGCCTTTCTCGCCTTTGACGATGCAGAACTTGCAGATGGGCCCGATAAGGGGCTTGTGGTAGCCCCAGATCAGGAATTTGCGTGCAAACAGATAGATGAACGGCACCGGGATCATGTTGCCCACCACGCACACCAGATAGGTGGGCAGGATGGGCAGGCCCATGCCAAGCCCGATGGGGATGGCTCCGCGCAGTTCAATGAGCGGCACCATGGAAACAAAAAATACCAGCAGATAGCTTTTGAGCATAGAGTCTCCTTTTTCCTGCTCTTTCCGGGAGAGCAGGCATTTTTTACAGGTTACAGGTCAATGTCCAGCTCCACCGGGCAGTGGTCTGAGCCGAAGATCTCGTTGTGGATCTCCGCCGCGCGGATCTTATCGGCAATGCGGCGGGACACGATGAAGTAATCGATGCGCCAGCCCGCATTCTTCTCGCGGGCGTGGAAGCGGTAGCTCCACCAGCTGTACTTCACCTCATCCGGGTGCAGCACGCGGAAGCTGTCGGCAAAGCCTGCGTCCAGCAGTTCGGTCATTTTACCGCGCTCCTGATCGGTAAAGCCTGCGCTCATGTGGTTGGTCTTGTCGTTCTTGATGTCGATCTCCCTATGGGCAACATTCAGATCGCCGCACAGGATCACCGGCTTTTTTGCGTCCAGTGCCAGCAGGTAGGCACGGAAGGCATCCTCCCACTCCATGCGGTAGTCCAGACGCTTCAGCCCGTCCTGACTGTTGGGGGTATAGCAGTTCACCAGCCAGAACTCCGGGTATTCCAGCGTGAGCACACGGCCCTCGTGGTCGTGCTGCTCAATGCCGATGCCGGTGGTCACGGCCAGCGGCTGCTCACGGCACCAGCAGGCCGTGCCGGAGTAGCCCTTCTTCTCGGCAGAATAGGTATACTCGGTGTAGCCATCCGGCGCAAAATCCGCCTGACCGGGCTGCATCTTGGTCTCCTGCACCGAAAAGATATCGGCATCCAGAGCCGCAAAGCTCTCGGCAAAGCCATGGGTTAGGCAGGCGCGCAGGCCGTTGACGTTCCAGCTGATTAGTTTCATAGGTATACTCCTCTTTATGTTATGCCTGATATTTGGTTTTCCATACACCGCTGCGGAAGCGGAGCACAAAGCATGTCACGCGGCAAACCCAGTCAATGATCATTGCGATCCACACGCCCACAGCGCCCCAGCCCATGCGCACGCACAGCAGGTAGCTGAAGCCCAGCCGCCACACCGCCATGCTCAGGATGGACACGATCATGGTGAACTTCACATCGTTGGCTGCACGCAGGGCGTTGGGCAGCACGAAGGACAGGGTCCACAGCAGGATGGCAAAGCCTGCATGGATACGTACCAGCAGCTCAGAAAGCACCATCGTCTCACCGGACAGCGCGTAGATGCCGATGAGCTTGTGCAAAAACAGCAGGATGGCACCGTTGGAAAGACCCATTGCGATGTAAGACCACACCGTCAGCTTGCGGGTATAATAAACAGCCTGCTCGTCGTCCCGCGCACCGATGCAGCGGCCCACCACCGTGATCATGGCAAGGCTCAGTGCCTTGCCGGGGATCACGCCCATGCCGTCCAGATTGTTTGCCACGGCGTTTGCTGCGATCTGCGCTGTGCCGAAGGTGGAGATCATGCTCACCACCAGAATGCGTCCGGCCTCGAACAGGCTGTTCTCAAAGGCGGACGGGATGCCGATGCCCAGGATGCGCCGGGTCATGCCGACGTCCAGCTGCACGGTCCTGGGCACCTGCAGCGCGTGGCCCTTCTGGTAGCACTTGCCCAGAATGAGCCCGGCCGCCACCACACGGGACACCACACTGGGCCATGCCACGCCATCCACGCCCATTTTCAGGCCAAAGATGCACACCGCGTTGCCCACGATGTTGATGATGTTCATCAGCACGCTGATCTGCATCGAGATCCGGGAGTTGCCCATGCTGCGGAACAGTGCCGCGCCCGCGTTGTACAGCGCCAGGAATGGGTAGCTGACCGCAATGATCTTGAGGTACAACGTACCGGCATCCAGCACATCGGCGTCAATGGAGCCGTAGAACAGCCGGATCATGGGCCGCGCCAGCACAAAGCACAGCACCCCCACGCCCAGGCCCAGGATGCCGCTGAGCAGGATCAGCTGCCCGGCACTCTTGTTGGCGCTCTTCTGCTCCCTTGCGCCCAGGAACTGGCTCACCACAACGGCACCGCCGGTGGCCAGCGCCGAAAACAGCACGATGATCAGGTTGTTGATCATGTCCACCAGACTGACGCCGGAAATGGCGGCTTCGCCGCAGCGGGACACCATCATGGTATCGGCCATGCCCACCGTCACGGCCAGGAACTGCTCCACCAGCAGCGGCCAGGTGAGCTTCAACAATTGTGATTGGGTAAACAGCGGTTTCCGTCCGCCGAACAGCGGCGCTTTTTCCCCGCTGCGTGCCGTTTGCTGCATCATTGAACTCCTCTCCTGCACGGGCCGCATTGCCCGCGCTCTTCCTGCGCGGTGCGCAGGCCCCTCGATTTTACATACGCATTCATCTTAACACACCCGCCCCATGTTGTAAAGAATCGTCTTTGCACACCCGGCGGGGCTGTCTGCCGCCCGTTTTGGGCTTGTTCGTCAGTTTGCCGGGAACTTTCCATCAAATTTGTGCGTTCCTACAAAAATGCGATTTCCCGTGTGTTTTGTTCAAAAAATTTAAAAATCCTCTTGTAATTTTCCGGCAAACGTGGTATGTTGTATCCAACAAAGGCATTTCGTTGGATACAAATGTACACATCTTCTCCCATCCGGCCTTTGTCCCCTGATTTCTGCTATTTTCTTCATTTACCTTCTTATCATTTACCCTGCCTGCCCCGCAAGGGGCAAGAAAAGCGATGACCCAACCTGCACGGGTCACCGCTTTTTCTTTTTTATCGGATCCTATTGTGCAGCGTCAGCCTTTTATCTGCGCGGCAAATGCCTGCCGGACGTCACCGGAAAAATAGAGGGTGCCCAGCGCGCATACCGGCCCGGTGCCGCCAAGCTCCATGGCCCGGGCCACACCGGCTTCGATGCTGCCTGCGGCCTCCGCCGGGCAGCCATAGGCCCGGATGTGCTCCGCCAGCGTTTCCGCCGGCATGGCACGGGGCGTGTGGGCCGCCACGGTCACGAACTGCTTTGCCAGCGGAGCCAGCAGCTGCAGCATCTCGTCCACATCCTTGTCGGCCATGATGCTGACCAGGAACACGAACTTCTCACCGGGGAAGCGGTCCTTCAGGCTCTGCACCGTGGCCCGCATGCCGTGGGCGTTGTGGCTGCCGTCCAGCAGGAAGGCCGGGTCATGCCGCAGCAGCTCAAAGCGGCCCGGCCACTGCACGGTCTCCAATCCGGTGCGGATGGCACTTTCCGGCACGTTCCAGCCTTTGGCCCGCAGCACCCGCAGGGTGGTGATGGCCACCGCCGCGTTGCGGGGCTGGTAGCTGCCGATGAGGGGCAGGTGCACCCCGTCCAGCCCATCAAAATCAAAGGTAACTGCGTCCAGATCTCCACCGTCGATCTGTAGGTTGTGGAAATCCACTTCGGTCAGGGGCGCGTTCTGCTCTGCAGCCACCCGCCGGATGACCGCATCGGCCTCCGGGACTCCGCCGTAGCTCACCACCGGGCAGCCCGGCTTGATGATGCCCGCCTTGGCGGCGGCAATATCGGCCAGCGTGGGACCCAGCTCCCTGACGTGGTCCATACCCAGCGCGGTGATCACGGCGCACTCCGGATTCTCGATGACGTTGGTGGAATCCAGCGTGCCGCCCAGCCCCACTTCCAGCACCACGATGTCGCACTGTTTGCGGGCAAAATACAGCATCCCCAGCGCGGTGATGATCTCGAATTCGGTGGGAACGTCGGTCATGGCGTCGGCGGCAGGCTGTACCTGCTCCACCAGCCGCACCAGTTCCTCGTCCGGGATCTGCTGCCCGTCCACCTGAATCCGCTCGTTGAACCGGTTGATGAAGGGCGAGGTGAACAGGCCCACCCGGTACCCGGCTGCCTGCAGGCAGGACGCCAGCATGGCCGCCGTGCTGCCTTTGCCGTTTGTGCCCGCCACATGAACGAACCGGAGCTGTTTGTGCGGGTCGCCCAGAGCGGCCAGCAGGGTGCGGGTGCGGCTCAGGCCGGGTTTGTGCCCGGCCCACTGCACCGCGTGGATGTATTCCATTGCCTGTTCGTAGTTCATAGATACTGCCTCGATTCAAGGAATAATATTAAAAATTTCGGAACACCGGATCGTCTGCCGACGCTCCGGTGTTCCATTTTACGAATCTCTTACTTCTTTGCCAGCTTCATCAGGCTGCGGTTTTCCAGCAGGATGCGCAGCAGCACAACGTTCACGGCGCTCAGGATGAGGGCGTTAGGGATGCGCACTGCCAGCGTTGCCCACGGATAGCCGTAAAACAGGCGCAGCGCCAGCGAGGTGATGACCATGGAGCCCACAAAATGCCCCAGCAGCACGCTGGCTGCAAGCCGCAAATTTGTGGAAAGGCTGCTCAGCTTCTGCCACGCAAAACCCGCCACTAAGCCGATAGCGCCCGCGCCCAGCGTGATGAGCGGGTTGATGGCGTAGCCCGCCAGCACACCGCCGATGATATCGGCCACTGCACCCACCGCAAAGCCTGCGCCGGGGCCGAACACCACCGCCGCCAGCAGCACCGGCAGACTGCCCAGATTGAACCGGACGAAACCGGTGGAGATGCTGAGCACCCGGCTGAACACGATGCTCATAGCCACCAGCAAAGCCAGCATGGTCAGGGTACGCACCGAAGTTTTTTTGTCGTTCATTGTAGTTATCCTCCTTAAAAAGGAACAGCAGGCAGGACGCAAAAACGCCCTCCCCTGTGACAGACCGCACAAAGGAGGGCGTGAATTCCAACAACATTCACTTCCGGGCAAAAACCGCAGACGGCTCTCGCCTGCACCCAAGTCCATGCAGCAGCGGGATGCAGACCCTGCACCGCGGCTAATACCTTCGTCCGCAGCACAACTCCCCGTTGATGCGGCACTTAACGCGCAGGGTCTTACTCTGTTGATGATGCCATTATAATCCTTTTTTTGCTGCACTGCAAGCGCCCAAACAGACATCTTTGCCAAAGGAGCGTTTTTATTTTTGGCAGTGTTGTATAAACGTAGGACTTTTTCCTGCCGGTCTCCCTCTTTTCTTTTGGCGCAGAACGTGGTAAGATGAACACAAGATACCAAAGGGGAAACTGCCCCGGAAAGGAAATTTTCCATGAAATTCAGCGAAATGACCTATACCCGCCCGGACATCGATGCCCTGCTGGCACGGTGCAAACAGCTGGCCGCCAAGGCCGCCGATGCGCAGGACGGCGACGCCCTCATTCAGGTGTACTACGAGCAAAGCCGCGCCTTTGCAGACTACATCACCGCCTCCCAGCTGGCCAACATCCACTACACCTGCGACACCCGCGATGCCTACTGGAAGGCTGAGCAGGACTTTTTTGATGCCAACGGCCCCGCTGTGACCAACGCCAGTGTGGAGATCAGCCGGGCATTTCTGGCAAACCCCTATGTGGATGCCCTTACCGAGCACTTTGGCACCACCTGCGTAGCCGGTATGAAGAACGCCGTGCTGGGCATGGACGACCGCACCGTGGAATTGCAGCAGGAGTTCAACGCGCTGGTCAGCCAGTACCAGCAGATCTACGGCGGCGCACTGGTGGAACTGGACGGCAAGCAGCTGACCATCCCCCAGCTGGGTCCCTACAAGGAGGATCTGGACCCCGCCGTGCGCCGCGCCGCCTACGAAGCCGAGGCCGGTTACTTTGACGCCCACCGGGACGAGCTGGACACACTGTACACCAAGATCGTCAAAAACCTGAATCAGCAGGCCAAGGTGCTGGGCTATAAGGATTACAGCGAACTTTCCTATGTGCGCATGAACCGCATCGGCTACGGACAGGCCGAAATTCAGGCCTTCCGGGATCAGGTGGCAAGGGACGTTGTGCCCGAGCTGCAAAAGGTGATGGCCATGCGCGCCAAGCGCACCGGCATCACCCACCCCACCTTTACCGACCTGCCCATCATCTTCAAGGACGGCAACCCCAAGCCCATCCCGGGCTATCAGGCACGCATGGATGCCGCCCGCACCATGTACCACGAGCTGAGCCCCGAGACTGCTGAGTTCATCGACTTTATGCAGGACAACGAGCTGTTCGACGTGGAAAGCCGTCCCGGCAAGATGTCCGGCGGCTACATGACCAGCCTGCCCAGCTACAAGGCACCCTTCATTTTTGCCAACTGGAACAACACCTCCGGCGATGTGGACGTGCTGACCCACGAGTGCGGCCACGCCTTTGAGGGCTATGTGGCCGAGCGCGACCCCAACGTGCCTGCCGATCTGGAATGCCCCGCCATGGAGAGCGCCGAGATCCACTCCATGGCCATGGAGTTCCTCACCGCGCCGTGGCACCACCTGCTGTTCGGCAAGGACACCGAGAAGTATGCCCTGCTCCACGCCGAGGACAGCTTTGTGTTCCTTGCCTACGGCTGCGCCGTGGACGAGTTCCAGCATATCATGTATCAGAACCCCGACCTGACCCCCGACCAGCGCAACGCCGAGTGGCTCAAGCTGGAAAAGAAGTACCGCCCGTGGATCGATTTTGACAATCTGCCCTTCTACGGGCGCGGTGCAGGCTGGCAGCGCCAGCTGCACATCTACGAGTGCCCCTTCTACTATATCGACTACTGCCTGTCCACCATGGCCGCCTTGCAGTTCTTCCTGCTGAGTCTTGACGACCACAAGGACGCTTGGGAGCGCTACCTCAAGCTGGTGCGCCGCGCCGGTCTTGCCAGCTACACCGAGCTGATGCAGACCGCCGGGCTGAAGGTGCCCTTTGAGGAAGGCAGCGTCAAGGGCATTGCCCAGCAGATGACCCGCTGGCTGGAAGAGCATCAGGTGGACTAAAGTCGTTTCGTGACAGCGTCAGGGCGTTTCGTGCCAGTTTTCTTGCTTTTCCGACGGGCTGCGGTATACTGAAACCAGCATCACCCCCTTCGAAAATGGAAAGGAGTACTGACTTATGAGATCTTCCCGTTTGTTCCGGCGCGTCGTTGCCGGTCTGTGCGCTGCCGCCATGCTGTGCGGCGGCATGGCCGCTTCGGCTGCTGCGCCCGCACTGCCCGCCGCCCCCGCTGCGGTGGAGGCCACCAACGCCGCCCCCAGCGATGCCGAACTCAAGACCGCTTTTTCCAAGTTCACCGTCACCTACGACGAGGAGACCGGCGGCTGGGATCTTTCCTCTCCGCAGGAGCAGGCCAGCATGGCCAAAAAGTCCTGCGGGCTGTACCCCTATATGTTCGTGCAGGACGACGGCATTGCCTTCAACATGATCCTGACCTATGTGGGCAGCAAGAAGCTGGACATCAAAACGGTCAACGTGACTGCCGATGACAACATGTACACCTTCACCTGTGACGAGGAGTACGGCGGCGGCTACGATCAGGATCTGGGCTGCTGGTTCGATATGGAGCTGTTCCAGCTGAGCGATGAGGAGATCAGCTGGCTGAGCGAGTGGCTGAACGCCAAGAGCGTCACCGCCGTGTTCGTTGGCCGGGACGGTACCACCCAGAGCTATGCCCTGACCAAGGAGAACCGTACCGCCATTCAGGAGATGGTCACCGCCTACAACCTGATGCTCTCCTCCACCGTAGAGCAGTGCGATCCCATCCTGACCAGTCTGGCAAAGTAAACGCATTTCCAGAATCCCCGGAGCGTCTGCGGATGCTCCGGGGATTTTTGCGTATTTTTTTATTTTTTTTTTGCAAAAAATGCTTGCAAAGCCGGCAAAGCTGTGCTATACTAATCGAGCTGTGATGTGCTGCTATAGCTCAGTTGGTAGAGCGCATCCTTGGTAAGGATGAGGTCTCCAGTTCGAATCTGGATAGCAGCTCCAGCTTAACCGCCCTGAAGTCTTAGGACTTCGGGGCGGTTTTCGTTTATCCTTTCAGCCGCACTGCAAAAATACCGCCGCACTGCTGTGCGGCGGTATTTTTTAATCCTCGTCGGGGATATTCTCTGCGTCCAGCAGATACTCGGTCTCGGTCTGCTGTTCCATCTGCTGCACTGTCCAGTCCAGCTGCACAGCGCCGCTCAGGTCCAGCGAATAGTCCTCGGTATACAGCAGACTGCCGGTGTTCAGGCTGCTTTCTGCCGGGCTGCGGGCATCCCATGTAAAGTGCAGACTTTCCGGCGGCACGGTGCACTGCTTTGCCAGTGCGGTCAGGGTGTAGCAATCCCGGGCAAAGGCGGCGGCGCTGTCGTAGGGGCCGAACAGCTCCACGGTCAAGGTCAGGTAGACATCCCCGGCGGGCAAGGCGGCTGCCTCCTGCAAGGTTTCGGCCTGCGGGCCGCTCAGGTACAGCCTGCCGCTGATGTCCCGGATGGCAATATCCTGCGCATCCTGCTTGCAGGCGGTGTACAATTCGTCAATGGCCTGCGTACTCAGTCGGTTCATGACTTGCTGTTTTTCGGGTGTCAGCTCGTCAAACATCACGGGCAGCATCGCCATGCAGAAGCAGCCCGCCATCAGCACCAGACAGACCAGCACGGACACAAAATCGTATTTCCAGCGGCCGGGGCGGGCGGCAAAGAACAGCACCTCACACCCCAGCAGAACCAGCGCCACCGCCGGGGCAATTTTCAGGGTCAACTGCACATCAAAGCCCGGCACGAAGAAATACAGCAGGAAGAACACGCCCGCCGCAATGAGACACGCGCCCAAAGTCAGGCTGCCCACCCGGCGCAGGGGCTTTTCTGCGGGCTTGTGCTCCGGCGGGGGCACACTGCCCGGCTGTGCCGTCAAGGGGGTCTTATTCTGCTCGGTCATCGTCATCCTCCGCAGGGGTTTCGTCCTGCTCTGCACCGGTCACCGGCTCGCCCAGCAGCGCCGAAAGCTCCGGCATGGCAAAATGGGTGTCCGTGTCCGCGGTGTCCGCGGTGTCCTCTACGTCCTCAGCCTGCGGTGCAGCCGTGTAGGCGTGGAAGTCCTCGGTATCCTCCTCGGCGGGCTGCTTGCCCTTTTTGTTTTTCGGGCCGCGCACCAGCCACATACCGCACACGATCAGTGCCACGCAGACCACGATCTGCGGCAGAGCGTCCAGCATCAGGTAGATGGCGCGGAAGACGGGGTTATCCTGTCCCCAGCGCCACATCACATCGCCCAGCACCCGCATGATGATATTGTTGTAGAACACGATCGCGCCCAGCGCGATGAGCCCCCAGCCCACCAGCTTGTGGCTTTCGCCCATGAACTGGGTCATGCGGGCATCGTGCCAGTTAAAGTGCACCAGATAATCGTCCTCCGGGGCCTTTTCCGCCGCCAGCTGCGCGCGGAGGTTCAAGGTATCGAAAAAGCTGTACATATACACAACGATGCAGCCGACTACCAGTGCGTCCAGCCCCGTGGTGCTGCCTAGGATAATAAACAGGCAGAACATGGTGATGAGCGAGAGCCCCCGCTTCATATAGCCCTGATACATCTGTCCCGCACCGGGGATGCAGGCAAACAGCAGGGTCAGGATCCCGTTTTTCTTCATAATCAGTTCCCTCATTTCTCAGTGGTGTCTGCACTGCGGTGCAAAAGCCCGTCCAGTGCGTCGGATAGTTTCTCGGTCAGCTGTTTTTTGTCCTCTATGGGCTTGCCCAGCGGAGCGGTGGATTGCTGCGGGGCCTTGTCGTTCACCGGCTTGCCCAGCAGCTCCGGTTCGGTCTGCTGTGTGGTCTGCGGCAGCCATGTATTCAGCTGCTGCCCAGTGTGCAGGATCTGTTCCAGCGTACCGGTGCGCCACATGGTCAGCGCCAGAACCGCCGCCACCGTTGCCACAGCGGCGCGTCCCCATGTGTTCTGCATCAGCCGTATCCAGATGGTGCCCATCACCGCGCCCCGGGCGGAGCGCGGCGGCTGCTCCAGCACATCGTCGGTCAGCAGGGCGGTGTAGCGGTCCATGCAGCGGTCGCAGTAGGCAAGGTGCTCAGCGGCTTCCAGCCGCTGCGTTTCGTCCAATTGCCCGCCGACCAGTGCCTGTAAGCCTTCTTCGCTCAGACAGCCTTTTGCGTCAAACAGTTCCATGTACGCTCCTCCTTTCACAGGGTATGCGGTCGTTTTGCAAAATCTGCTGCGCCAGCATCTTTTTGGCGCGGTAGATCTGCGCTTCCACCGTTTTGGGCGGGCGTCCGCACAGTCTTGCAGCTTCGGCCATAGTGTGCTGTTCCAGCAGCACCAGACGGCAGGGCGTGCAGTAGGGCTCCCGCAGATTTAAGATCATCCCGGTAAGTTCTTCCTCGCCCAGTGCTTCCAGCACCTGCTGCTCCGGCTGCATACCGGGCGGCGCACCCTCCAGCGCCAGCACCTCGTCGCCGGGGGTGTTCATCTTGCGCACCCACGCGCTGCGCAGATAGTCCTTGGCTTTGTTGGCGGCGATGCGCGCCAGCCACTGCTTTTCAAAGCCGGGCGGGCAGCGGTCGATGGCCCGCCACGCCGCCAGAAAGGTCTCCTGCGTCAGATCCTGCGCTTCCTGTACATCCGGCACCAGCTGATGGCAGACCGTGTACACGAGCGCCTGATATTTCTGCACCATCGTGCTGAATTCCTGTGTTGTCAACGCGCTGCACGGCCTCCTTTCCGGTTCCGGATGCGGTGCTCTGCGCCGCCCTTCTGTCTTTAATACGAGGGAGCGGCGGCAGTTCCTGCAAAAAACTAAAATATTTTCAAACTTTTTCTTCTTCCACAGATATGGTACAATAGCAGTATAGCACACAGGGAGGATTTTCGCCATGGCTTCTACCACCCGACAGGCACTTTTACAGGCGCTGAGCGCCGCCGAGGGCGCATATATTTCCGGCCAGCAGCTGGCGCAGCAGCTGGGAGTCAGCCGCGCTGCCGTGCACAAGGCGGCGGCGGCGCTTACCGCGCAGGGCTATGCGCTGGAAGCCGCCTCCCGCCGGGGGTACCGCCTGCTGGGCGGCGATCCCTTCTGCACCGAGGCAGTAGGCCCCTACCCCGCCCCGGTGCAGCTGTACGACACGCTGGAAAGCACCAACCGCACCGCAAAGCTGCTGGCGTTGGAAGGGTCTGCCCACGGCACGCTGGTGCTGGCGGGCGGGCAGACCGCCGGACGCGGGCGGCTGGGGCGCAGCTTTGCCAGCCCGGCGGGCAGGGGGGTGTACTGCTCGGTAGTGCTGCGCCCGCCGCTGCCCGCCGCCAACGCCCAGACCGCCACCATCGGCGCGGCAGTGGCGGTCTGCCGGGCGGTGCAGATGCTGTGTGGGCTGGAACTTGCCATCAAGTGGGTGAACGACCTGTATTATAAGGGCAAAAAGGTGTGCGGCATCCTGACCGAGGCCGGTACAGACCTTGAAAGCGGCCAGCTGGAATGGCTGGTGGTAGGCATCGGGCTAAACCTGACCGCCACGGCGGAGGACTTTCCCCCGGAGCTTGCCGCCAAAGCAGGCAGCCTGTACCCCGGCGGCCCTGCCCCGGTAAGCCGGGCGGCGCTGGCAGGTGCCATCGGGCGGGAGCTGTTGGCGCTCTGCCCGGGCTTTGCCTGTCTGGACGAGTACCGCGCCCGCTGCTTTGTGCCCGGTCATTGGGTGACCGTGTGCACCGGCACCGAGACCTACGCCGCACAGGCGCTTTCCATTGACGATGCCGGGCGGCTGGTGGTGCAGCGGGAAGGCGGCCGCACCGAGGCGCTGCGCTGCGGCGAGGTGACCATCCGCCCCACCAAGACGGAATAAACGGGTACAAAAAAGCCCGCCGGGCGTTGCGCACGGCGGGCTTTGGTTTACAGTTTACTCTGCCTTGGTCTCGGGCTTTGCCTCAGCCTTGGCTTCCGGCTTTGCTGCGGGGGCAGCAGCGGGAGCAGCGGGCTTCACCACGGGCTTCGGGGGATTGGGGTCGTCCTTCAGCGGGAACAGGATGATGTGCTTGGGGCACTTCTGGGCGCACATACCGCAGCCCTTGCACTTGTCGTAATCAACGCGTGCCACGCCGTCCACAACATGGATAGCGTCGAACTTACAGGTGCGCTCGCACATGCCGCAGGCAATGCAGGAAGTGGTGCACAGCTTGTTGGCCACAGCACCCTTATCCTTGTTGGAGCACATGACCACCGGCTTGCGGGGGCCTGCAGCATCGATCATGATCACCTGCTTGGGGCAGATGTTGGCACAGGCACCACAGCCGGTGCACTTGTCCTTGTCCACCTTTGCCACACCGTCTACGATGTGGATGGCGTCGAACTTACACACCTTGGTGCAGTCGCCCAGACCGATGCAGGCGAAGGAGCAGGTCTTGGGGCCGCCGTACAGGGTAGCAGCAGCGGCGCAGGTCTGGATGCCCTTGTAGTCGTAAGCGGGCTTGCAGTGCTCGGAGCTGCCCTGGCACTGGACCACGGCCTTCTTCTCCACAGCGCTTGCCTCACCGCCCATGATCTTGGCAATGGCAGCAGCAGCCTTGGGGCCGCCGGGAGCGCACTTGTCGCAAGGCACGCCGTCCATGACGACAGCCTTTGCGTAGTCGGCACAGCCTGCGTAGCCGCAGCCGCCGCAGTTTGCGCCGGCCAGACAGCCGGCAACTTCTTCGATACGGGGGTCTTCCTCAACTGCCATGAACTTGGCAGCGGCGACCAGAATGATTGCGCCGACAGCACCGACGATGGTGCAGAGGATAACAGCAGATGCGATATTCATAATCCTGTTCCTCCTTTACAGCGTCACGTTAAACAGATTCTCAACGATGCCGCCAAAGCCCATGAAGGACAGGCTGGTGATCGCTGCGGCCAGCAGAGTGATGGGCAGGCCCTTGAAGGGAGCCGGGGGATCACAGGCCTCCACGCGCTTGCGCACGCCGCTGAACATGACCATAGCCAGCATGAAGCCGACGCCTGCGCCGATGGCACAGATCAGAGCCTCGATGTAGGCCGCGCCGAAGCCCAGAGCCTCGACGTCTGCGCCGTAGTCATCGACGACCAGAATGGTGACAGCCAGAACGCAGCAGTTGGTGGTGATCAGGGGCAGGTAGACGCCCAGAGAGTTGTACAGCGCAACGACATACTTCTTCAGGAAGATCTCGATGAACTGCACCAGAACTGCAATGACCAGAATGAACACGATGGTCTGCAGATAGCTCAGACCGGCGGGGTTCAGAACAAAGATCTGCAGCGGGAAGGTCACAGCCGTAGCCATGAACATGACGAAGATGACAGCGCCGGACATACCCACAGCGGAGTCAAGCTTCTTGGAAACGCCCAGGAACGGGCAGATGCCATAGAACTTCACCAGCACGTAGTTGTTGACAAGGATCATGCTGAAGAAGATAGCAGCGAGTTTGACGAGCATCTTATTAGCCCTCCTTCTTCAGATTGTCGATGTCGCAGCAGCTCTTGCGCTCGATGCGCGCATCCAGCTTGCCTTCCAGCCAGACACAGCCGGCCATCAGGACGCCGTAGCAGAAGAATGCGCCGGGAGCCTGAGTCATGATGCTGATGCGGGCGATGCTGTCGGGCAGGACCTGGAAGCCCAGCCAAGTGCCGCTGCCCAGCACCTCGCGGATGGTAGCCATCAGCACGACGGTGAGGGTGTAGCCGATGCCCATGCCGACGCCGTCCAGTGCAGAATCGACCACATTGTTCTTGCAGGCGAACATCTCGGCACGGCCAAGGATGATGCAGTTGACAACGATCAGGGGCAGGAAGACGCCCAGTGCGGTGTACAGGCTGTCCATGTAGGCGTGCATGACCATCTGGACGATGGTGACGAAGCCTGCGATGATGACGATGTAGCAGGGCAGATGGACCTTTGCGGGGATCACGTTGCGCAGCAGCGAGATCAGGATGTTGGAGCAGACCAGCACGAAGGTGAAGGCTGCACCCATGCCCAGTGCGCTGGAGACTGCCGTGGTAACTGCCAGGCAGGAGCAGGTGCCCAGGACCAGACGCAGAACGGGGTTCTCTTTGATGATGCCGTTGGTAAGGATGCTTACCTTGGACTTGTTTTCAGATGCCATTTCTTACCAACCTCCTTTATGCCAGCTCGTTGTAGCAGTTGACGCAGTCGTTGATGGCGGCAAACAGAGCCTTGGAGGAGAAGGTCGCGCCGGTCTTGCCGTCCACGCCGTTCTCACCCATCACAACGTTCTGGGTGCAATCCAGGCCGTCAAACTGCTTCAGGAAATCGTCTTCGGCCACGGCACTGCCGATGCCCTTGGTCTGGGTAGAAGCGTCCACCCAGATGCCGGTCTCGGTGCCGTTGGCATCCATGCCGACGATGACGGTGACGATGCCGCCGTCAAAGCCGGACTCCTCGGCCTTGATGGCCAGGCTGCCGTCCGGAGCCTTGACCACGCCGGTGACATTGGCGGTGGTGTAGCCGGTCACTTCCTCCAGCTCAGTAGCGTCCGAGACAGAGGGCAGCACGCCGACGTAAGCAGCCAGCGTGGTGCGCTTGGTGTTCTCGGCAATGACCGGGGCGGTCATGGAGTTCACCAGAGCCAGCAGCAGGCTGACGACCAGAGAGATCACGCTCAGCACGACGATGGGCTTGACGGTAGTCTCCCAGTTGGAATTCGAGGTCTTACTCATTTGTCAGCACCCTCCTTCGCTTTCTTCGCAGGCTTGACGTAGCCATACGGGGTCTGACGGGTCAGGTCATTGATGTACGGGACCCACAGGTTCATGAACAGCAGTGCGAAGGACACGCCC
>OOCL01001139.1_pt1 | contig 16626 bp, 14 predicted proteins | sample 1671211 | NCBI WGS metagenome assembly OOCL01 (sample SAMN06348133, study PRJEB24527) | human gut metagenome | biome: human gut; feature: ankylosing spondylitis patient; material: feces | host: Homo sapiens | place: China | collected 2015-10 | reverse complement strand
CACCATCATCCGGATGGCATAGCGGGTAGCTCCTTTCCACTCGCCGGAAGCAAGTCCGGCCACATTACCTGCAATAATAGCTGTCGATTGCATGGTAGCCCAGCCCACAGAAGCTCCTAAAACTCCCATAAAACTGCCTCCCATACCATAGAACATAATGCTCAGATACCATAATACCCCTGCCAGAGAAGCCATTATCAGGCCTCCGGTTGTACGATGTCGGTAAGTTTTCCAAGATTGATTCTTGCCGAACAAACGGATACATTCAAGGAGATTAATAATAAATCCGGCACTCAAAGCGATACTCCATATCACGTTGGCTGCATAAAGAGAAGATGCTCCCGTTGCTACAGCCTTTTCTTGTAAGGGTGCCCCATAAACGAAAGCAAAGTTAATCATAGGTCCGAATATTCCTGCAAGCAAACAGATAATTAACCCTTTCCTGAAATTTTTCTTAATAGGTGTTTCAGAGTGCGTCTGGCGGCTTTTGCTATCTCTGTTGTGCCCTGCTATCGCAAAGAAAATGATTCCGGCAAGAATAATTACTGTACCTGTAAGTAACTTTAGTCCCGTAGGTGTTAGCAATTCCGAAGGGTTTCTGAGAATGACAGGCATCAAAGTCCCTACCACATTAATCAATCCTTGCATAATGGGAAGACTGAGCGAAACTCCCAGATAATCAATTCCTTTTCCGAATAGTATAGCGCCAATTCCCCATAAAAGGCCGAAGAAAGCCACTAGCAGTACCGTGTTGCTTTCATGAGCATATACACTTTCCAAGTCAGGAATAGAGATAAATGCCATTATCCAGGGAGCGACAAGAAGAGCGATGATACTCCAGATAAACCAATTGTTTTCCCATTTCCACTGTGAGTTGTGTTTAAAAGGCAAAGCAAACGTGCCGGAACAACCACCAGCCAGCAGAATTAATAAGAAACCCGAAATAACTGTAGTTTCCATACTTGTTTTAATTTTCGGTGAGTGAAACGATTTTAGTTACGCATTCCCGCAGTTGGGACTTTTGAGACTCTGTTAATTCGAAAAATTCAAAATCATTCAGATGGGTGTCGTTATTCTCTATGATGAGTACCTGGCTCCCCGGTTGCATGGCGATCTTGTGCCATACTTCTCTTCGGATATTGTACACTATACCCGGTTGCATATTTACTACATCATAGGTAATATTTTGATCGGTGACAGAAGCACCGATCAAAGCTGCTTTTCCCTGCAACAGTATAAATACTTCATCTGTCTGATGGTGGATATCCAGTTTCTCAATTTGCTCCAGAGATTCGGCCTCCGCATAATTGAGATAGGCTACCTGCCACCTGTCGGTTATCAGGAACGGGTGATATCCCTTTCCTTCAAATGTGTGTTCATCAATGATTTTCATGATATAAGATTTTTAGAGTGAATATGATTTAGCTTTCTAAGATACGGTCTACTACCAATTGTCTGAATTGAGGGGACAACATGGAAAAGTAGGCTGTAAATCCGGTAACACGGACTACCAGTTCCGGATATCCGGCAGGATCTTTATGGGCAGCCAATACAGTATCCTTATTCATAATATTGACGTTAATCAAAGTACCTCCCAAGTCGAAGTGTGCCCTGATGATGGACATGATTAACTCTATATTATCCATATTGGCGAATGTAGGGTCCAGCTCCCATTGCATGGGTGCCGTATTGCCATATCCCGGCTGAATTTTAGCTATAATGGTAGCAAGTGAAAGCGATGCGCCGTCTTTTACAAAACCGGGAGTGGGATTTGCTCCATGAGAGATAGGTGTTTGCGCTAAACGTCCGTCGGGAGTAGCTCCCACACTTTGTCCGAATCCTACCGTATTTGCCCAAGAGAAGAAGCCGGGAATAAAAATCCGGCGTTTGTCCGGTTCGGACTGCAAACGTACCAGTTCTGTAAATGTTTCTTTGATCCGAATCGCCCACTTTTCGCCCAAGGATTCGGCGGCTCCATATTTTTCGCTGTTCTTCAATAAATGCCGTATTCTGCATCCTCCGTCTCCTGAGAAATTGTTTCTCAGATATTCGGTCAGGGTATTCCAGGACAATTTGTTTTCCAACTCGATGCGCTGTTCCAAAGCGGCAAAAGAGTCAGCGACAGTAGCCAATCCGGCTCCGTCAATTGCCAGGTTGTAGTATTCCGCTCCACCGTCCGATACGTCTTTGCCTTTTTCAGATCGGAAGAGCACACGTCTGAACAGGTGATGGCGAATTCCGTCGGCTGATGTTTGGACTGCCTTAGCCAAATGCTCGTTGAATAACATCCAGAGCCGGGAGGTGCTATGATCTTTTTGTTCATTCATCATTTCCGTATAGGATACCTCAAAAACTTTCGCCATATTTATTTTCACAAGGTCATTCATTGTATATTCCAGTCCGGGCAGCGACATCCAGTTGCATCCCACTGCTATACGACGGCGAGCCAGTTGTGCACTGAAGCCGTTCTTCATAAATCCTTCTACCAATGCTTTATCTCCTGAGAATCTGGGCCATCCATTCTTGTTCTTAACCAGGTACTCTACGGATTTCCGGAATAAGTCCTTGTTCAGACCATCGAACACTCTCACTGTCAGATTTAAAGAGGTATTGATTTTATCGGCAGCTTCCAGTATTAAGAATGAAAGGGGGGAAGTTTGGTCTTTACCTGATTCGTCGGGACCTCCCAATTGCCAGTAGACAGGGTCGTTCAGTAAAAAACACGCCAAATAATAAACGGCCGTTTCTTTATCAATCCTTCCTTCTGCCAAATCTTTTTCATAAAAAGGAGCCAATAAAGTATCAATTTGTCCGCCAGCTCCATCACGGTTGTAAGTTCTTGATGCAAGATGATACCATATGATCCACTGACAGGCTTCTCTTAATGTCGTTGGGGCATCATTGATAATGCTCTCGTTTACTTTGGCTATTTCCAGTAAGTTGTTTTTAGAACAATCGTCTGTTGCAGATGCAGCCATTCTATATGCCTGGTCGATATGACGCTGTATCCACCCCTGCACACTACGTATGACCCTTAGATGCAAGCTGTAGAAGTGTTGTTGCTCTTCTGAATGATGCATGGATTGGTAATGTTCTATCTTCTTTATCAAGCCATTCCATCCTAATTTTACCCCGATTTCATAATCAGGAGCGAAATGAGCGTCATCGCCAATACCACAAATGAGGTCATACTTCTTGATATTCTCTTTTAGAAAGTCATAAGAATAATCCGGATTCCATTTATTGGGTCGCATTTTAGACATGAAATACATCCATCTTCCTGCAAAAGCATCATCGGCATCAATATATACCGGATGAATATTCATCAGGCTGCAAAAGTTATCAGCCCATGCATCAAATCCGTAGAAAGAACCATCGGGATGGTTAGGTATGATATTCCACAAATTTTCCGGAGGAACCACCCGTCCATAGTCATCTTCGTCCAGAAGTCCTTCCTTTTCAATCTTTTCCTGAGTTTGAGCGAGTTTCCGCATACGCAGATTCGCTATTTTTTGCTCGTAATTCTTCATTTTTTGTTATTGTTTAAATTATATCTGATCAGTATTTCCTTTAGTTTTTGTAATTGTCCTTTCTTTAAAAAAGCAGAATTGCTTAAGGGATTCTTCATTCCTAAATTCTCGAACTTAACGAATCCCAATGAATGAAATCCCAGCAATTCATAAGCAGGCTGATTAGGTAATTGCCGAATGAAGCGGCATATTGACTCGATAGCTTCTTCGGAATCATTGACGTTGGGAATGACCGGTGTACGAATGGTCAAAGGAACAGCTTGTTTGGCTAGAAATTCCAGGTTCTTTATAATAGGAACATTGGAGTGTCCGGTCCATTTCCGGTGTAATGTGTCATCGGCCATTTTAAAATCGCACATCCATAAATCAACCCAAGGAAGGAATGCCTCCAACGTGTTAACATCAGTCAACAGATTGGTTTCTACAGCTGTGTGTATTCTATGTTCCCGGCATTTTTGGAGAATATCTAACGCAAAATCTTTTTGCTGCAAAGGTTCACCCCCTGAGAGGGTAATTCCTCCTCCGGATTTCTGATAGTAAATAAGGTCCTGGAGAATTTCATGTATGATGTCCGAAGAATCAACTTCTTTCCCAATCCAGGACAGTGCGCCCGAAGTGCAGCGCTCTGTGCATTTCCCACAATCAGTACACCGTTCGCGATGAATGGATAATCTGTTTGAGTCGATGAACAGAACTTCATACTCACATACCGTTATACAAGAGAAACAATGGATACATTTGTCTTCAATATACTGGAGTTGCGGTTTCATGCTCCAGGTTTCAGGGTTATGACACCACTTACATCTCAGATTGCATCCTTTTAAGAAGATGGTAGAACGAATTCCCGGACCGTCATGGATAGACATTCGTTGGATGTTAGTTATAAAGCCTTTCATGATATGATTCTTTTAGTATTAGCTGATGGGGACAAAGGTAGAGGTTGTCCATATACGTTTTTCCGATAGAAATTATTCATAGCGGTAGTTTTTTTACGCTATTCCGACTTTTTATGCTTTGACATATAAAAAAGAGTCTTCACGGGTTGTGTTTGTGAAGGCTAACTCTTAATATTGCAATCAAATCAAAAAAGAATATGAGAGATTCCGTTTTTAAGCTATCCTATTTTCTGAGTGCAAATGAAAAGTTTCATATTGCAAGAGTGAATATAACCTCTTCTCAGGACTTGTCCTTACATTCACATGACTATGCTGAAATCTTATGGGTTGAAAAGGGAACAGGCATTCACCATGTCAATGGACATCAGTTTAGACTATCTCCGGGAGATTTAATTATGGTACGTCCCAAAGACAGGCATACGTTTTCCTCTTCGGGAAAAGGGATCGTTATTGTGAATGTGGCTTTTCCCGTGGAGACTTTAGATTATTTCCGTCAGCGATATTTTGAATGGAGTAACTTGTACTTTTGGACTACCGGTATGTTCCCATTTCAGATGAGATTATCAAGGGATATTGTGAAAAGACTATCTTCGCGGGCGGAAGAAGCAATGAAATACGGGCGATCCAATATACAGCTCGATAGTCTGTTGCTTTTCATTTTCCGGCAGATTACAGCTAATGAAAAGGTGGAAGATTCTTCAGAGATACCGGTTTGGCTATTCAATGCTATTCAAAAATTCAATAGTCCGGAATTTTTTATTCAGGGAATTGCGGGGTTCGTCACTTTATGTGACCGTAATATCGATTATGTGAATAGGATCGTGAAACTGCACTTTCATAAATCTCTGACTGATTTAATAAATGAGTTTAAAATGCAATCTGATTATATACAGAACGGAATATCTTATAGAAATGCCGTTCTGTATATAATCAGACTCCTTACGAATACAGGAGAATCAATCAATTAATCGTATAAAGCTGACTGCTTCCAACAGATATTGGGGACACTTGAGCTGTAATGTGAGTTAAAAGAAAAAATTCTTTGCTGAAATGCTCCTGCCAACGGCAAATGCTTGTAATGTCCAAGGGGTAAGCAAAGAGAGGAAGAATCTCCTCTTACTGTACAAGAGAGAAGAGATCCTTCACTGCGTTCCCTTAGATATCTTTCCGAATGACAGAAACTTCAAATACCTGAACTGTTACGATTCACCTCATAAAGCATTACCTGATCCAGTATCACTCCCTCATCCAATGCCTTGATGACCAGTTGATGTGATTTCTTACCCGTAACGGGAAGTACGATTTTCCGGATTGCCTGATTACGAAGCACGTTCTCTTTCCATTCCTCGCTGCGTCCCTTCGTTTCGTAAGCTATCACTTCAGGCTCGGCACCATCCAGAGAAACCGTGAAACGCAACTTATCGCCATGCACCGGATGGTTGGGAAGTAACCGGATATCCACCTCTACCGAGTCCGTTTTCAGATTGCCAAAGGAGAAAGTCAGCGCATCGCCTTTTTTTATCTCTGCGGCTTTGCTTTCATATCCCAAACCTTCGCAGACAATAGCGTTTCCCTTCTTTGCCTCCGCCGCGTTCCATTGACAGACTGCTTTACGGTCCGCTGTCATCGGAGCAGTAGCCGCCTTTCTTTCCACACGGTTGAATACAGGGAGCTTGCGGGGTTTGAAGTCCATCATGCGATTCCATTTTCCATTCTCCAATGAGTTATAGTGTTGAGTCAGTGCAGCAATGCTGTCGTAAGCGGCATCACTCTTTTCCCAGTCTTCCTTATCGTGGCGTGCCAATTGGGCGTATAACAGTTTGCGATTCATTTGTGTCGCAGCCTGTACGGGATATTTCACCAGTTCGAAGTAAGCACTCTGCCTACCGGCAGGTACTTTAGAAGCAGCTTTCTCTACTGTTTCCGAAAGTTCGCTGTAAGCATTCAGACGTTCGTTTATCTCCCTTTCGCTCCACGGCAAGTCTTTCACTTCCCGATAGACCGGATTCTTTTCTTCCTCCCGTGTATTTCCCATAAATTCGGGTTTGCGGATATGTGCCAAGCGATAATGTTCCTGCATAACGGAGAGGATGGTCTTTGCACAAGAGGTTCCCAGTTCCCGTTCCAGCCAATGTTTCAGATGTGCGGTCACTCCTTCGGAAGATACCTTATCCAGATTCCATGCCATATCCATGAACAGCTCAATCTGATACTCGGCAGGTTTGATGTCGCCGACGTTCAGTATCCACATTTTCTGTATTCCCTGATCGTAAGCCTGCTTCATCTGTTGATAAATGAGTGATGGACTCATGGTGCTCAACCATAAATGATCGTGCGGGCGTCCCCAGTAGGAAACATGATAATAGACTCCGTTGCCGCCTTTACGGGCACGCTCTTCGGCAGTGGGGAAATGGCGGATATAGCCGTAGTTATCATCACACCACATCAAGGTCACGTCTTCGGGTACTTGCAGCCCCGCATGATAAATATCGAGCACTTCCTTATAAGGAATAAAGACCTGCGGCACTTGTGTTACGTCTTTATTCACGTACTTTTCGAGCAAGCCGCGCTGGTCAACAAATACCCGGTCCAGGACGGCTTTCTGCTCTTCTACCGTCTTGGCTCCCTGCATCTTTCCATCGTGAACGCCACGCATACCCAGCGTGTAAAGTATCTCTTGTCCGGCAACTTCTTTCACACGATCTTCCCAAAACTGATAAACGGCCGGACTGTTATTCACGTAATCGTATGCTCCTTTTCCACGTATTTTCCATTCTCCGGCAGCATTGCACGCCATCGGTTCGCAGTGGGAAGCTCCCATAAAGATGCCATACTTTTTCGCTGCTTCCCGATTGCCCTTCGTCAGAAAGAAAGGAAGGGTACACTCGTGCATGGCAGGCCAGTAGGTATTGGCCCGCAAACGAAGCAGCAACTCAAAAATACGTTCGTTGGTACGCGGCCCGATTTCTCCTTTCACATCCGACGGTTCGTAGGTCTTGTTACTCCAAGGCATCAGTCCCCAATCTTCATCATTAATAAAGATGCCCCGATACTCCACAGAAGGAGACTGCAACTCTCTAAACTTGCCCGAAAGACGAAATGTCTCTTTCTTCTCCGGAGTCACATCTGCCCACCATTCCCAAGGGGAAACGCCCAGCAGACGGGATATTTCAAGTATGCCGTAGGCTGTACCGTGACTGTCGCTGCCGGCTACTACTAGCTTTCCATCTTCTGAGACGGCGAGCATGAAAGCCTGCTTTTTGTTTTTTAATGCGGAAATATCGATGCCTGCCTGCTCAATCAGCTTGCTCTGTCCGATCGTTCCTACTATGATGTTTCCGGTGTTTGTGTCTACATGGGCAGTTGCCGACAATACAGTCTGAAGGTCACGGGACAACAAGTCCAGCGAAGTACGCACCACCGGTGCTTCCGAACCGCTGCAAGCTATCGCAACCGGCTGACCGGACTGCAAAACAAAATCTTTTTGTTTACCCTGAACGGACACGATCACTGCTACCCAAGCAAGGAAAGAAAATAAAATTCTATTTCTCATAAATATTACAGTTTTACAATATCAGTAATGGTCACAAAGCAATCGTCGCTGCCATAGATTCTCTTCGTTTTATCAGTCCATGTGGGGCTGATGCCCGTAACTTCAATCACCAGTGTATATTCTCCTTTTGCCAATTGGGGAGTCATAAAACGCGTTGCATGATCATTCGCCTTACTATAGAAATCGACCAGTGAAGAATATATTTTCTCCCCTTTCTTATCAAGGATATTCATACGCGCATATCCGCTATGACAGTTCGTTTCGCCCATAACAGCCACACAAGAGCCAGTGAAAGGAATGCTCAGCGTACTTCCTTTTACATTGGAAGATATTCTTCCTTCCTCCACTTTCCAGTCAGCTTCTTTACTGAACGTTATCTTCTTTAAATCGACGGTTTTTCCTTTGCGCAGAGGATTTACGGGTTTCAACTTATCAACGTCCCAGGAAGGCCAGTATTCCGGAATAGAAAGCTTTGTTCCATCCACCTGCATAGGCATCCACACATAGGTGGCAGCCGAAGCCTGATGCGGATAAGACCAGCGATCGCCCATAAACATAGGAATCGTATCTTCACCACACTTTAAAGGAAACACAAAAGTGGTCTGTGAATTATAGGTCAGGCTTCCTTCGGGAGCAAACAAACCTTGTCTGGTCCACGGCCCTTTGACGGAAGGGGCTGTAAAGTAGAAATTATCATTCTTCTCCCAACTGGTCAGATTGGAGAACAAGAAGAAATACGTGCCGTCCTTTTTAAACATTGCCGGAGACTCTCCGTGAGAACCACCTACTCCCGATACCACTTTTTCCTCTGCCGTACGGTAGTCCTTACTCAAACGATAGACAATTCCTCCGTGCAACAGCAGATATCCGGTACCGTCCGTGTCCTGATAAGTCCCCATATCCCAGCGGCGAATAGGCTTACCTTCATACAACAGAGGTCCGTGAAGTTTATATTCACCTGCTATAGTGCTACAGGTAGCATAACCGATATGGGGATCTTTATAGTTCATATCGTCTGCATGCATATACATCACATACTCGCCGGTAGAAGGGCATTTCATGACTTTCACACGCTCGCCTACACGATCAGGGCCAAGAATTCCGCTTGACTGCATCGGCAGTACAACACGTTCGAACTTCCAGTTCACCAAATCATCAGATGAATAACAACTGAAACCCGGAAAAGCATTGCTCTTGTCCGACTTATATTCCCCGAAAAGATAATATCTGCCATTCTCTTCCACAATGCAGGCACCGTGGGCATTGACTATCTCTCCCCTGTCGTCAAACCAGGGAATTCCGTTATTTACTACTTTTTCCGTTTTCCGGGCCATGCCCGTTCCGTAAGATACCCACAAAAGGGCAAACAATAACATCCAGTATTTCATGATATTCTTCTATAAATGCTTATAAAAAGTATAAGGCACAATTAAATTACAAATTTACGATTAACTATCTATATTCCTATGGAGAATAGTACAACAAGCATGGAATATTGTACTATTTTTCTTCAAAACAACATCCCGCAGAACAGCCACGCACTTTCCATCTCCGTCGTGCATATCATGCAGCATCTTTCATCATTGATAAAAATAAGAATATTTAATGCACAAAAATAGGGAGAAGAACGCAATGAGACGGGAGGTAAATCGGGCAGATATAGGGGGTAAATCGGGCAATAAAGTAAAAGATTGTCATGTTACGATAATTCGCAGTCTGCTAAGTCAAATAAAAGAGAACTCTCTACGGGTTCTTCTGACATATAGAAAACTTTTTACCATCAATACTAAAATCGCAGTTGAGTTTATAATAAATAGTTGCATCGTTTATTATAAACGGTCTCCCCATTTATTATAAACTCCAATACACCTTTTAAGCACGTATTTCTTGATTTTATGCAACAAAAAAGGCTGCAAACCGTATAAAAAGTTGCAGCCTCAAGCTTATCACCGGTTCACATAGATGCTGATTTGCATATGATCCCCTTTGTGTTTTGTTATAATGTTACACTATTTTTTTCGGTTCGGTTAAGATGATTGATAAGGTGCATTTCGTTTCATTTTTTAATGGGTTGTTACTTTATTGCCTGTATGACTCCTGCAAATATACAACAAAAAAATGCCTTTGTCAAGTCCTGCGGATATTTGAATAATTAAAAAGCGACAGGCAGTGCAAGTAACTGATACATCAAAGTGCGTGCCATACGCTCCTGCCCTTTGGTGTCGGGATGCAAACGGTCATAGCCGGCATCATAGAAATAAATAAGCTGTTCTTCAACCATCGGATTCATACCTGTCACTGCATTAAAGTCTATGACAGGTATTCCCCATATATTTCCTGCCTCCTTAATAGCCTGCACATAAGCATCTATATATTCTCCGCAACCATTCTGATAGCTTTCATCCGGCTGGACATTCTTATCGCCGAAGTTAGCCAACGAACGATGCAAAGGAGTCAGCAGAACGATCTGCTTATCCGGGAAAAGTTTCTTCAGTTGAGTGATTCCTATATTAATACGACCTCTATAAGTGTCTTGAGTCATGACAGGCGTACGCTTTTTCCGCGTCACCATCTTCTTCATCTCACCGTGAGCAGACAGCACTTGCTCTTCTTGTTCCGTAAACCACTCACCGATAGGCACACTACTATTATAATCGTTTGTCCCCATAAAAACCAGGATAGCATCGACTTCTCCGCCATGTTCTTTCTTCAGCTTTTCCGCCTGACGGGGTACATCATCCCACTGCCTTCCACTAATGCCGTAAACAAAAGGAGTGATCCCCAGCCATTCTTTCAGAAAGTCCCAGTACTTCTTTATATTATCACCGTAGCAATTCGGGTCTGTGATGGAATCTCCGATGTATCCTACTTTCTTGCCTTGCCAGGGATGCTGAATACAACCTTGTTTATTTTCAGAAAAGTCATTTGTTGTTCCAATCAAAAATTTTGTAAATGAAAGCTATTGCCGGGACATTTCCGGTAAAGTGCGAAGCCACCAGAAAATCAAACGTGAAAAAGGTGAATTTATTGGAGCATTTGCCCCGTATGGTTACTGCAAAGATCCGGAGAATAAGAACTGTCTGGTGATTGATTCTTATGCAGCGGATATTGTAAGAAAAATATTTTCGTGGAAAATTGATGGATTCAGTCTTGGAGCAATCGCAGAAAAACTGAATGTACGTCATGTGCAGTCGCCAAAAGAATATAAAAAGGCAAATGGCGAGAATTACAATTCTGGATTTCACAGCTCAGACACACCGAAATGGTCGGCAGTGCAGATTAAAAGGATTCTGACCAACGAGGTTTACATTGGAAACATGGTACAGGGCAAGCAGGAACGAATCAGCTATAAAGTAAAGCAACGCCTGGATAAGCCAGAATCAGAGTGGGTGAAAGTAGAAAATACGCATCCGGCAATCATCAGGCAGAATGATTTTGATGTGGTGCAGAAGCTACTTCAGTATGATGGCAGGGCATCGAAAACATCGGACAGTGCAAACTTTTTTTCAGGTTTTGTATTTTGCGGAGATTGCCATACACCGATGATACGCAGGGTAAATCAGTATAAGGGGAAGAAAAAAGCTTTTTATATCTGCCAGACAAAGAATAAAGGTGGAGATTGTACCAGACACAGTGTTCCGGAAGAGGTGCTGAAAAGAATTGTGTTGAAAGAGATTCAGGCATATACGGCACTTTTTGTAGACTATCAGATGATTATGGAAGAACTTTGTGAGATGCAAGTCAGCTACGATCAGGTAATCGGTTATGATACACAGATTAGTAAGTTGCAGGAAGAATATAACCGTTATTACAGTCTGAAAGCATCTTTGGGTGATGACTTGAAAGAGGGACTGATCAGCAAAGCGGAGTTCGATGATTTTCGGGAAAGTTACGGAAGAAAATGTGAAGAACTGGAGCAGATGATTGAAAACCAGAAAAAACTGGTAAAGCAAATGTTTGAGGGTGGAGTGTCTGCAACTGTTCAGTTGGAGGACTGGAAGAAATCACTGGAAATCAAAGAATTGGATCGCACATTGCTGGCACTGACCGTAGATAAAATCTATATTTATGAAAACAAGCAAATTAAAATTCACATCCGCTATCAGGATATGATTGAGAAGATGAAAGTCATAAGACGGTTTTATGCGGAACACAGGACAGAGTGCAGGAAAGAGGTGGGATAAATGGCAAGAACAGCAAAAAGATATAAGAAAAACACAGAGAAGAAGATTCCTGGTATTCCGGTATGTATGGCTGCAATTTATGCCAGATTATCCGTAGACAATGATGAAAAAAAGTCAGAATCTATTGAAACACAGGTTACGCTGATAAAAGAATTCATTCAGAAGCACAATGAAAATCCGGACAAAGAGTATGAGATTGCTGTATATGATATTTATTCTGATTTGGGAAAAACCGGAACAAATTTTGACAGACCGGGATTTGAACGGATGATGAATAATGTCAGGGCAGGTAAAATAAACGGTATTCTGGTAAAGGATTTCTCACGATTTGGAAGAAATTACATTGAAACTGGTAACTATCTGGAAAAGATTCTTCCTTTTATGAAAGTGCGGTTTATTTCTGTATGTGACAACTATGATTCATTTGCACCGGATGCCAAGAATCAGGAATTATCCATGAATATCAAGAATCTGGTGAATGATGCTTATGCGAAAGACATTTCCGCAAAAGAACGGGCAGCGAAACGTATTGCACAGAAAAATGGTGAGTATGTGGGATCTACAGCTCCATACGGATATTGTGTGGAAAAGGTAAATGGGATTTATAAGCTGATTGTGGAACCAGAATCTGCAAAGATTGTTCGTAGGATTTTTGAAGAATATGCTTCTGGAGATGGCATACAGAGCATTATTGACAGGCTGTTTGAGGATAGGGTACATCGGATTTCAGATTATAACCAATATCATCATGTGTACTGTCAGGATGGAGAGAACCTTCATCAGTGGGGGAATTCTTCGATACGTGCAGTGCTGAACCGAAATAATTATTATGGTGATCTGGTTCAGAGAAAATACGAATCCAGATTTCAAAGAGGGGAAAAATGGTGTGACATATTGGACGAGAGCCAGTGGATTATTACGCCAAATGCCCATGAGCCAATTATTAGCAGAGAATTGTTTGAAAAAGCACAGGTCAGGCTAAAAGCAGCACAACAGAAAGCAACAAAAACTACTGCAGGGTGGGAAGATGATGAAAGAGCATTTTACAATGTATTCTATTGTGGTGATTGTAAGCGGAAAATGTGTACACGTAGATACAGAGGCAATGTGTATTACTTTTGCAATGCTGCCTGGTATCGGGATGAAAGAAAATGTAGTCACAAATCTATTTCCGAAGAGAAGCTGCAGAAAATTGTCCGTTCGGAGCTGACCAGACAGTTTCAGTTATCTGGATTGCGGAAAAAGGATATGTCTGCTATAAGCAGTGCGGTATTTCTTTCCAAAATCAATGAGATTCAAACTGAGATCAGAAAACTGGATGCAGATATGGAAAGACGTTCAGAAAAACTGGCACAGGCATTTATGAAATATAAAGAGGGTGAACTTTCCAAAGAAGCCTATATAGAAATGAAAGATGACCGTAATAACTGGAAAGAGTTTTGTGAAGAGAGAAAGAAGTCTCTGGAGCAGACCATACGAAAGCTGGAAAAACAGCAGAAAGAAGAAGCCAGATTTTTACGAAGTCTGTTGGAACTGGATGGGACAACCAGAATCAATGCGGAACTTGCAGAGGGCTTGATTGAAAGTATGTATCTGTATGGTGATGGCAGACTGGAAATCAACTTCGGGTTTAAGGGGGCGGTAGAACATGAGTGATCAGAAACTGATTATTGGATATTACCGCCTTTCCATGGAAGATGACTCAGAGGAAGAAAGTAACAGCATTATTAATCAGAGAAAACTGGTAAAAGATTATATTTCCAATATTCCTGAACTGGTGGCTATGCCATTTCAGGAGTTCTACGACGATGGATATTCTGGTTCCAGTATGGAACGTCCGGCAATTAAGCAGGTTCTGGAACTTGCCAGGGAGAATAAAGTGCAATGTATTGTAGTAAAAGATTTTTCACGTTTTGCCAGAAACTATATTGAGATGGGAACTTATCTGGAACAGATTTTTCCATTCCTGGGAGTACGATTTATTTCTATTTCAGACCGATATGATTCTAAAGATTATAAAGGAAAGAGTTCAGACATCGAAGTACAGTTTAAAGGATTGATCGCAGACTTCTATGTGAAAGATCAGTCTGTAAAGGTAAAGGCAGCAGTCAGCACCAGACGGGGAAAAGGTGAGTATTGTTGTGGTTCTGCACCTTATGGGTATCGAATCAATCCAGAAAATAAGAAAGAACTGGTGATTGTAGAGGACGAAGCGGAAGTGATTCGCAGAGTATTTGAACTGACCAATCAGCGATATTCCAAGATGGAGATTTGTAAGTTATTCAATGAAGAGGGTGTATTGACTCCCTTGCAGTCTATGAGCAGACGACAGAAATCAGACAGCAAGAAAGCTGCATCAAGAGGATTGCAGTGGACGAGTGATATGATACGGAAGATTGTGGATGATAAGACCTATATAGGCTGTATGGTCTATGGAAAGACAAAGATTCCAGATCCCGGAACTGGGAAAGAAGTACCCGTTCCGAGAAGTCAGTGGAAAGTGATGGAAAATCACCATGAGCCGATCGTATCAAAAGAAGTTTTTGAAAAAGCACAGTCCCTGCAGATCAGATACACAAAGAAAAGTAAATTTGACAGGGAAACAACACTGTTAGGTGGCTATGTGAAGTGTGGAAATTGTCGCAGAAGTCTGACTTCAAGCAGTCCGGTTCATGGTCATATCCTTTATAGCTGCGCTTACAGTAAAGGAAAAGAAGATACAGGTTGTTTTGCAGGGAAAGCGGATAACAAAATGCTGGAGCATATCGTGCTGGCAGAAATAAAGGCTTACTTACGTCAGAATATCAGCCAAGTACAGATGCAGCAATCCATGAGAAAACAGCATGAGGATAGTATAGAAGCCTATAAGACGGAAAGTGCAGATTGTGAAAAGTGTCAAGAACAAATAAAAATCCAGAACCGCCAGAACTATGAGAAGTATCACGAGGGACAGATGAACCAGAACCAGTTTATGGAAGCAAAGAAGCAGTTGGAAGAAGAAAGAGAACGACTGCAGAAACGTGTACAGGAACTGGAAGAACTGATAAATGGTGAGAAAGAAATCCTGATGAAAAAGAATGTTCCGGTGGAGCAGATGTTGAAGTATTTAGGCTATGAGAAGCTAACACGAGAAATGCTGGAAGAATATGTGTCCGGAATATATGTGTATGATGATGGGAGAGTGGAGGTAGAGTGGGGATGAAAAAATACTAGTTATGTTTATTTTAAGAAGCCTTGAGTGATTGATTTTTAAAGGCGGGATTGTTATAATTGTTTCTATAAAAAGTGCAAAAGAGAGATTGAAAAGGGTGAAATGTAACAATGGATAGGATATTGATGTTTGATCATAATATTAAAGATATAGGATTGTATACACGACCATCAACTCAAGGGGATGAGTTGGATTTGGTTGAAGATTTTATTGAATATTATATTCATAATTTTTAGCTTTTTCATTATATCCTGGAACTAATGGTCCTATTGGTGCATTTGCTTTACTAGCTGTCTTTTTATATACAACATCTATTAAATCTTGAGTATTAATAGCATAAGCCATAGCTTGTCTCACTTTAGGATTTGTAAATGGTTCTTTTAATGTATTTATTCCTATATAAGCATTACCTAAAGATTGCTGCATCAAGAAGTTAAATTCTCCATTCTCTTTTATCCTATCTATATCAATAGGATCTATTTCATAAACTATATCAACCTCTTTTGTCTCTAAGGCAATAGATCTATTTGTTCCTTCTGGTATTACTCTAAATATTACATTCTCAACTGGTGTTTTTCCCATAAAATAATCTGGATTAGCCTTTAAAGTAACTCTATCTCCTGATTGCCAATTTTCAAAAACATATGGTCCTGTTCCTATTGGATGTTGACCATATGAATCACCTTTTTCAAGTACAGCTTTTTTATTTAAAATAGCTGCTCCTGGATGAGATAAATGGCTAAGTAATGGCCCAAATCCACTTTTTGTTATTACTTTTACTGTATATTCATCTACTACTTCAATTTTTTCTATTTCTGTTACTAAAAATGCTACTGTTGGTTGTTCTTTCATTCTTTCAATTGAAAATTTTACATCTTCAGCTGTTAATTTTTCTCCATTATGAAACTTAACATCTTTTCTTAAATGAAAAATTGTAGTTTTCTCATCTATATTTTCCCAGCTCTCTGCAAGACCAGGAATAATATTTAAATTATCATCTTTTTCTACTAATTCATCATATACTTGTTGATATACTCTTACACTTGGGGTATCAATAGCCTTTTGAGGATCCAAACTTCTTGCGTCTGCCCCTTGAGCTACTATTAAAGTATCTTTTTTTTCTATTTTTTTCTCTTCTTGTCCACAAGCTAAAAATAACATTGATAACACCAATGATGATACTAACAATTTTTTATTCATAATTTCTTCCTCCAATATGTAATAAATAATTTTTACAATTATATCACATTTT
>OOCL01001137.1_pt1 | contig 16632 bp, 13 predicted proteins | sample 1671211 | NCBI WGS metagenome assembly OOCL01 (sample SAMN06348133, study PRJEB24527) | human gut metagenome | biome: human gut; feature: ankylosing spondylitis patient; material: feces | host: Homo sapiens | place: China | collected 2015-10 | reverse complement strand
GATGGTGCGGCAGATCGTAGAGAGTGAGGCGAAAAACGATGAAAACGCTGAATGATTATCTTGCAATGTCCTACCGGCTGGAGATCGTGCGGGATGATGCGGAGGGCGGCTTTGTGGCCTCCTATCCCGACCTGCCGGGCTGCATCACCTGCGGCGAAACCGAAGAGGAAGCGGTAAAGAACGCATTGGACGCAAAAAAGGTCTGGCTGGAAGCTGCGCTGGAGGATGGGCTTGCCATCCCTGCACCGGACAGTCTGGAGGCATACTCCGGGCAGTTCAAGCTGCGCCTGCCCCGCAGCCTGCACCGCTCGCTGGCAGAGCATTCGCAGCGGGAGGGTATCAGCATGAACCAGTATTGTGTGTACCTTCTGGCGAAAAACGATGCCCTTCATGCCGGGTGAGTGAACCGCCCCAGAATGAGTAGACATGAATAAAAAGCAGCCCTATGTAGGGGTCGGTTTAACAGGATTGGCGAAGCGCAAGCGGGGTCAGTCCTGTTTTCATTTTTTTACGGACTACGGACCGGTTCACTTTTTTGCCCGGAAAAAACAGCCCATGGACAAATCGCTCGTGACGCTGCACGGAAGGTGTGACCCAGCGGCCTTTTTGTAGAAAAATGACAAATATTTGCCCAAAAGATTGTTGACAAAAGCTATTGAAAAAACTATAGGGGGGGGGGGGGAAAATAAAAGAAGGAAAAACCACGAAACAGGAGGTAAAAATTATGCGGTTACGGAAAAATATGAAGCGGACGGCAGCTGCCGTCCTGGCCCTGAGCATGGCAGTGTCGGCAGTTGCTGCCCCGGCCTCGGCTGCTTACATCTGTGATGTGAGTCAGGGCAATGTGGTAGTCTCGGTGGACAAAAGTGGCAATAAGACCATCAAGGTCGGCAACGACAGTGTCACCATCAAGACGGACGGCACCAAGGAAACGGCCGGAAACGGCATCAAGGATGATGGTACCGGCGTAGAGGGCATCATCATCACCGGCGACAACACCGGCGACAACACCAAGCCCACCGAGAGCCAGAACGCAGAGGAAGAGAACACCTCCGAGGCCGAAAAGTCCGGCGAAAACACCTCCGAGGTTGAAAAGTCCGGCGAAAACGCCTCCGAGGTTGAAAAGTCCGGCGAGACCGAGGAGCAGGCCCAGGAGCCCGGCTCTCTGGAGCTGCTGGCCCCGGAGGACGAGGAGAAGCAGGCCCAGGAGAAGGAGACTCAGGAGAAGCCCGCCGACTCTCAGGAGCCGGAACAGACCGAAAAGACCTCCGATCAGGTGATCGAGTACGGCCAGTATGACCCCGAGGCCCAGAAGGAGGCCGCCAAGCCCGCCGTAAAGCCTGCTGCGGAGCAGAAGGCTGAGGAGAAAAAGGCCGCTGAGGAGAAGACCTACGAGGCTACCAACGCCCCCACCACCCTTACCGAAAAGGCTCAGGAAGCCGCCCGCAATGTGGTAAAGATCATCAATGATTATGCCAGCCCCCTGAAGGTCATCCTCCGTAACCTGAAGGTGGATGCAGGGGATACAAACAAGAGCGCTGTGACCGTTTCCGGCACCGGCGATGTGACTCTGGAACTGGACGGCAAGAATGAGCTGACCGGCGGAACAGGGACGGTACAGAATGATCGTTACATGACCCGTGCAAGAGCAGGCCTTAAAAGCGAAAACAATAAAACGACCATTACGGACAGTGACGGCAACGGTACGTTGATCGCCACAGGCGGAACGATCGTAGTAGATGACTCTTATGCGTCCGCAAAAAGCGGTCATATTGCAGCAGGATTTGGTATTGATGGAGCTGCAGTCGCAGGCGGAACGATCGTTGCAAAGGGCGGCGATGTGGTGTATCAATCCTCTGCTAATCGGACAGAGAGTGGTTATATTAACTTTGCAACGGGTTCTGGAATTTTGACACCGGAGATCTCCGGAGGCATCGTTGAGGCGACCGGAGGCAGTGCCATCGGGAACGGAACCTTAGGTGGTCTTTCGGAAGCTGGCAGCGGGGTCGGTGGCGAAGATGCATCGGCTAGTGTGTTCAAAACTAAGATCACTGGCGGAACGGTGAAAGCCACCGGCGGAAACGCCAAAAATTCGGGTGGATATGCGGGTGGATTTGGCATCCGTGTTGATAACGGTGTAAGCATAAGCGGCGGCACTGTGATAGCACAGGGCGGAACTGGAGATATTGGCGGCACAGGTATACTCTTTGGAACGATCTCCGGCGGTAAAGTGACCGCTCAGGGCGGCAAGGGTGAAAGTGAAGATGGTGCTGCAACTGGCAGTAGTGTGACTTCGTCCGGCTCTGGCTCTGTAACTAAGGTCGATTCGAACCATGTGCATCAATACTCCGAGGGCGACATTGTGAAAAAGGCCACCTGCACCAGCGAGGGCTACAAGCTGAAGAAGTGCAGCAAATGCGGTGCAGAAGAATTGGAACACATCGCCATTGATCAAGAAGCCCATAACTGGGTGGAGAGTGAGCACAAGGATGCGACCTGTACCGAAGGCGGATATACGGAGTATAAGTGCTCTGCCTGCGGCGAGACGAAGCGGGACGAAATACCTGCTACCGGCAAGCACCACTTTACCGTAGTTGCAAAGGTGGTCGCACCCACCTACACCTCCGAGGGCTACACCATCTACAAGTGCGAGACTTGTGACAAGACCGAGAAGCGGGACATTGTGCCCATGCTGGTGCCCGAGAGCAACGGCGGCTCCTCCGCTGTCACCCTGACCGTTACCGGGGCAGGAGCCTACGAGACCTCCATTGCCGAGGGCCGGTATGTTGTGGCAGCACCCGCTGAGACTGCCGTCCTTTCCGGCTGCCTGAGCAACCTGAAGGAGCTGAAGGCGCAGGGCGTGAACACCCTCGTGTTCCGCACCCAGCTCCGTGAGACCGCCCTGAACATCGACAGGATGCTGTCTCTGGGCGTGGACGACACCCTCTTTGTCCTCACCCACTCCGGTGAGAGCGCAGAGCTGACGGTGGGCGGTTTTGCACACAACGAGCTGCTCCACTAAACTTAGTTTCCCCAGCAAGCGGAGTTTACCGCAAAGCTCCGCTTTCCTCCTTATTGCATAAGCAGACCCCCCGGCACTTCCGCATGGTGCCGGGGGGGTCTGCGCATAAAAACGACCTCTGCGACCGGATGACCGGAAGCAGAGGCCGTTTTGTTGTACGATTGAGTTTTTGAACAGGGAAGAGGGCTTACTCCACGCTGATCATATAGTAGTAGACCGGCTGACCGCCGCGGATGTGGCTGACCTCAACGTGGTTGGGGCATTTTGCCTTGACGATCTCAGTCACCTTCTCGGCATCCTCGTCGGAGACGTCGCAGCCGGAGATGATGGTGACGAAGCTGGAGTCCTTCTTGCACATACCTCGGGCCAGACGATAGGTGGCCTTGGTGATGTCGCTGGAAGTGGAGACGATCTTGCCGTTCTCCAGAGCCATGATCTCGCCCTTCTTGATGCGCTTGCCGTCGTACTCACTGTCGCGGGCGGCGTAGGTGATGAGGCCGGTGGAGACCTTATCGGCGGCAGACATCATGTTGATGGTGTTGGCCTCCACGGTGGCAGAGGGGTCGAAGTTCAGCAGAGCGGTGATGCCCATGGGGACGGTGCGGGTGGGCAGAACGACCACCTGACGGTCAGCCAGCTTCTGGGCCTGCTCAGCAGCCATGATGATGTTCTTGTTGTTGGGCAGAACGAAGACGGTCTTGGCCGGGACGCTCTGGATGGCGGCAAGGATGTCCTCGGTGGCGGGGTTCATGGTCTGACCGCCGGAGACGACAGCGTCAGCGGCCAGGTCGGTGAAGACAGACTTCAGGCCCTCACCGGCGGCGACAGCAACGAAGCCATAGTCGCGGCTGGGGTCAACGGCAGCGTAGATGAACTCGCTGGCGGGGTCGGGCTTCTTCTCGGCGGAAGCCTGCTTCTCGAGGCTCTTGCCCTGCTTCTGGCGGGCCAGGAACTGCTCGTGCATATTCTCGATCTTGAAGTTGGTGAGGTAGCCGTACTTGATGGCCTCGCTCAGGATCTTGCCGGGGTCGGCGGTGTGGACATGGAGGTTGATGACGTCATCGTCCTCGATGCAGACGACGCTGTCGCCGTTGGACTCGGCGAAGGCGCGCATCTTTGCGGCGCTTGCGCCCTCGTACTTGTTGATGAGGAACTGGGTGCAGTAGCCGTTCTTGATGTCCTCCACCTTCATCAGGTCGTCGGTGAAGACGCCCTTGCCGGCGTTGGCGGTGGAGAGCTTGGCCTTATTGGGAACAGCCTCGCCGCCGGCCACGATGGCCTCGCCGTGGAAGACCTTGCCCATGCCCTCGAAGATGATCATGATGCCCTGACCGCCGGCGTCCACGACGCCAGCCTTCTTCAGGACGGGCAGCAGGTTGGGGGTGTCCTCCAGAGCCTTCTGACCGGCGGCCATCACCACGTCCCACAGCTCGGCCACATCCTCTTTGCCGCAGGCAGCAGCTTCCTCGGAAGCGACGCGGGCGACGGTCAGGATGGTGCCTTCGGTGGGCTTCATGACAGCCTTGTAAGCGCCCTCGACGCCCTTCTTCAGCGCAGCCACGATGTCGGCGGCGTCAGCCTCCTTTTTGCCCTCCAGAGCTTTGGAGAAGCCGCGGAACAGCAGGCTGGTGATGACGCCGGAGTTGCCGCGGGCGCCGCGCAGCATGGCAGAGGCAGCGGTCTTTGCGGCCTCGCCCACGGTGCAGCTGTCGTCCATGGCCTGCAGCTCACGGACGGCTGCGCCGACGGTCATGCCCATGTTGGTGCCGGTATCGCCGTCGGGGACGGGGAACACGTTCAGCTCGTCCACGCGGGAGCGCTGGTTGTTGATGTTGTTTGCGCCGGAAATAATGGCGTCGCGCAGGATCTTACCAGAAATCATTGCTTTTTACTCCTTATATCTTCCCGGTACCCCCGGGCGGGCTTTGTCTCATCAGGCAACCACGTCATCGACCGATACGACCACGCGGGCGACTTTCAGGCCGGTGGCCTGCTCCACCTCGTCCTTCACGCGGTGCGAGATGGAACGCGCGGCGGTGGAGATGTTCAGCCCGTAGCTGACGGCAATGTGCAGCTCGATCACGAGACGGCCCTCTTCCTGTGTGACACGGACGCCCTTGGCAGAATCGTCCACGCCGCGCACGGCGCTGCGGACACGGTCGGTCAGATCACGGGGGGCCATTGCGGCCACGCCGTAGCATTGTTTGGTTGCTTCGCCCACGAGCGTGGAAAAATACTCGGCTGAGAAGCTGACATCTCCCAGCGGAAAACGGGAAGTGATCATAGTCGCTCTGCTCCTTTTATTCATTATGATACCCCGGTCCGCAGGGCGGCGGGGCGGTGCGCGGGCCAAAGAAGGCGGCGTACCACTTTTATTATACAACTTTATGAGGAAGCTGTACAGCACATAATTGCTGACAGAAAGAAAAAAGTCAGGCGCGGCTTACCCGTCTCGGTCTGTTTCGACACCGCAATGCCGGTATACTGAAAGACAGACAGAGCCGCAAAGGGCCGCGTTCCTGTTGTTAGTATAGCACAAAATCCTTCGCAGTGCATCTATTTCGTGAATATTTATCCGACAAAACAAAAGGTGATTGTGAATAAAATATAAAAGATGGCGCAGACATCTTTATCTTACTATGAAAAAGTGCTAAAATCTAAGGTGGCAAGAGTAAGACTGTATCCGGCACAGGATGCCGGGGCATTCGGCTGCCAAGGTGCTGAAGACAGGAATTTGCTGCGGCTGCACAGGAGCTGCGGCCCGGCGGCGGAAAAGTTCACAATAGGAGTTGTTTTCATGAATATTCTGTTTTTCCTTTCCCCCAAGCAGGACCTGATGTATGTGTACGATGACTTCACCCTCCGCCAGACGCTGGAAAAATGGGAGAACAACCGCTACGCATCCATCCCGGTGCTCAACCGCAAGGGAGAGTATGTGGGGACCCTGACGGAAGGGGACATCCTCTGGGGGCTGAAAAAGTTCCACGGCCTCGACCTTGAGGCGGCAGAGGACATCCCGATCCGGGACTTTGCCCACAAGCGGGACTACAAGGCCGTCACAGTCACCACGAGCATGGACCAGCTCATCGAGGCGGCCATGAACCAGAACTTCGTCCCCGTCGTGGATGACCGGGGAATGTTCATCGGCATCGTCCGCCGTCAGGCCATCATCCGCTACTGCTACGACCGCTCCCGCGCTGCCGCCGCAGAGCAGCGCAGAAAGCCCGAAAAGCAGGAAAAACGAGTCCCGGTCTCTGCCGGGGTGCAGTAAAACAGGAAAAGGCCCCGCCGCTCTGCATGAAATGTGCAGGGCAGCGGGGCCTTTCTATGCCTGTGGGAAGGGGAGAGTGGAGCTTCAGCCCACGGTGAGGCTGGAATCGGTGGACCGGTGGGTCAGGACAGCCTCGGCGTCCTCGCCGCCCATGGCCAACAGCTCGTCCACCGAGAGGGTGGTGGAGCAGAGGATGGTCTGGAAGGTGATGGTCTCGATGCCCTCAGCCCGCAGCTGACGCAGCGTGGACAGCGAAGCACGGAGAGAGGCTGCGAACCGTCCGACGCAGACGGTGAGGGTATTGCCGCTCTGGGTGCTGGTGTAGGAGATGACCGCGCCGCTCTTGTCGGTGACAGTCAGGCCGGGGAGGGAAGAGGCGGGTGCGGACGGGGTGGCAGAGCCGCCGCCAGAAGAGGAAGAAGACTCTGCGACAGGCACTTTGTCGCCGGGCAGAGAAATATCATTGCCCTCGGAGTCGCAGCGGGTGATGGAAGTGCCCTCAGCAAGGCCGTTGAACTCCTGCTCGCCGTTCATGTCGCCGATGGCCGCATTGCCCTCGCCGCCCTTGGCAACGATGGTCACTTTGCCCTCAAGGGTGATGTTTGCCTTGGCGTCGCCAACGCCGCTGCCGATGCCCGCGCCACCAATAACGACCATTTTATCAGTGCCGCCGACCGCATTGACGGTGGGACTGCCGCTCTCGTTGCTCTTGATGGTGATTTGGTTGCCGTTGCCGTCTTTGTCGTTTCTTGCGTCAGCACCACCGCCGATACCAGCAGAACCTACGCCGCCGGTAGCGTTGACCGTGGCGTTTTCTTCGATGGTTACGTCACCTTTTCCGTAGTGCCCGCCGCCGATACCAGAACCGTTATTGCCGCCCTGAGCATTCTCGATTTTCGCATTGCCGGAGATGGTTACGTCACCATTTCCGCTCTCACCGCCGCCGATACCAGAACCGTTATTGCCGCCTTGAGCATTCTCGATTTTCGCATTGCCGGAGATGGTTACGTCACCATCTCCGTTGTAACCGCCGCCGATACCTGCGCCATACTCGCCTCCGGTGACGTTTTTGATGACAGCATCACCGGTTATCTTGATGGTTGCACCTCCATAACAACCGCCGCCGATGCCTGCGCCAGACTCGCCTCCGGTGGCAGTAATATTGCCGCCGGTGATGGTGACTTGACCGGCATTTCCGATGCTGCCGCCGATACCTGCGCCATACTCGCCTCCGGTGGCAGTCAGATTGCCGTTCTTATCTTTGTCCTGAATGGTCAGTTCGCCGCTGGTGGGGGTCTGGTTGTGCTCCAATCCGGCATGGTAAGCGCCACTCTTCAACTTGTTGTCACCGTTCAGTTCGATATTGGTATCGCCCTTGCCGGTCACACTCACGGCGGCCTTGTCACCAGTAGCCTCGATGTTCACATCCTTGAGCGTGACCTCGACCTTATCGTTCTCACCGTTGGCCTCGATGGTCACGGTGTGGGAAGAAGCGGTGTTCTTATCACTATTTGTGATGATGGTGTCGGTGTCGCCATAGGTGGTCGTACCTTTCTGGGTGACGTCGTTGCCGGTCTCACCTGCCTTCACGGTGATGTCACCATCCTCGATGTGCCATATCTCTGCAAAGGCCGGGGCGGCAAGGGTGGTGAGCATTGCGACGGTCAGGACAAGCGCCGCTGCCCGCTGAGAGGCCGGACGGGGTGAATCATTACCCCCCGTATGGAGAGGGCGACCCAGAACACGCATCGCAAGCTTACGATAAGACAACATACAAAAACCTCCTTTGAACGGTGAAAAACAGGGGGTGTCTAATTACCCTGAATGTACCACATCTGCGGAGAAAAATCAATAAAACCTGCGCGAATCGCCCTGTTTCCTGCGTGAATGGAGAAAAACCGTCAGATCTTGGCTCTGCCAAAGGGAGAGGCTTTTGCATCCCGTAAAGAGGGTAAGGACGCCGACAGAGAGCTTTTCAGCGCCTTTTTGCTCAAAAAACTTCTTGAAGATACAGTTTATTGGACTTTTATTCTGCTATACTCCTGTCAGAACAAAAAGACACAGGAGGGAAGAGGAATGAAAGACGTTGAACTGCGGTATGTGGGCGGTCATGTGGAGGTGTATACGGGGGCGGGCGCGTTCCTGTTCTCGGCAGACACCCTGCGGGAGGCGATGGAAGAGCTGGATGCCGCCTGATGCATTCCCGGGAATGCCGGAAAGCACCGGGTGGGAGTTAGAAAATACTAATGTAAAATGAATGTAAAATTCAAGAAAAGAACCGTCTAAGAAGGCCCGGAAATCTTAAAATTCCGGTCAAAAAAGTGATTTTCCTGTAAAATAATGCTTGTTGAGCCGGGGGGTTCGATGTTATAATAAAAAGGACGGCATTTTGCGTATGGAGAGCGAAGCACGGCCGTCTTGTGCAATGGAGCAATAGGAAGATTTTAGGAGCATTGTTTTATGGACATTACACACATCACCTCTCTGCTGGGCGGTATTGCGCTGTTCCTGTATGGTATGTCGATCATGGGTGCCGGCCTCGAAAAGCTGGCCGGCGGCAAGATGCAGGGCGTATTGCAGAAACTGACTTCGTCCACCATCAAGGGCGTCATTTTCGGCACCCTCATCACCGGCGTCATCCAGTCGTCGGCCGGTACGGTCGTCATTTGCGTCGGCCTCGTCAACTCCGGCATCATGACCCTTACGCAGTCGGTAGGCGTTATCATGGGTGCAAACATTGGTACTACGGTCACCGGTCAGCTCATCCGCATGGCGGATATTTCGGGCGACAGCCTCATCCTGACCCTCATCCAGCCCAAGACGTTTGCGCCGGTGGTGGCGTTTATCGGCTGCATTTTTTATGTGTTCATCCGCAGCGCGAAGAAAAAGAACATCGGCCAGATCATGCTGGGCTTCGGCATCCTGTTCACGGGCATGAGCCTGATGGACACCGGTGTGTCTCCCCTGCGTGAGAGCGCAGCGTTCCAGGAGCTGTTCGTCACCATGACCAACCCCATCCTCGGCGTTCTCGTGGGCGTGGTGGTCACGGTCATCATCCAGTCCTCTTCGGCCTCTGTGGGTATCCTGCAGGCGCTTTCCAGCACCGGCCTCGTCACCTTCAGCTCGGCCATCCCCATCGTGCTGGGCGCCCACATCGGCACGGCCTTCACCCCGCTGCTGACCATCGGCGGCTCCTCCAAGGACGGCAAGCGCGCCGCCCTCATCCACCTGTACTTCAACATCATCGGCAGCGTCATCCTGCTGGCGCTGGTCTATGCAGTCCAGTTCACCATCGGCATCCCCATGTGGGGCGATGTGATGAACAAGAGCAGCATTGCAAACATCCACACCATGACCAGCGTCATTGCGATGCTGCTCTTCCTGCCCTGCAGCGGCGTGCTGTCCAGGCTGGCCATGATGACCGTGCCGAACAGCGCAGAGGAGGCGCAGGAGCTGAGCATGCCTGTGCTGGATGAGCGTCTGTTCAAGAGCCCGGCTGTGGCTCTGCAGCAGGCGAAGAACGCGGTGGTCAAGATGTCCCGCCGCGCAGCCCGCAACGTCGGCCTCGCCACCCCGCTGCTGCTCAGGATGGACGAGGACGTCGTGAGTGCCATCGATGTCCGCGAGAACCTCATCGACCGGATGGAGGTGGACATCTCCAACTACCTCATCAAGCTGGCAGACCAGGAGCTGGGTGACGCGGAGAGCCATGAGGTGACTGAGCTGCTCAACTTTGTCACCGAGTGCGAGCGCATCGGCGACTATGCAGTCAACATCAAAGAAAAAGCGCAGGAGCTGACCGACAAGGAAGTCACCTTCAGCGAGAAGGCACAGCAGGAGCTGAAGCTTCTCGACAATGCGCTGGAAAAGATACTGACCCTCACCACGGACGCCTTCGAGTTCGACGACGCCCGGACCGCCAGCCAGGTGGAGCCGCTGGAACAGGTCATCGACATCCTCGTGGAGCGGCTTCGTGCGCAGCACATCAAGCGTCTGAAGGAGGGTGCCTGCTCCATTGATACCGGTGTCGTCTATCTCGATGTGCTGAACAATGTAGAGCGTATCTCGGACCACTGCTCCAACATCGCCGCCCGTCTGGTGGGCATGGAGGCAGGCGAGGACTATGACTCCCATACCCTCAAGAACATGATGCACCACAACCCCACCAAGGAATATATGCTCAACTACGAGCAGTGCCGCAAGGACTACCTCGTCCCGCTGGAACAGCTCGAAGCCTGATTCTGATCAAGGATAAAAACAGTGCAGACCTCCCCGGGGTGGTCTGCACTGTTTTCGTTTATTCGCCCAGGTCTTCCAGCAGCGCCCGGAGGGCCGTTTCGCCGGTGACGTAGAGGCCCTGCTTGAGCCGGAGGGCATCGGCCTCGGGCAGAAGATTGACATAGATGCCGGTGCGCAGGAGCCGCTTGTCGGGCAGTCCGTTGTCGGAGCAGGTGTAGACGACCACCCGCCCGCCCTCGTCGCAGAGGTAGAAGTCGGTGCCGCTCTGCCCGGCGGAGCCCTGCGCGGCCAGACCCGGCTCGGAGGCCGGCGTCTCTTCGCCGGAGTCGGCAGGGAAGGGGAGACTGGGCAGGGCCATCCAGAACAGGCTGAACACGATGGTAAAAATGCACAGCGCATAAAAAATGCAGAGCCAGACCTTGCGCATGGCAGTGGACTCCTTTCGGCTGAAATGGTGTTTCAGACGGTAGTATGTGCAAAAGAAAACTGCCTCAGACAGGAATGCAGAATTTTCACACCCGGATGCTGTACTTTGGCGGGGCAGATGTGCTATACTAGCATCGTATCCGGTCGATTCCCCCTTGCGGAAGCGGGCGGTGCGGACTATAATGTATTATTATGGCTGCGGGCAGTCTGGCCGCAGCAGGAACAGCGAACGGCATCGTCAGAGGATGCTTTGAGATGCAGAACAGTGAAAATTGCGATAGGAGGCGATCCTTATCTCAAACAATGAAAGACGGAGACTCCACAGTGATGGTGCGCTCCGGGAGCAGAACCGGCGGGTCCGTGAGCCCCGCGAACCGCAGGAGCAGGGAGAAAAGCACGGCCATCCCGTTCTCGGATTCCTGGGCCGGACCATCGTCACCCTCCTCTGTCTGGGCATTATGGCGGGCAGTCTGGTGGCAGTGGGCGCTGTGTACTATGTGGTGCAGGCTACGGCCAGTGACGGCGACCTGCTGGACCTCGACAACATCGAACTGAGCCAGTCGAGCCTTGTGGTGGCCACCGACCCCGACACCGGCGCACAGGTGGAGTACGCCACCCTGCGCTCTTCCAACAGCCACCGCGTCTGGGCGGACCTCGAGCAGATCCCCACCAACCTACAGTATGCATTCATCTGCACCGAGGACAAAGACTTTTACAACGAGCCGGGCGTCAACTTCAAGCGCACCATCGGCGCGATGATCAATGAATACCTGCTGCCCATCTACAGCTCCAAGCAGGGCGCCTCCACGCTGGAACAGCAGCTCATCAAGAACCTGACCAGCGACAAGAGCGCCAGCGGCATCGAGGGCGCACTGCGCAAGCTGCGCGAGATCTACCGCGCCCTCATCCTGAGCCGCAGCTACTCCAAGGAGACCATTCTGGAAGCCTACCTGAACACCATCAGCTTTACCGGTACCATCCAGGGCGTCCAGACGGCGGCAAACGAGTACTTTGACAAGGATGTCAGCGAGCTGACCCTCTGGGAGTGCGCGTCCATCGCGTCCATCACCAAGAATCCCACCAACTATAACCCCTACACCAACCCCGAGAACCTCATCAACCGCCGGAACTTCCTGCTCTACAATATGTGGCAGCAGGGTGTCATCTCGGAGGAGGATTACCGCAACGCCGCTGCCCAGCCGCTGGTGCTGGCAGAGACGGACAACACGAAGAAGAGCAGCTCCACCACCTCTTACTTCACCGATGCCCTCTTCAACGAGGTGGTGAAGGACATCATGGCCAAGGAGGGCGTGGACGAGTCCACCGCCCAGAGTATGCTCTACACCGGCGGCTACACCATCGAGGCAACGGTCAACCCCAAGATCCAGACCGCGATGGAGAACCTGATGCTCAACACCGACGATGCCTACTTCCCGGCCGGCTGGCATGAGGAAGAGGTGACCAGCATCTCCGACGACGATGTGCAGGTCTACAACGAGGACGGCACCCCCAAGACCCGCACCGGCGACGACGGTACGGTCTACTATTACCGCAATGTCCGCACCCAGGCGGCGATGGTCACGCTGGACTATGACGGCAATGTCATCGCCATGGTGGGCGGTCTGGGCGAAAAGACCAAGAGCCTTTCCCTGAACCGCGCCTACGGCGTCACCCGTCAGACCGGTTCTACCATCAAGCCCATCGGCGCCTATGCGCTGGGCATCGAGTATGGTCTGGTCAACTGGTCTACCATGCTCAACAACTCGCCCCTCTACCTCAAGCAGGACATGGTCATCCGTGACGAGGACTACTGCCGCCGGAACGGCCTCATGGGTCTGACGGACAAGCAGCTGAAAGCCTACCCCAACGCATGGCGCAGCTGGCCCCGCAACTACGGCGGCAACTACGGCGACGGCTCCGACCTGCCGCTCTGGAACGGCCTCGCCCGCTCCCTGAACACCATCGCCATCCGCGTTGGCGACCTCGTGGGCGCGAACAACATCTTCAACTTCGTCTACAATACCCTGCAGCTCAGCACGCTGGACCCCGTCAACGACGTGGGCCTTGCACAGATGGTCATGGGCAGCCAGACCCACGGCGTCACCCCGATGGCGCTGGCGGCGGCGTTCCAGATCTTCTACGACGGCGAGTACACCACGCCTCACCTCTACACCCGTGTGCTCGACCGGGACGGCAACATCTATATGGAGAGCAACGACACCAGCTATCAGGCTCTGACGCCCCAGACGGCCTACGTCATGAACCGTCTGCTGAAGAACGTCCTGTTCTCCAGCGTCGGTACGGCCAGCGGCCGCTACCCCAACTCCAACGGCATGGAGGCCTTCGGTAAGACCGGTACGGCCAGCGATGAAAAGGACCTGTGGTTCGTGGGCGGCACGCCCTATTACGTCACCGCTGTGTGGTGGGGCTACGATGCGCCCTTCGATATGACCAAGACCCTCGGCAAGCAGCAGGCCAAGACCCGCACCTGTGTCATGGCCTGGAAGGCCCTGATGGAGCAGATCCAGGCAGACCTGCCCTATAAGGCATTCCCGGCGGCTGACGGCGTCGTGGAGCGCAGCTATTGCACCCAGAGCGGCCTGCTGGCCAGCGGCTCCTGCCCGAGCACGGCAGTGGGCTACTACCGTGCCGACGACCTGCCCGACGTCTGCAATTATTCCCACGGTCAGGCAGCTGTCGCCAGCGAACCCCTCGCGCCTGAGCCGGACACCACCAACCTGGACACCGACTGAGGCAAAAATCGTACTTTTCAGCGCATCGGGTTGCAGATTCGGTGCGCTGAAGGGGTACTTCACGGCTCAAAACTGGATAATCTGACAAAATAGCATCCGACCTCTTGCAATGCAGGGAGTCGGATGCTATTATATTTTCTGCAAGAACACTTGTGTTTGAGAGGTGAACAAGTTGGAACGCCGTTTTTATCTGGTGGATGCACAGGTCCTGCCGGAAGTTTTCCTCAAGGTCGTCCGGGCCAAGGAGCTTCTGGCCAGCGGAGAGGCACGCAGCATTTCGGCTGCGACCCGCAGCGTAGACCTGTCGCGCAGTGCATTTTATAAATATAAGGACTGCATTTTCGACTCGGAGAATGGCCGCGAGGTCATCACTGTCATGGCGACCCTGCGGGATGAGACGGGTGCATTGCAGAGCCTTCTGGCCGGCATCAGTGCCGCCGGTGCCAGCATCGTGACCATCAATCAGTCTACTCCGGAGAACGGAGCCGCGCTGGTGGCTGTCACCATCCGCACCGACACCATGCAGATGACCCCCGAGGAGCTGACGGAAAAGCTTTCGCGCCAGCGGATGGTCGTGGGCGTACACTGCGGATACAATCTGTGACAGTACATTCATAGAAAAAAGGAACGAGGGCAGTATCATGGCAAAAATCGCGATTCTGGGCTTTGGTACGGTGGGCAGCGGTGTGTACGAGGTGCTCTGCCGCAACGCCGCAGGCGTCTCCCGCCGTGCAGGCGAACCGGTGGAGGTCAAGTACATCCTTGACCCCAAGGACTTCTCAGATCATCCGGCCGCAAAGCTGTTTATAAAGAATTTTGACGCCATTCTGGAAGACCCCGAAGTGAAGGTCGTCGTCGAGACCATCGGCGGCACCCGCTTCGCTTACCCTTACGTCAAGGCCTGCCTCGAGAGCGGCCGGAGCGTCTGCACCTCCAACAAGGAGATGGTGGCCACCTACGGCGCAGAGCTGCTGGCTCTGGCCAGGGCACACAACTGCGCCTTCCTGTTCGAGGCTTCCGTGGGCGGCGGCACGCCCATCATCACCCCGATGCACCAGTGCCTCGCGGCCAATGTCATCACCGAGGTGGAAGGCATCGTCAACGGCACCACCAACTTCATGCTCACCAAGATGGCGCGGGAGGGTCTGGGCTTTGACGAGGCTCTGAAGATCGCCCAGGAGCTGGGCTACGCCGAGACGAAGGACCCCGGCGACGATGTGGACGGCCGCGACGCCTGCCGCAAGATCGCCATCCTGTCCTCGCTGGTCTGCGGCCACCAGATCTACCCCCAGAACATCCCCACCCGCGGCATCCGCGACATCACGGTGGAGGATGTGGCTGCGGCAGAGAAGCTGGGCTGCGTCATCAAGCTCATCGCCTGGATGAAGCGGGGCGAGGACGGCAGCGTTGCCGCCGGTGTCGAGCCCTGCCTCGTGCCGAAGGCAAACCAGCTGGCCGGTGTCGATGACGTCTTCAACGCCGTCCTCGTCAAGGGCGATATGCTGGGCGACGTGGTCTTCTACGGCAAGGGCGCGGGCAAGCTGCCCACCGCCAGTGCTGTCGTGGCCGACGTGGTGGACGCCCTCAAGAACGGCGTCAAGGTCCACGACAGCCTGTTCTGGCAGCCCGCCGAGCCGGTGGAAGGAATGCTCACCGACCCCGCTCCCGCCGCATACTATGTGCGTGTGGAAGGCATCGCCCCGGCGGTGGCCGAGGCCATCTACGGCAAGGGCCATGTGGTGGAAGAGCATTTCGACGGCTGCTCCTACTTTGTGGACAGCGCCGACGACAAGGCTCTGGCCGAAGCAGCCCGCAAGGTAGAGGCCATGGGCGGCAGCGTGAAGCTGGTGCTCCGCCGCCTGCCTGAGGACGCCTGAGCGTGAGAAAAGAGGGAACTGCGATGAAGATAAAAGTTTCCGTCCCGGCCACCAGTGCCAACATCGGCTCCGGCTTCGATGCGCTGGGTCTGGCTGTGACCTTGTACAATACCGTGACCTTCGAAGAGAGCGACCATCTGGACATCTCGGCGGCGGACGGCACCCGCATCCCCCGCGGCGAGACCAATCTGGTCTACCGCTCGGCCAAGGGTCTGTTCGATAAGGTCGGCAAGACCATGCCGCCCCTCAAGCTCGTCCAGACCAACGCCATCCCGATGGCCCGGGGCCTCGGCTCGTCCTCGGCCTGCATCATCGCGGGCCTGCTGGGTGCGAACCGGATGCTGGGCGATGTGCTCAACACCCAGGAGCTGCTGACGCTGGCCACCTCCATCGAGGGCCACCCGGACAATGTGGCACCGGCCCTTCTGGGCGGTCTGACCAGCAGCGTTTTCGAGGACGGCGTCGTCTACTCCGTCAAGCGGGATGTGGACGAGAGCCTCTGCTTCGCGGCCATCGTGCCGGACTACAAGTTGCTGACCGAAGCCGCCCGTGCGGCCCTGCCCAAAGAGGTCACCCACAAGGATGCGGTGTATAACCTGTCCCGTGCGGCCCTCATCCCGGCGGCGTTCTGCGAGGGCCGCCACGACCTGCTGGCCATTGCCACCGAGGATAAGCTCCACCAGCCCTACCGGATGCCCCTGATGCCCGGCTCGAAGGAAGTCTTCGATATGGCGCGGCTCTGCGGTGCCAAGGCGGTGTACGTCTCGGGTGCCGGCAGCACCGTGATGGCTGTGGCCGAAAAGGCCAACGCCGAGAAATTCTACTCCAAACTGGAAAAGGGCCTCGAGCTGCTGGAAGGCTTGGACGGATGTGAAGCATTTACACTGCTGCGGCTGGATGCCGACAACACCGGTGCGACAGTGGAATGATAAACAGGACCGGAAGTGCAAGACCGCTTCCGCCCGGTGTACCCCTCACACACTGAGGGAGCAAAAAGAGGAGAGTGACAAGATATGGCGTTGATCGTACAGAAGTTCGGCGGTT
>OOCL01001108.1_pt1 | contig 16951 bp, 11 predicted proteins | sample 1671211 | NCBI WGS metagenome assembly OOCL01 (sample SAMN06348133, study PRJEB24527) | human gut metagenome | biome: human gut; feature: ankylosing spondylitis patient; material: feces | host: Homo sapiens | place: China | collected 2015-10 | reverse complement strand
CTGTCTCTTCCGATTCATACAGAAGTCTTTTAGTATTGCCTGTATACATATATTCTTTTACAAGCTCTTTGACAGATAAGTAACCCTGATACTTGTAAAATCCTATAAATATGACAGGTGCAGCTACCGGCACAGCACAATATATTGCTATGGTAAGCGGTATCTTGAATCCAAGCACAAGTACGGCTACAACCGCACCTGCACATATAAATCCTTCTGCTATATGTACAATATCTGTCATTGAAAAGCCCTTCCAGAAATCGTTTTTATATTCCTTCAGGAAGTCTTTATTAATATTAATTTTCATACATTGTCCTTTCGTCACATTATCTTAAATCAAATGCTCTCTTTAAAAAGTTATCGCTTGACTTTACTGCAGTTGCCATAAACGGCATAAATATAAACGATAATATTACTGCCACTGCACCATCAAACCATGAAGCAAGCAGACCTGAATTACACATGCCTGTCAGTGCTGCATTAAGACCGCTACAGAGCTGCATTACAAGTGCAATTACTATTATCTGCAGTGTACTTGTGAGAAAGCTTTTAAACCATGCTATCGCAGAATTTTCAATTCCTCTTCCACCTGAAAGTGTTGACAATGCAAGAGGTGCAACCGATATAAGCATGAAAAGATTAAGAAATCTTCCAAGTACTTCTATAAGGACTGTTATTGAGCAGACACCTGATATAATAAGATATATAGGTGCAAGCATTATCATTGCAAGTCGGAATCCTGCATCATAATCTCCACCTATTACTGTAGAAACTCCCTTTGGCAGCAACACTTTTGTTGTTGTGATTGCAAAACCTGTAAATTCCTGCATTATATCCAGACTGTTTACCATAAGGATATTTGCGACAATAAGCTTAATAAAAAGTTCTATCCATGCTTCCATTGTTATTCCTTCTTTCAGATTGCTTGCCTGCCGGCAGAATCCTACGAGAGTAAATATATTAAGGAACGCTGCACCCATCGAAAGGAACAATGGAAATACTGTATTCTTAACATAATCCCACGCTCCTACATTTCCTTCAAGTCCAAGAAACTGTAAAAAGGCATTAGCTGCAGGTGTAGTAAACGAACTTACATTTTTACCCATAAGCGTATATACTATTCCCATAACAAAATTCCATAGTTCCTGTGCTATTGTGTAAATAGAACCACCTGATAAAAGGTCTATAACCCATTGCGGAGCTGCCAAAGCTACCGGATTAATTAATATGTTCACTGGTTCTCCTTTCCTGTTAAAAAGGACAGATTCTTTTTATAGAATCTGCCCTGCATCATTTATGTAAAAACATAATGTATTGCTCCCGATCACGAGCGTTAATACATATTTTTATCCAAGAATTGCATTAACAAGCTGTGGAGCAAGTGTCATTACAAGGCCACCACCTACTCTTTTAAATCCCATAGCCTGCATTGTTCCTTCCTGGCTCTGCATTGACACACCTACTTCAAAGAATGCCCATAACAGGATAATTGCTCCTATCGAACTTACCATTGCTGTAACAATTGCTATAAGATTATTAAAAGCACCTGTAACAATTGCTGCTCCATCCGCAGCTGCTCCTTCTTCTGCAAATACTGTAAGTTGTGGTACAAATATAAATATACTTACAAATGCAGCTATCAATAAAAACTGCATTGCCTTTCTCTGTGTTTTATTAAACTTCATTTTCTGTTTTGTCATACTTTTTCCTTTCTGCCTATTGGCTGTGACGGAATCCGTCACTTTTTTGCATAAAAAAAAGCCTGTATTTTTTTATACAGCCCCTTACTCCTGTTTATCTGTCTCTGCCAACATATTTACCAACTAAAAATACACCAAGTCCTGCAAGCACAATAAACATGACAAAGAATATCATGCCAAACCACCTCTTTAGTGCAGCAGGGTTGATACCGACTATCAGTCTTGATAATACCATGCACAAAACAAGTGCCACTATAACTACTACTATTAATGCCAATACTTTAACCGGGCTTATTCCTCTTCTCATAAAACTACCTCGTTTCTTTCATAATTTATTCTATTAATGCGCCTGTAACATAACCATTATCCAGTGTTACAGATATTCTTCTGTCTCCATACATGTATTGTAGGATTCCTGTTGCTGTGTCTGACCTGTAATCCGTTGAAACTTCTGTGTCAGCGTTTTTAAATGCCTCTTTAACTGTTGCATAAGTAGCTGTGGTAGAAAGCCCCATAAATGTTGAACCTTCTTTTAATTCCACAGCAATTGCATAACAATCAGAAGTGTTACCGGCTTTAGTGTTGTATTTAATCATTATCGTACTCTTGTATGCATCCATATACATATCAAGTGTTGCTGTCTCACTTGATAATGTATTACTTACATATATATATCCCAGGTCTTTGATTGAGGCTGCTGCAACAGGATACTTGAATGTATTACCATTCAACTCAAATGTAAATGCCTTGCTTTTTTTGTCATAAGAAAAACTCTTAACAGCCTCAGTCTTTTTTACCGGGCTTGTAGCTGATGTACTTGAAGCTGCCACAGATGTTGTCCTTGCTGTGCTGCTCTCTGCTGCTCTGGTCTCTTCAATAGATTCTTCTATTATCTTTGCCGGCTTCTTAGGCATTTTAATCTTTCCACCAAATGCAAAATATAATGCACTTCCGGCTATCAGCAGAATTGCAACTGACAAAATAAGATTTATTGTGAATCCGGCTTTTGCAAAACTCTTCTTATTCTCATTCTTATCTTTCTTCCTGACAGCAAAAAAAATAAATCCAACAACAGGAATAGCAGACATTAAAGAATATATGTACCATTCCTTTTTAGGTACTGCCTGCTTGTTCTCAGCCCGCAGTTCGGCAACTATCTGTGCAAGCTGCTTTTCTTCCTTTTCCTTAAATGTATCTGGAATCATATCGGGAGTAAGGCTTTCTGTAACACCGTCTGTTGCATCCGCTTTTTTGGCATCTGTCACTGGTGAATCTGTTGTATCCTGACTGTCTCCATCTTCATTTGTGACGGATTCCGTCACATTGTCTTCCGGCACTTTTTCAAGCTTTAGTCTGCCGGATTTGTTTTGCTTCATGTTGTTACCGCATGAACTGCAGAACATAGCTTCATCCGGATTTTCTGTTCCACATTTATTACAGAACATTCTTGGTCTCCTTTCTACATGTGTATACCATGCTCAATATCTGGTTCTTCCAGTTCTTCAGTTAATTCCTCTGATATATCCTGTGTAACGGATTCCGTCACATCTTCAACTTCCGCTGTCTGCTTCTGTTCTGACAGAATGGCATCAGTGGCAGACAGTACGTCCTTCAATGTACTTATATTTTCTGCCATCTTCTTATCATCAGGAAGTAAGACAAGGTCTTCCTCTGGAATATCGGCCGCTCCCTTATAGTAATCTTCAATACCTGAAACCAGTTCAATGTAACCATATTCAGAATAAGCACCGCCTCTGTTAATTGCTTCGTCTCTTCCATATGCCTCATAATCAATGTAACCCTGCAGCCATTCAGGAACTTTTCTCTCATCATCATTGATGAGTTTCATTCCAAAATCTTCATCATTTTTTACATTCTCATAGAGTACAAATTTATCAAGATTATCTGTAAGGTTAATGAGCTGGTCCATGCTTGTACCATATATTTCTGTCGCAGCCAAAAATGTGTCCTGCCAGGCATCTTCTATCTCATCAATCTTTTGTGCCAGATAATTAAGCTGATTAATATTTTCATATTCACCAAAATTAAGCTGTGCAAGCCCTGGTATGTTATAGTCATAATCTGTTATGAATATCTCTTCATATGTAGTTCCGTCCGGGCGCTTATCTCCTATACCAATGCGCTTCATGGTGTCCTGCAGCTTATCTCTTGTGGTTGGAAAGTCTACCCATTCACCTACTGTATTTCCTTCGGTGTATTTACCAAGATTCGTGATATAAGCCCTGAATGGCGTATTTTCATTATTCAGATAACGCATACGCTCTCCTTTCCGCTCTCCGCTAAAAAAGGCAGATGCTTAAAGCACCTGCCATATGTGTGATATATTTTATTCCTTATCCATCCTGTCCATCAGGATAGCGTGACGGATTCCGTCACATTTCTAATTCTTCTGATTTCTGCTCTTTTTTGCCATTACAAGGCTTACCATAACTGCAAGTGATATTAACGCAAGTAAAGCATATCTATATACATTACCTGTATCACCAGTCTTAACAATTTCAACAGTCTGGTTCACATCATTAATATCTGCATGACCTATGACCTTAATGCCGTTTTCATACAGGTTCTCAAAGACTACTATTGTATTTCCGGCAAGCAGTGAGCTGTCGAAAGTAAATGTTACATCTACGCTTCCATCTGCTTTTTCTGCTGTAAATTCAGTATAACCTGTAATCTCGTTTCCATCCTTATCCAGGAACTTTTCGCCTGTCTCCTGGTTCATAAGAACACCTTTAACCTTATATTTCTCTCCGGCTATAAGATTCTTATAATCAACAACATCCTTAAGTATTACGCTTCCTTTTTCCGTAATGCTCTTTGCACTGTCAATAGTTGCAGTAGTGTGTATCTCAGGGAAATGTACACTCTGTCCTTCATCCTTAATATCAGCATGTGAGGCAACCTTAATTTTTTCATTAAAAAGTTCTTCAAACACTACCGTTGTCTTTCCGGCAAATAGTGAGCTGTCGAAAGTAAATTCAATGTCAATGCTTCCGTTCCGGCTTTTTGCAGTAAATTCCTTTTCAGATGTAATCGCATTTCCATCCTTATCAAGAAGTTTTTCTCCTGTCTCCTTGTTCATAAGAACACCAGACACCTTATATTTCTCTCCAACGGTAAGATTGCTGTAATCAACCTTATCTGTTATTGTGGTCTTTTCATCAACCACACCGGTATGTGTTCCTGTAGTCTTATCTGTCGCTGTAGTATGGATTTCAGGGAAATTAACCGTCTGTCCTTCATCCTTGATGTCTGTATGAAAAGCAACTCTGACATTCTCATTATAAAGGTCTTCAAAGACTACAACTGATTTACCGGTAAGCAATGAACTGTCAAATGTAAATTCAAGTTCAACTGTTCCATCCGGCTTTTCAGCAGTAAACTTCTTTGTAGCTGTTATCTCTTTCTTGTCCTTGTCAAGAAGTGCCTTTCCTGTAGTCTTATCCATAAGAACACCTTTAATCTCATAACTGTTTCCGGCTACAAGATTCTTATAATCAACCTTATCTGTTATGGTTGTCTTTACATCAGGAGCTGCAGTATGTGTCTTTGTAGCTGCGTCTGTTGCTGTTGTATGGATTTCAGGGTAATGTACTGTCTGTCCTTCGTCCTTTATGTCTGTATGGAAAGCAACCCTTACATTCTCATTATAAAGGTCTTCAAATGCAACAACCGATTTACCGATAAGCAGTGAACTGTCAAATGTAAAAGCAAGTTCGACTGTTCCATCTGACTTTTCAGCCTTGAATGTTGTCTTGGCTGTTATCTTTTCCCCAGACTTATCAAGAAGTGCTTCCCCGGTTTCCTGATTCATGAGAACTCCGGATACCTCATATGTATTTCCAACAATAAGGTTCTTATATTCAACCTTATCTGTTACAGTTGTCTGCTCATCAACAGCTCCTGTATGTGTATGTGAAGCTTTATCTGTTGCTGTGGTGTGGATTTCAGGATAATACACTGTCTGCTCTGTATCATCAATATCTGCATGTGTATATATCATCTTTCCATCCTGGAACATGTTTTCATATGCCACAAGTGTCTTTCCGGCAAGCTCTGCCTCAAAACTGAATGTTACTGTAACTGTCTGCTTTACTCCTGTTGCCTTAAATGTGACGGAATCCGTCACATCATTTCCATTGATATCCTTAAGTGTCTTTCCGGTATCCTTATCTGTTAATGCTCCCTTTAGTGTATAAGTCTTTCCCGGAAAAAGATTGTCGCACTCAACATGATCGTAAACAACATATTTATTGTCAGCACTCAAAGCACCCTGATGTGTGCCTGTTGCTGTATCTGTTGCCTGTGTTCTTACAATCTCTGTATGGTCGTCCTCAAAGAAATATGAAAATGTCTGCACCTTTGTAGTCTGTGACTTATATGCTGCATCTATTGTCTTTGATTCAAACCTGTTTCCATAGCCTGTAGGAGAATCTATCTCTTTTACAATGTAATGGCCTAATGGAAGGTCCGAAACAAATACGGCTTTTCCTAATGCATTGGTGGTCTGTCTCTCAATCATTGCACCCTTCTTAATTATTACAGTGCCGTCATGATTAACAATATCCTCATCTGCATAAAGGGCAAATACTGTATTAAGAAGAGGGTTCATTGTTGCAGCATCTGTCTTGTTTGCATCCACTGCAATCTTCTGTCTTTCATCTTCTACAGTCTTGGAATCCTTAACAATATCCACTGTCTGTCCTGCATATGTAAATGTTACATCTACCGGGTCTGTATCAATAACAAAGCCTGCAGGTGCTTTTGTCTCTGTTAATACATAGCTTCCTAATGGAAGGTTATCTATTACAGAGCTTCCGTCAGCTCCTGTAGTAAATTCTGCTACTACATCACCAGCCCTGTAAGCATATCCGTTATTATCTGCTGTCTTTATGTCTTCCTTTGCAGTAAGGGTAAATGACGCACCCTGGATATTGGCTTTCTTATAGACAAAGTGATTATCATTGTCTGCTGTTGCGGCATCCCACTTATCAAGCACCTCACCGACCTTTGTAACTGTAAGCTGTCCTGTTACTGCCTTATCTGCCTTTTCAACCACAACAATTTCAGTTCCGCCATCTTCTGTATATGTGTTTTCAGATACCGTAAATGATACCGGAGTTGAATCAAGTACATATCCTTCTGGTGCTTTAGTCTCTACAAGGGTATAGTTACCCTTAAGAAGCTTTTCCAGTGTATATACGCAGCCGTTTTCATTGGTTGTGAAGCTGTCAAAGGTCTGTACTCCGGCTGATGTCATTGTCTTAAATGATACCTTTGAGCCGTTCTCATCATACAGTTCAAAGGTTGCACCTGCTACATTTACTGTGTTGCCAGTATCAGCATCCTTTTTTACCATCTTAAGATAAAATTCTATCGGAGTATTTTCAAGAATCTTATGGTAATTGGCATTATTATCACTGATTGTCACATCAATATCATCAATAAAGTAATACTTGTTATTACCTTTCGTCTGATGAATTGTGTATGTACCATATGGAAGACGCTTTGTTATAGCATATCCATTGGCATCTGTTGTGATTGTCTGTCTTGAATCTTCCGGTGATGCATCATAGCTTCCTGCAGATTTAAGATAAATCTTAAACTCTGCATCAGGTTCAGAAGTCTTTACAGCATTACTGCCACCTAAGAACTTCTGGATGCTTATTGTTCCTTCATATGGAGTCTCCTGTGCTGCCTTGTCATCTGTTGGAAGGTTGGTTGTTACTATATAATTGTTTGTTAATGATGTTTGAGCTACATACACTGTATCATTAATAAGATAACCTTCCGGAGCTTTTGTTTCCCGTAATGTGATTGTACCCAAAGGCAATACATATACACCATTAGCATCTGAAACCAGCTCATCACTGCCTTCAATGAGGTAATCAGGTGTAAGTCTTATTCTTCCGTTTTCATCAGTCTTAAATACCCATGTGTACTTAGCTGTGCTTCCTGACTGCGCTGGGTCTGTATCAGATAAAATATCATAGTACTTTACTGTATACTCAGCCCCTTCAAGTCTTGTGTTACCAGAACCATGTCCATCTGCAGTCTGCTTTTTTAATAATAGCCTAACAGGGTCATTACCAGGCATATCTGTTATTGTCTCGGTGTAGCTGTCTTCTGAATCAAGTGTTATTGAACGAACCTCATCATTAATAAGGAATCCCTTTGGCGCTTTTGTTTCCTTAAAGTATAGTGTTACACTTTCACCTTCCCTGAATGTTGTGCTGTAATAACCTGTATATCCGTCCTCTCCTGTCGTAAGGGTATCAAGCAAATCTGTACAGCCTGAATCTGAATATACGGATATTTCAGCTCCTGCAAGACTGTAGCAGCTGTTACCATCTGATATGGATGGCATTGCTGATTCCTTGTGGAATCTTACACTTCCGGTAAATTCTTTAACTGGAGTATCATTATATATTCCAAGACTCTGATTATCACTGGAATCGTTTGAAAGATATGTAAGACTGCACTCGTATCCTACTGATGAAGGACTTATATTGGATGCTATGTTAAGAAGCTCCTGGCACAATTCCCAGCCAAGTTTCCCTTCTCCATCACCCAAGAATGTACCATTGCCATTTAAAGGTGTATTCCAGTCATCCTGTCCGTTTGCAAGGGCAATTGTGTGATGGGCTATAATCCATCTTAATTCATAAGGATAATCTTTAAGCACACCCCAGTCTTCATCATCCCATCCAGCTCCTACAGCCCAGAACATTGCTCTTGCTTCTATATCATCTGTTCCATACTCTGTTGTTGCTGTAAATGTTTCACTCTCCCTTGGTGTATCCTTATGTGGTTCAATACATATAGCCTCATACTCATTCCCATAATCGTCCTGTACAGTAAAATGGTATGTCTTCCAGTGTCCCATGGAATCATCATAGCCAGAAAACACATCATCATACCATTTTTCTTCTCCAAGACTTATAAGAGTATAATTAGACCCTTCTGCTTTTGCAGTAATAGGGGTTATACATGTCAGCACCGTTGTTATTATCATAAGTGCCGACATCAGACCTGACATTACTTTTTCAAGCAATGCATGTCTTTTCCTCTTTCCCTTTTTCATTATAATGTTCCTTTCCGTGACGGATTCCGTCACATGTGCGTTAGTTACTCTTTTACCTTTATTACTCTGGCGAGTCTCTTACACTTTTCATATCCGTTTCCTTTCCTGATTTTTTGCAACAAAAAAGGAAACCCCTACCGGAATATATCCGGTAAAGATTTCCTTATTATTTATAATGCAAGTTAAAACTTGTCCCATTATATGTGACGGATTCCGTCACAATTATTTAATTGTTATTTAGTTGCTCCACATGAGCATGTGTAACCTTCTGTGACGGAATCCGTCACAATTAAGCCATCACATATACACTGTCCTCTTAATGATATTGTAACATATTTTGCGCATTAGTGTAGCTTTATTCTGATTTTTATACATTTTTTACCGCATTGCGTCAGTTACTTCTTACGCACATAAGCCTGTCTGGAAACCGTTGTCACTATGCCTGTCAAAGCTGCTGATAACACAAAAAGCCATATATACATCCTGGCAGTCATGTCATCACCTGTCTTAACCGTCTCTTCCGCTTTTTCTGTTTCCTCTGCTTCTTCAATGTCTTCCGGCTCTTTGTTTACATATGATTCACCTGCAAGCTTATACTCTGAATACAGCTTAATGGTTACATTATCTGTTCCGGTGAATCTGCCTGTAAGCTGGTATTCTGTATCAGGAAGCCATTTATCAAAACTCCATGTCTGTATCTTCTCACCGTCTGCAGTAGTTATATGGATAACAATGTCTTCCGGTATATAACTGCTCATCTTTATATCTTCATTATAATCCGTAACCACAGTTTCACACGGAGCTGTATCATACACACCTTTTTCAAGGTCTACAACAGTGTAGTATTCCAGTGTAAGCTTTGTTGTATATGTTATGCTTTCTGTATATGCAGCATATACATTCATATTTCCGGTTATGTCTTTAAGAACTGCCGCTGTATCTGTAATGGCATCTCTCCATTCAAGAAATGTATATGCCGTTCTTGATGTATCAGTTACAAAGTCTTTCCTGTCCGGTACTGCAGGAGCTGCGGAATCCTGTCCTTCTACTACCATGTCACTCTTTATAAGTGTTGTACGGTCATATGAGTAATAATTAACACAGAAGACATCCTTTACGGTGACTGCCTCCTCTGTATGCTTTGTGATGCCATTGTCAGTAAAGCTTATATCCATGCTTATGTCATCAGGCATAAGCTTCTTTTCTGTATCAACACTGTACGCTGCATTTTCCTGTACAGTGTATGTTATACGACCTGAACGGTATGTATTCTTATATACAGCATCAACAACAAGACCTTTCTTATCAAAGCATTCCCCCTTGATATAATTAAGCCTGTCTGCATGTCTGGCAATGCTTATGTGGTCTAATTCTGTACTTACTATCTCATCTGACACGGTTATTCCCACATCCGCTGTTCTTGTTATTCCATTATCAGTCTTGCTTACGGTTACAAATGTATCTGTAAGCTTAAGCTCTGTTTCAGTATCTACATCGTATGATGTGTTATATTCTGTCCTGTATGTCACATGTCCGTCATTCCATGTCTGCTTATAGACTGCATCCACAACAAGACCTTTCTTATCGAAGCTGTCTTTTACGATATAGGCGGTCTTATCCGGCTGTCTTGCTATCTGTATGCTGTCAAGCTCCTCTGTGCTTATATATGATTCATCTGCAAGCTTATACCCTGCATACAGCTTGACTGTTACATTATCTGTTCCGGTGAATCTGCCTGTAAGCTGGTATTCTGTATCAGGAAGCCATTTATCAAAGCTCCATGTCTGCGTATTGTCAAAGCCAGCTGCTGTGGCTGTATGTATAACAATGTCTTCCGGTATATAACTGCTCGTCTTTATTTCTTCATTATAATCCGTAACCACTGTCTCATACGGAACTGTATCATACACGCCTTTTTCAAGGTCTGCAATGGTGTAGTATTCCAGTGTAAGCTTTGTTGTATAAGTTACGCTTTCTGTGTATGCAGCATATACATCCATATCTCTGTCAACCGCATCAAGCCCAGCCGGACTGTCTGTTAAGCAGTCTCTCCATTCAAAAAAGGCGTATGAAATAACTGATGTATCAGTTACCGTATCACTTCTCTTAGGAGATTCTGGAAGTGTAACAGCTCCCTCTGGCAGCACTTCTTCTGAATACAGAACAGTGCTTTTATCATAATCATAGAACCTTACCGTATATTTTACCGGAGAATATCTTACAGACAGATTTACAAATGATATCAGTTCATCATCCCCTGTCTGCTCCGGTGTATAAGATACTGTTATATCAGGATATTGTGTATACTTATCCGTAAGAATATTGCTTGTATATGAGCCTGTCGTGCCTGCTGTACCGGCAAGCCTGCTTATATCATCATACAGGCTGTTATCCGGCAGATATACTTTCAGTTCTGAATTTCCTGCTCCGCCATTATCCTCCGGTATCGCTGTCTCCCAGAATACAGGCTTTGATTCAGTTGTCCTTATTTTATATCCGTCTGCCTTTGCACCACGATTCTCACATTTAACAGTTACCGTATAACCAGCGTCCTTATACACTTCTTTTATGTCTTCTGCTATCTCTTTTATAAGATTCAGTGAATTGAAGTCTGTATCATTGGTTAAAAAAACTGTAGGCATCTGTTTGAGCATTGACATTTTATCTATAAGCTGCTGATGAGCATTTTCATCTGTCAGAATCATGTCATTAAGTACCGTTTTACCGCTTACGGTCTTACTGGTAATCCCGGAATTATTCACATAATACCTGCGGGCCTCATCTGAACTGCTTGTTACTGTTAATTCATATGATATATTTTTACCGTAGCTTCCCCAGTTGTCATAAGGAAAACCAGGCTGGTTATCTATACTGTCCATCTGTGGCAGATATATTTCAGCTTTGATTTTCTTTAATCCTCTGAAAGCGTCAATCAGTCCTTCTGATATGTAATAATTATTTATATCCGCCTGCTGTAAGTCACTAATGCCTCTTATAACGATTGGATTATCACCATATACTTTTTCAGCCGACCTGCAGCCCATGAACATTCTCACTCCCGCAATAACCGTATCAGGTATGGCTGGAAGCTCTGTCATGGCATAACAGTTATAAAAAGTGTAATAAAGATTATAAAGCTCTGTCTCCGGATATATGATAGGACAAAGCTCCATTGCGTTGCACTTTTCAAATGTTTCCATAAGATTCTTACATGTTTTAGGAATGACGAGCCTTTTTGAAGGATTAAATTTAGTGTCATTTCTGAAAGCCGAGTTCATGTTAATTACTCCGTCAGGAATCTGCGGAATATCGACCAGGGATTTGCAGCCCTGAAAAATCTTTCCCATATCCTTAAGTTTTGATGGGAGGTTTGTAATACTTACAAGTTTTTTACAATCCCTGAATGTATTTTCCATCTTCACTACATCATCAGGAATGTTTTCTACTTTTTCAAGAGAAGTGCATCCGGCAAACATGGCTTTCATGTTCTGACCTTCAACTGTCTCTACTGTACTGTTGCCATACATATCAAGCACCCCTGGTTCGTCAAGTGCATTGTATACAGTAGAGTCAGCTATTGACTTTATACTGCCATCTACGCTGCTGTAATCGTTAAGGGTATCTGCACACACTACAATATCTTTGGATGTATCACTGCCAATTTTAACCCCATCAAGAAACTTTACTGATTTTATCTTTGTATTATTTACAAACGGTCCATCTGCATCATATACTTCTGAATTTTCCCAGTCATCTGTATCATAATCTCCGTCATTATAATATTCCGTTTTGTACTGCGTAATCTTCATATGGGTATTATAGACTGTTCCTGCAATGGAATATTGGGGATAAAGAACGATATCCTTATTAGTTCCTATGTACTTACCCAGTATTACCGTATCACCTGATATTTCATATTCCCATTCTGCTGCTGAAAGTTCTGGTATCTCCAATGCTCTGTAGTCTTTCTTTACTGTTCCCTTTACTTCAAGCTGAATGTTGTAGGCTACATTATATGCATAGTTGCTTGCAGCATATAAGAGAGTGATTATATCTCCATTTTTATATGTCATTTCTTCCTTATCCTCATCGTCAACAAAGGTAACATCAAGCGTACAGCCATTTGTATCCCTTATATCATTGACATTAAGAACTATGCATTGTTCATCCTGTATTCCTGTGACCAGCAGTTTTGCTGTTCCTTCATATCTTCCGGTTGCAGTATTATACTTTAATACTGCATCTTCTGATATCTTTGTCAGTATATTCTCCTTTTTCGCATCATCAGCTCTTGATACTGTAGTCATCACTCCTGACGGAAAACAGCTTATTATAAGAATTGCAGTAACCAGAGCTGCTGTTATTCTTCTTTTCATAAATTATATTATATATTTCATGTCTTATCTGCATGCCATTAACATAAAATATATCTTTCCCCTTTCTTGTATTTTGTCTTTATACTGCCTTAAACAATCTGTTCATGGTGGGTCTCTTACGCTTCTCATGGCTGTTCTCCTTCCTGTTTTTTGCAACAAAAAAGGAAACCTCTGCCGGCATATATCCGGTAAAGATTTCCTTAAGATTTATTATTCAATTGGTTCTTGTCATATTAAAATACATGTGACGGATTCCGTCACAAAGAAAGACCGAAGCAGTGTTGCGAGGACTGCTTCGGCGAGCTGAATTACTATTCCGACAATTAACAACCAACTCGGAAACAAGAAGTCATTTCTTACACTTCTTGCAAGTATAGAATACCACATCTAATTAGTCCAATCTAGTCCAGTTTAGTCCAATTTTTAACTCATGCTTGACAATACCGAATATGATGTTCTCACGCTTATTTACTGGGATTGAAAGACTTTGTATATTTTAATACTATATAAATCAAATTTATTTATATTCAGTCAGATTGTACTTTTTTAAATACAATGGTTGACATATCCTGAACCTTAATGAACAGAATAAAAAAAAAGGGAATAAAGCACATGCCCTACTCCCCAAAAGATGTGACGGATTCCGTCACATTAATTATAATCTTGGTGTATATTCAGGATTTTCTATAGATTCGTCTAAATCAGCCTCTGCCTCTATATCATCCTTAACCTGAATTTTATTAACTCCATCCAGACAGTTATCACATATCCATGATGCAAGTTCATCTGCATTATTACTCTCATAATATGAAACCAGCATCTGCTTAAATGTACCATCAAGCTCTACAGGAACTTTAAATATACCTCTGCCATTTTCTATAAGAATCTTATTTATTGCAAAGCTTCCGATTCTTTTATTGCCATCCTTAAATACCTGACAACGCATAAGCCATAAACCTGTCCTTATTGCCCTGTCTGTTACATTGGGATTATCCTGCAGTTCCATAAGTCCTTTATGATAATATTCTACGCTATGAACTTCTGGTCTCCAATTTGTACCACTTATGATAACATCGTCTGTTCTTACCCTTCCAAGATAAGAATATGGAACATCAAATCTTGCAATCAGTTCATGAATATTCATAAGATATCCCATATTTAATTCATCATGAATATGTTCTATCATATATTCCCATGCGTCCCTTAAACAACACACTTTATTAATATCTTTAGGTGTAAGATGAGATACATTTACATTGTTAAGTATATCCTGTGTCTGTGCAAATGTTACTGCTATACCCTCAAGATTAGCAGATGTATATACCGAATCTACCAACAATCTTTTAGCAATCCAGATATTTTCTTCTATATCCATGGCATATTTATCTCGTAAAATCATTTATAGCTCCTCACTTTCTATTAACATCATGTACAATACATAATTATTTAGTTGCTCCACATGAACATGTGTAACCTGTAATTACTGTCTCATCATATGCTGCAGTATCTTCTACCCATTGCTTTTCTTTTATATCCTCTTCGTGAGTCTCTGCTTCATGATGGATTGTGTCTGTCTGTACTTTCTCTGCAATAGATTCATATGAACCATGAGTGTAATCTCCATTGTCTGCCATTTCATCCTGATGGTCAAAACATTCACTTGCTGTATTAAATACCTGCCCACATCCCTTGCATCTAGTCTTTCCCATATACTTCCATTCATACACTGGTTCATCCCAAGCTTCCTTGTCAACCACAGTTCTTGTTCCTACAACAACATCTGTATAATGGCCTGTTGCTTCATGGTGTACAGTAGTTGTGACCGGATTCCATGTATGCGTATGCTCCGGTGTTGATGGTGTGGCATCAGATGTACTGCTGTTGCCTGTATTATCCTGTTTATTATCAGGAGCTGGGGTTTCTGCAGTATTGCCAGTATTATTTCCTTCTGCTGGCTTTGTGACATCTGTTGTATTATCGTTCTTTCCGGTATCAGTACCACCTGATTCCTGCTTATTGTCAGAAGTATCATTTTTAACTACCTCTGTGGTTGTATCCTTTATCTCGTCAACTGTGACAGTTTCCTTGTTCTCATTGCTTACCTCTGTCTCCTGTCCGTTATCTGCTACAACCTTTGCTGTTCCAGCAACCGCAGCCTCCTTAACCTTAAAGCTTCCGTCCCCGGTCTTTTCTGCCGTTCCTGTTACTTTTACGACATTACCAGCTGAATCCTTTCCCTCGAATACCATTTCCCCGGCTTCATTGATTGTTGCGTCTCCGGTAAGTGTTACGGTATTGCCATCTGCATCCTTTACCTGCATCTGCATATCTTTAGCCTTTGCCACAGTTGCAGTCTCTGTTGACTGCTCAATATTCGCAGCTGCTTTATTACTTGCCATATCTTTCTTTGCACCACAGGCTGTTACTGTAAGAAGTGACATTGCCATAAGTGCTGTTATCATACATTTTCTAATCTTATCTATCTTAATCATACGGTTCTCCTTTCCTGACTGGTTGAACGATATACTATTTTTTGTGACGGAATCCGTCACATTTGTATCCGGTATTTAATACACTTTCACCTTATCTTTTTCTATGCTTTTTGGCATTATTTCATACGCTTCCTTTTCACTTATAACATCAACATTTTTTCCAAATTCCTCCTGAAGAAAATGGTATAATCCAAAAAACTCCAATCCAACAGTACGGTTCAGTACTATCATGAAATCTATATCACTTTTTTCAGTTGCCTCGCCTCTGGCATAAGAACCAAACAGATATGCTTCTTTGATAAAATTCTGTTTGTCAAATACTTTCCAGCATTTATCCTTAATCTGTTCTATCGTATATATCATATCTGCTCCTTTCCGGGTGACGGATTCCGTCACATATCTAATAATGACATATAAAATACGCTCCACTTATAACAACAGCCATAACTGTTAATATTGCTCTCAATATAGGCACTGTTATATAATTTAATAACAATATCAACAATATAATGATAATCACTATTAAAACAAATCCCATTATTATGTCATCAAAGCTACTATGTTTATCTTTAAAATTGAGAATCGTTTTTATTATCAACCAACAACCACATATAGCTATGATAAGTGCCAATATAAAAAACTTTACTGCTATATAATCATCATATTTAAGTAATTGTATTGAATTTGCAAAATTCTTAGCCAGTAATTTTTTATCAAGCCTTTTTAAGAAAATAATATATATTATAGTAATCAGTATATATATTAATTTGTACCAGTTCCTTAAAATCAAGCTTTTAATTTTCATTTTCTTCCTCTGCTTTTACATATTCTATTAATTCAATCTCTTTTTTTAGTTGTTTTATGTCATTAAAAATGGCGGATAATATAATTACAATAACCACCACTAATGTCAATCCAATTACTAATGCAATCATTAAACAAACAACAAAAGTGTCTTGAGAATCATTCATGTAATTATCATATTTTATTGCCATGTTCAAAAATGAAAATAGTTTTTCCCATATATTCATAATCAACGAAACAGCAATTGTTATTATAACTAAAGTAAGAATATTCTTTTTATGTTCATATTCTGCCTTGCAATTAAAATATTCAAAGTTTAATTCATCCTTATCCATTGATGAATAATGTTCTATTTTAGTTCTGAATATTTCTAACTGCTTATTTCTTCTTTCCTGATATGTAAAAGACATTACCCAGTTCTTAAATTTAGTCCATGACTGTCTCATATCTGCTCCTTTCCGTGTGACGGATTCC
>OOCL01001107.1_pt1 | contig 16964 bp, 15 predicted proteins | sample 1671211 | NCBI WGS metagenome assembly OOCL01 (sample SAMN06348133, study PRJEB24527) | human gut metagenome | biome: human gut; feature: ankylosing spondylitis patient; material: feces | host: Homo sapiens | place: China | collected 2015-10 | reverse complement strand
ACCGTCCGTTTATGGAACCCACCCCCAGCGCGCGTCATCCTTACGGTTGAATAAATACACATCTATGGAATTACGCAAGAGAGGACTGTTTCCATGAGCTACAAGACCGTTTGCGTTGCCGGTGGCGGCGTGTTGGGAAGCCAGATTGCCTTTCAGGCTGCCTACTGCGGCTTTGATGTAACGATTTGGCTGCGCAGCGAGGGTAGCATCGGCCGCACCCAGCCCAAGATCGATCACGTGCGCAAGGAGTACATCGCTGCTATCGAGGGCATGGCGGACGGCACGGGCGAGTGGTGTGCCGGTATCGCCGATAGCGGCAAGCCCTTCGACAAGGAGGCGGCGCTCGCTGCCGTTGAGCGCGCCTACTCCACGCTCAAGCTGGAGCTCGATCTTGCCAAGGCCGTGGCCGACGCCGACCTGGTCATCGAGTCTATGGCCGAGGACACCCAGGCAAAGATCGACTTCTACAAGAAGCTCGCCCCGGTTCTACCGCAAAAGACCGTCATCGTTACCAACTCTTCCACGCTGCTGCCGAGCACCTTTGCCAAGTACACCGGCCGCCCCGAGAAGTACTTGTCGCTGCACTTTGCCAACTCCATCTGGAAGAACAACATGACCGAGGTCATGGCGCAGGACCAGACCGACAAACGCTGCTTCGACGAGCTCGTCGACTTTGCCAACGACATCCGCATGCTGGCGCTGCCCGTCAACAAGGAAAAGAACGGCTACCTGCTCAATTCCATGCTGGTGCCGTGGCTGCTTTCGGGCCTTGACCTGTACGTTTCGGGCGTGAGCGATCCCAAGAGCATCGACCTCGCGTGGACGCGTGGCACCGGTGCCCCCAAGGGTCCGTTTCGCGTATTCGACACGGTGGGTATCCAGACGGCCTACAACATCGTCATGCAGTATCAGAAGGTGCCGGGCTTGGTGAGCCCGCTGCTCAAAAAAATGATGATGCCCTACAACTTTAAGGCTATGGCGTCCGTCCTCAAGAAAATGCTCGACGAAGGCAAGCTGGGCGAAAGCTCGGGCGAGGGCTTCTTTACGTACTAAAAATGATCTCTTGGGGGTGGAAGCGTTGGGGATCTACGGTAGTATGCGACAAAATCTGAATTGATCGGGCAAGAGCTGTAGCGCGCGTTGACGTTTGACCAATGGAGCGCAAAAATGCACCGTTCGCCGACACTCCTCTCGCGAGTGGTTGCCATATGGTTTGATGTTGGGAACATATGATTGCCGGCAGGCCGTAGGTGACGTTCGCCATGATATCGGAGGTACCAAGTATGTTTCACGCTCCGTTAAACAAGTATCGGGCTGGTTAATATGGGCCGCCGTACTATCTCGATAACCCTTGCAGTGGTTTGCCTAGCTGTGCTCCTGGGCGCTATAGGGCAGTTCGCTATAAGTCGAGAAACATCCTATATGCAGGAATGTGCTTCCGAAGGCTTTGCCATTGACGGTTACTATCGGGATGACGAAACAAGTCGGGAAACCCTGGCTTTTCTTGAGGAGGACAACTGTCGATGGCAGCTGGTCGACCAAGACGGAATCTGCACAGACGGGCAGTTTAAGCGTACGGATGACCCCAACATCCTGATATTAAAGAAGGAAAACGGCGAAGAATTCGGTACGGTCCACGTGGCGTATATTTCTCGCCGACGCGATCAGGGCTTGCTCTACCTATTTAGAGATACCAGGGTGACCCGTTTTTATCTGGTGAGTACCGGTCCGGCGTTTACAGTGGAGTCTGGCGATGTCGATGCGGACAGCTGATTCACGGCAATAAATCAGCGAGCGGAGCGCGGCCATGGACCGCGTCCCGCTATTTGCTCGTGGCCCGCGTCACGTCTGCGCCATGTCGTGACTCGCGGCTGCGCGCATCCATCCCACGTCGCGTATTACTGCACATCAAACTCCACGCGATCGAGCTCGGGCACATTGAGGTCGATGAGCTTGCGGGCTACACGGCGGTCGTGTGCCCCAAGCGCCTCGCTTGTCGTCACATGGGCGACAACCTCGCGCTCGACAAGGCCCTCCTCCTCGTCTTCGGTGGCCGAGGTCTCGACGGCAACGGTGTAATCCTTAAAGCCCGGCAGCACCGCGGCAAGCTCGCGCGTGGTTTCGGTGACGCCGTAACCGTCCTGCACGCCGGCCTGCGCCGAGCCAATAGACCCCGCCGTCATAACGATGCAGGGGATGGCAAAGATCACCGTGCCCACGATGATGCGGCGGCGCACCTTGTGTGACAGCTCATCGACCTCGGCGTTTTCCTCGGCGGTCACAATGCCGTCGCCGTTGAGGTCGCGCTTGAGCGGCACGCGCAAAAGAAGCAGCACGGCTTCGGCAGCCAGTGCGATAAAGACCACGTTGATGCCAAACTCGTAGAGGGCTGAAAGAAACAGCGACCCGCTTGCGATGGCGATGCCATAGCCCGCCGCGCACAGGGGCGGCATGAGCGCGGTCGCCACGGCCACGCCGGCGATGAGCGTGGCGGGTTCCTGGTCGCGCGAGTTGCCCAGGCCACCCGCAAAGCCGCCCGCGAGCGCGACGGCAAGGTCCCACACAGTCGGTGTCGAGTTGTCGATGATGGCGGCCGTGGTGGTGCCAAGGGGCGAGAGCTTAAAGTACAGCGTGGACGTGATTAGACAAAAGACCATCTGCAGCGCGAGGCCGGCAATTGCCTCGACGGCAATCTCGCGGTCGAGCGTGGCGATGCCGTATGCCATGGCAAGGACCGAGCCCATGAGCGGACAGATGAGCATGGCGCCCACGATGGCAATGTCCGAGTCGATATCGAGGCCGATGCTCGCGATCAACATGGCAATGATCAGGATGCATAAGTGCGAGCCAGTCAGGCGCGCCCCGTTTACAAAGCGCTTGCGAATCACGTGATAGGGCGCGCGTCCCTCGCGTATGTTGAACGCCTGCTTAAGGAAACGGGTGGCATTCTCCATGGCCTCGCTGTGTGCAGGGCGTATACCGTGACGACGATGATGACGCTCGCGCAGCCGCTTGATCTGTTGTTTGTCGAGTTCCATGCTTACCTCGTTTAGCTTCTGAGCCGCTTCTTGCGTCTGTCGTCTTTACTCTACACCGCGTTAGGCGAGGTGTCAGACAAGGTTTGTTGACCTGGAAGTCAGGACAATCGACATGGCTAAAACGCCGTGAGGATCATAAGAGTCAAATAGACAAAAAAGCGCGGGGCCGGTTTGATTCCGACCCCGCGCTCTGCGCTGGTGCGTTGTTGTTCGGCCTACCCTAGCAGGCTCAGACCAACAGAGACAAACGCCAGGATAACGCCGACGATGGACTCGCCGCCGAGCAGGCCGCTGGCGACGACCAGGCCCTGCTCCTGGAAGGCGGCATCCTTGGAGGCCTTCTCCTCGTCCGAAAGACCGGCCTCGGCATCGCGGTGGGCGGCCCACTTGTCGTAGGCGAGCTTAACGCAGGAGCCCAGGAAGGCCGTGAGCGACATGTAGAACGGCAGGTACACGCCCAGGCCGATCATCATGGCCGGAATGCCGAGCCAGTACATGACGATGCCGGCGATAAAGCCGCCTGCGAACCACGGCACGCTCGGGATGCCCGAGACCATGGTGGCGACGACGCTTGCCTGCGCGGCCACAAAGCTCTTGTCGGGGCCAAAGGCGTCCGGACCATAGGCGGTGACGAGCGCGACCATGACGGCTGCGGCGACCAGGGCGCCCACGATGCCGCCGATGGCTTGGCCGATCCACTGCGCACGCGGGTTGGTGCCCAGCACGGCGCCGGCCTTAAAGTCGTTCATGACGTCGCCCGCAAGGCCGCACGCCACGGCTACGATGCCGGCGATAAAGAACAGCTTGACCTGAGCGATCTGTGCGAAGGCAGCCACGATGAGCATGACGATGAGGCCAAAGATCTCCATGGGGTCGATGCCCGTCTGGCCGCAGCTCTGTGCGCTCATGATGGTGGTGACAAAGGTGAACAGCGTCACGATGACGGCCGGAACGGGACCAAGGTCAAGCACGATGGCGATGATCACGGCGATGGCGGCGGCGCCCAGGCCGATGATGCCGGCGTCGAGCTTAAGGGAGCCCGAGATGAGCGACTGCTCGTCGGTGTCGGTGGAGCTGTCGGCGGCAAGACCGCGGACGATACCGGCGACCTGCGGCAGGATGTCCTTGAGGACGACGGCGACGCCAAAGCCCATCATGAGGCCCATGCCCAGGGACTTGACGATGCCCTGCGCAGTCACAACGTCGAACAGACCGGCAGCGGTGCCGCCCACGATGATGCCAAAGTTACCTAGCAGCGCGCCGGCAAACCAGAAGGCAACCGGGGCGAAGCCCACCAAAAAGCCGATGGAGAGCAGCATGGGCGAGTTATAGATGGCAAAGGTCACGCCGGGGATATTGAGCGTGCACAACATGCTGGGCACCACGCCCAGGGCGTCGCGAAGCACGCTGTAGATGCCTGCGATGGCCATGGAGCCAAAGAGCTGCTTGCCGGTCTTGCCGCCGGCCTCGGTGGCGCGCAGTGTCTGAGCTGCGGCATTGCCGGTGGGAAACTCCAGCGCGGCGTCCACGATAAAGTGGCGGTGGATGAGCGCCGTTGCCAGCAGGCCCAAGATGGTGCCGGCGAGTGCCACGATAAACATGTCGAGCCAGCTGATCTGGTCGGCATAGCCCAGCATCCAGGCGCCCGGGATGGTAAACGCCAGGCCGCCGGCGACCATGGCGCCCGCGGACATGATGGTGTGGGTGACGTTGGCCTCGTTGAGGCTGGCGTCACCCATGAGCTTCAGGAAGAACAGCGAGATGACGGCAGCGAAAATAATCGGCCAGGGGAGTGCACCCATCTTGAGGGCCGTGTAGGCCGAGCTTGCCGTGATGATCACGCAGCCAAGGACGCCGATGACGACGCCGCGCAGCGTGAGTTGCCCGCGCATCGAAGCGCGGTTCGAGGGATTGCTCATATAGAACTCCTTTGCGTATATCCGCTTCCCCCGGGAGCGCCGTTACGGATACGGCGCGGGAAGTCGGGTTACCAAGGGCCGCCGCGTGAGCTCGCAAACGACCGCGCACCAGTATAGCCGCAAGCTAGTCATTTTGGGATGACTGGTTTAGGTAGGCGATATACTGCTGGGCAGACGAAAGGAGCGCCGACGATGCTTAATGGGTGCGCATATATATTGACGGTCGACGTGGGCAACACGTTCATTCGCTTTGGCCTGTTTGCCGAGGATTCGGCCGCGGCGCAGGAATGTCCGCTTGCGACATGCGAGATCACGACGCCGTCGAGCATTACGGCCGACGAAGCGCGCATGCGACTTGTGCAGGTCATGGGCGCGCTCGCCGCCGATGCAGGTGTGCCCGGGGTGCTTGCACCCGCCGCGGCCGTGCTGAGCTGTGTAGTCCCGGCGCTCGAGCGCCCGTGGAAGGCGGCACTATCCCGCACCTGCACGGGGCGCGTGCTCACCGTGGGGCCGGGACTTAAGACCGGCATACCCGTGCACTACGACGATCCGGCCGAGATCGGCCCCGACCGCATCGCCGATGCCGTGGCGGCCCGCGCCGTCTACGGCTCGCCGTGCATCGTGATTGACCTGGGCACGACGACCAATATCGAGGTCATCGACGCGCACGGTACCTTTGTGGGCGGCGTTATCGCGCCAGGCCTGGCCCTCGGCGCCCGTTCGCTTTCGGCGGCAGCAGCGCGCCTACCCCAGGTTGAGCCCTCGGCGCCAACGCACGTCATCGGACGCAACACGCGCGAGGCCATGCGCTCGGGTGTGGTTTTGGGCGAGGTAGCCCGCATCGACGGCATGCTCGACATGGTGCTTGCCGAGATGCGCGCGACCAAGGCCGCGGGGGAGGGCGATGTGCCCATCGTCATTACCGGCGACGATGCCGAGGCACTTGCGGCGCTGGTCGGCCATAGCCTGACGGTAGACGACGCGCTGACGTTGCGGGGTCTCGCCGAGCTCTACCGCATCAACCAAAAGCCCCGCCGCGCGTAGGGCGAGGGGCTGGTGGGATAAGCGCCCCTACCTTTCACCTGCTACAATGGGCCAAACTATTGCGATTGCGGAGGTGTCTGCCATGTCGGACGATCTTCATCAAACCGCGTCGGGCAAGCGCCGCGACGTTATTAGCTGGGACGAGTTCTTTATGAGCGTGGCCATCGCCGCGCAGCGCCGCAGCAAGGACCCCAACACGCAGGTGGGAGCGTGCATCGCCAGCACCAACCACCGCATCCTTTCGGTGGGTTACAACGGCACGCCCTCGGCGCTCAACGACGACTTTTTCCCGTGGGGTACGAGCGATGACCCGCTGCAGGACAAGCACAACTACGTGGTCCATGCCGAGGCCAACGCCGTGCTCAACTACCGTGGCTCGCTCAAAGACCTTGAGGGTTCCACGGTCTACGTCACGCTGTTCCCGTGCCACGACTGCGCCAAGATCCTGGCGCAGGTGGGTGTGGGCGAGGTCGTCTACCTGGACAACAAGTACGCCGACACCGACGACGGCCGCATCAGCCGCCGCATCCTCGACTCCTGCGGCATTAGCTACCGCCAGGTTATCGTCGATGTCCAGATTGGTACCGGGGGACAGGCTCGGCAGTAATATGCGTTGTCGCCATCTGACGACGGACGCAGCTCAAAAAGTCTCAATAAGTCCCGACCCAAATTGACTACTCGTGAAGGTCGCGTCTGCGCGCATGGACGGCTCGTGAGCGGGTACATGGCTGTAGTAACATAGCTTCTGTCCGCGGGCGTGCCCGCGTTATTGTGAGAAAGGAGCCCCTGTGGCTGTTAACGAAGAGCTGCTTAAGAAGGTTCTTGAAGAGATTCGCCCCAACCTGCAGGCCGACGGCGGCGATATGGAGTATGTGGGCGTCGACGACGAGGGTGTCGTCAAGCTGGAACTGCAGGGCGCCTGCGCCGGCTGCCCTATGAGTGCACTGACTCTGTCCATGGGTATCGAGCGCATCCTGAAGGAGCACGTGCCCGGCGTTACCCGCGTCGAGCAGGTCAATGCTTCTGGCGAGACCGACGACCTGTACGACGAGTACGCGCCGTTCTAAGCCGCGAAAGCTGCGGACGACATGCTCCGCATAGACGTCACGCCCAGATATGCGGCTGCGAGCGTAAGGCCCGCGGCCGCATTTGTATGTAGGGAGCAGGGGGATCGATATGCTCAACGACCTCTACCATATGCTTGATCCCGTCGCTATCTCGGCGGGCCCCATCATTATCTACTGGTACGGCCTGGCCTACGTGGTCGGCGCCCTGCTCACGGCGGTCGTTATGTACCGCACACAGCGTCGTTGGGGCTTCGACATTACGATTGATGACCTGACGAGCGTCGTGGTCGGCGCGGTCTTTGGCCTCATCATCGGCGCGCGCCTGTTTTACGTCGTCTTTTACGGCGATGGCTACTATTGGACCCACCCGTTCGAGATCTTTGCCACCAACGAGGGCGGCATGAGCTTCCACGGTGGCCTGGTCGGCGGCATCTTGGGCGGCATCATCGTGTGTCGCATGTATAAGCTCGACGCCTGGACCATCGCCGACCTTGCCGTTATCGGCGCTCCGCTGGCGCTGTGCCTGGGACGCTGCGCCAACTTCGTAAACGGTGAGCTGTGGGGTAAGCCGACCGATCTGCCCTGGGGTGTGGTCTTTGGCGGCACCGCGGGCAATATGCCGCGCCATCCCTCCCAGCTCTACGAGGCGTTTCTTGAGGGCATCGTGCTCTTTTGCATCCTGCAGGTGCTCAGCCGCAAAAAACCGCTGCTGCCCCAGGGTACGTTTATGGGCGTCTTTGTGATGGGCTACGGCATCGTTCGCTTTTTGATTGAGTTTGTGCGTGTGCCCGATGCGCAGCTGGGCTATCTGCTGGGCGGTGTCATCACCATGGGTCAGCTGCTGAGCCTGCCGCTCATAATCGCGGGCCTGGCGCTCATCATCTTCGCCCGTCGCCGCAACCGGCCCCAGCGCGTCTACCTGGACGCCTAACCACCAAAACCACCACAAAGGGGACAGGCACCTTTGTGGTGGTTCGCTGGGCAACGATGACAGAACCGTAACGTTTTCCCAGATAAAACCTGACAAAATTAACCTGTCCCTTTTTGGCAGGTTTCTAGAAAGGCTCTTTGGACTGTGAAGGATTCCGAACTCTCCACAACGGCTGCGCGCGATGCCGCCCGTATCGTTTGGTTTAAGCGCTACCCCGTCAAGCAGACGCTCATCGCTTTTTTGCTTGCGCTGTTGGCGACCACGGCGTTTTCCATCGATCCCGCCCCGGTGTCGAGCAATGCGGTCCTGGCGATCGACCCCAAGGCGACGGGCACACTCTATGTGTGCTACGAGGTACTCCTCTCGTTTGCCGGCCATACCGACGCGGTCATGCTGCTTGCACTTGCCTGCCTGCTCACCTTGCCGTTTCGCTACGTATTCTTTGGCCGCGGCGATGCTTGGCGTCCTTCGGTGATCCTTCCGTCGCTGTTCTTTGCCGTCTGCATGGTGTTTGGCCGCAGCTACGACCTCACCGATTCTGCCGAGATCGTACTCGGCGACAAGGCTCGCATCATCTGCGCCTGGATAGGCGGTGCGGGCTGGATGCTCTTGGCGGTCGTTGCCTTCTACCTGGCTTTTGAGTGTCTAGATTGGCTGAGCTCTCGGCGCATTCCGTTTTCGGAGGCGCATTTTGGCCGCGTGTGGCGTGTGGCGCATGCCGTTCTCTCAATCCATCCCTTTGCCGGTCCGTTTTTGGTGCTTGTGGTCGCCTGGGCACCTACGCTCATTGCTTCGCTGCCGGGATTTTTTATGGGCGACACGGGCGCCCAGATTCGCCAGTGGTTCAACTATCCCAATGGTACGAGCGACTACCTGCGCCTGCTCAACCCTGATGTGCTGCTCAACGGGCACCACCCGGTCGTGCATACTGCCATTATCGGCTCGTGCGTGCGGCTGGGGCTTTCGGTCTTTAACAGCGCCAATGCGGGTCTCATCATCTACACCACAGTTCAGTTTACAGTTACGGCTGCCTGCATGGCATACTCTGTCTCCTCGCTGCGCAAGCTGGGTGTCGGTCTGCCCGTGCGCGGCGTGATCCTGTTGTTCTTTGCGTTTATGCCGATGTTCTCCAACTATGCGGCGCTACTGACCAAAGACGTGCTCTTCGCAGACGCGTTTTTGGTGTTGCTCGTGCAGACCGTTAAGCTCATGGCGGGTGGTCTGCCCCGTCGCGATGCTAATGCCGCGCGCGCAGGCGAACAGGCACCTGTGCTCTTTGCACGCCACGACTGGTTGCTGCTCGCGCTGGGAGCCCTGGGTTCCACGTTTTTGCGCAATGGCGGACTGGCGTTTCCCTTGGCGGCGTGCATGATCGCCGCTGCGTTTTGCGCATGGGATGTTTACGTGTCGTGCCGCCGCGCAGCGCGGACAGATGCGGAGCCGCTGCAGAACGTGCCCCGTTTTCGCTGGCTTGGTGTTCTCGCCGTGCTCGCACTCTGCCTGGCTTCTAATGCGTATTTCATCAAGGTCTTTATGCCGGCGCACGATATCACGCCCGGCTCCAAGCGTGAAATGCTTTCAATTCCGTTTCAGCAAACGGCTCGCTTTGTCCAAAAGCACGACGGGCTTAACTCGGGTGTTGGACCCACGGTTAAAGAGGACGGCACGATTGAGGAAGCTCCCTGCGACGGCTTGGTGACCGATAGGGAACGCGCTGCGATCGATCGGGTGCTTAAGTACGAGAATCTGGGCCGTCGCTACAATCCCGACAAGTCGGATGCCGTCAAAAACTGTTTTAACGAGTACGCCTCGCAGGAGGACATCGACGCCTATTTTGAGGTGTGGATCCAGATGTTCAAAAAGGACCCGAAGTGCTATATCTCGGCGCTCGTCAATAACTACTACGGGTATTTCTATCCGAGTGCTCGCGATGCGTGGGTTTACAGCACGGCGCGCAGTGCCGAGATTATGGCCAGGCCCGACAACCTCAAGTACTTTGACTTCCATCCGGTCGATAGCAAGGCCGTGCGCTGGTGCGATCATCTGATCAATCTGTACCGTGTGGCGGTGCAGCGTGTTCCCTTTATCTCGCTCACTATGAGCTCGGCCACCTACGTGTGGATCATGATTGCCGTGGTGGTCTATCTGCTGCGTCGTCGTTCATGGCGCGCACTGGCGATTTGGGTGCCGCTGCTGGGTGTGCTCGCTGTGTGCCTGATTGGTCCGTGTAACGGATCGACCTACATGCGCTACCTGTACCCGGTTATTGCCTGCATGCCGTTTGCCGTCGGTGCCACTATCGCCCGCAGTGATCTTCTATGGACCTAGCGGCTGCAGGGCATGTCGGTGCACCAAGGGCTTGCATCATCACGACGCCTTCATTTTGGGGTTTATCTTGCAGGCCAGTAGGTATATCATAACGACGTTTGTTTATATTGCCCGAGCATCTGCGCTGGGCTTTAGGTCGAAACCGATAGGAGACACGTATGTCCGGACACTCTAAGTGGGCCACAACCAAGCATCGTAAGGGCGCGCAGGACGCCAAGCGTTCCGCCCTCTTCTCCAAGCTCAGCCGCAACATCACCGTTGCTGCCCGTCTCGGCGGTGACCCGCTGCCCGAGAACAACGCCAGCCTCGCCGCTGCCGTTGCCAAGGCCAAGGCTCAGTCCATGCCTAAGGACAAGATCAAGTCCGCTATCGACAAGGCTTTTGGTTCGGGTGCCGATGCCGCCGTCTACGAGAACATCGTGTACGAGGGCTACGGTCCCGCCGGTGTCGCCGTCTACGTCGACTGCCTGACCGACAACCGCAACCGTACCGCCGCTGATGTCCGTTCCGCCTTCTCCCACGCTGGTGGCAACCTGGGCACCTCCGGCTCCGTCGCCTTCCAGTTTGAGCGTAAGGGCCAGATCGTCGTCGCCAAGGAGATCCTGGACGAGAACGCCAAGAAGGAGACCATGATCGCCAACGGTGCTGCCGGTGACGAGGATGAGTTCATGATGGCCATCGCCGAGGCCGGTGGCGAGGACTACGAGGATGCCGGCGAGGAGTGGATTGTCTGGACTACTGCCAACGAGGTCATGGCTGTCTCCAAGGCGCTCGAGGAGCAGGGCGTCCAGGTCAAGGGCTCCGAGACCACCATGGTCCCGACCACCCCGACCGAGGTCTCTGGTACCGACGCCAAGAAGGTCCAGCGCCTCATCGACCGTCTTGAGGAGCTCGACGACGTCCAGGACGTCTACAGCACCATGGACATGACCGACGAGGTCATCGCTGCCCTCGAGGAGGAGTAGCGCCAGCACGGATTGAGCCGTGCATATCTGGGCATAATGAAGCGAGCATGCAAGCCTCGTGGAATAGATGAGCCGGATCCGCGTGCGTAGAGCACCGGACCCGGCTCTTTTATAATGATGCGAACCGTTCTGCATTTCGAGAGCCGAGATTTGAAGGGAGCGCCGCGTGCGCGTACTCAAACGAGCCCTAGCGATCGTGTATCTTGCCGCCACCATCGTGGCGCTGGGTACGCTTGTCTGCCAGTTTTGGGGGCCGTATACGTATCGCTTTATGCTGCTGATGCGCGACCCCATGCCGCGCATCGTCGTCACGGCGTGCGCCGGCGTCGTGGCGATCGGCGTGCTGGTAAGCTTTTTCCGCCTGATGTTCGCCCGTCGCGAACCGTCCTGCGTGCATCCGGCGGGGGAGCGCAATATCGAGGTTACCCTTGCGGCGCTTTCTTCGTGCGCCAGGGCTGCTGCCGAGCGTGACGACCGCGTGATGGTTGAGCATGTCGAGGCCCGCGTCCAAGGCCCCGACGATTCGCACGTCCGTTTTAAGGTCGAAGCTATCGCGCTTGACGATAAGGACGTGGCATCTCTGGCTACCGCGATGCAGCAGCGCATCGAAGAAGCCTGCGATACCATGCTCGGCGCGCCGGGTACGACCGCGCGCGTCCGTTTTTTGCCGTCCAAGACTACCGTCCAGACCGTGGAGGTTTCCGGTGAGTGATACCAATCAAGATAAGACCGCTCGTACGCCGCGCCTGACGATTGACCAGAGCGCCACGTCGGCGAGCGAACCTGTTGATTCCAAAGCAGAGGCAACCGAGTTACAAGACGCGGCAGCCGCGGATTTTGACGAGGCTATGGGTCTCATCAAGGGTACGGGCGCTGCCATCTGGAGCTATGCTGTGCGTCATCCCAACACCACGCTCGGCGCCGTCGCCGGCTTTATCCTCGCCGTGTTGGTGCTCACGTTGGGTCTGTGGGACACGCTCGTCATTGCATTCTTCGTGCTGATCGGCGCTGTGATCGGCCAAATTCGCGACGGCGAGAACGGGATCGTCAACTTCTTCGGCCGTCTGTTTAGCGGCCGCTAATATGTATTCGACTGTCGCATCCGCGGCAGGCATAAGGAGGAACCATGGCTTTTAATACGAAGGTCGATGTAGCCGATACCGAGCTCGAGGAGAACGAGGCAGTCGTCGCCGAAGCTGAGGATGTGACGCTCGAGGACGAGGCTCTCGTCGAGGCCGAGTCCGATACGGATGAGGACGACGAGGAAGCGGATGAGTCCGAGGACTCGCTGACCTATTCCAACGGCGTGATCGAGAAGATCGTTGCCATGGCCACCCGCGAGGTTCCGCACGTTCTGGGCATGAAGGGTAACCTCATGCACTTTGTGCAGGAGCAGTTTGGTGCCGAGAATCTGACCAAGGGCGTGACGGTCGAGGTCACCGACGATAATCGCGTGGTCGTCAACATCTCCGTCATCATCGAGTACGGCGCCTATGCGCCCGCGATCTTCGACGATGTCAAGGCACGTGTCACCGAGCGCCTTGCCGCGATGACCGGCCTTGAGGTGGCGGGCGTCAACCTGCGCATCGAGGATGTCATCACCCCCGAGGAGTACGAGCACCGCACCAGCCAGCACGAATAACCTTCCAAAATGGACAGGTTTGTTTTGGCAGGTTTTATCTGCGAAAACATTAAACGGCCGACCGCGCAAGCAAAAGCGTGGCCGGCCGTTTCTGTACGCTCCCGATATAGTCATACCGCTCGTCTAACTAAGGGTTGCAATCCCCACGTTCCGCGTTACTCTAATGGGCGCATTGTTTCCAAATTGTTAACGAGGGGTTGCCGTAATGGCTGACGAGCACGAAACAGAAAGCAAGGCATGGGCAATTGAGGCCGCTGCAGCAGAGGCGGCGTCGCGTGCTGCCGAGGAGGTGCATCGTCCTCCCGTAGTGCCGATGGAGCGCGTGGTCGATCGCGATGTTATCGAGCGGGGCGAGCGCGCTGGTCGCAAGCGCAGCCAGGAGCCGGGCTTTCCGCGCTTTTTTGCCGAGCTCAATTTGGGCCTGATCCTCACGGCCTTTGCCATCGTCGCGTTTAAAACCCCTAATCACTTTGCTTTTGGCGGCACCTCGGGCGTGTCGGTCATTCTGTCCACGCTGTTCCCGACCCTGCCTGTCGGCGTTTTTATGTGGATTATCAATGCGGTCCTGGTCGTTTTGGGCTTTATCTTTTTGGAGCGCAAGGCAATCCTGTGGAGCGTCTTTGCCTCGTTTGCGCTGTCCGCCTATGTCTCGCTGTTTGAGCTCTTTATTCCGACCGATGTCTCGATGACGGGCGATATGTGGCTCGACCTGTGCTTTGCCGTGATTCTGCCGGCGCTCGGCAGCGCTATCGTCTTTGATATTGGTGCCTCGACGGGCGGCACGGACATCCTCGCCATGATTCTCAAACGCCGCACCACGCTTGAGATCGGCCGTGCGCTGCTGTTGGTCGATATCGGCATCGTGACCATCGCGGCCTTCTTGTACGGCCCGCGCGTCGGTCTGTATTGCGTGCTTGGCCTGTTTGCCAAGACGCTCGTGGTCGACAAGGCCATCGAGAGCATTCACCTGCGCAAAGTCTGCACGGTCATTTGCTCCGAGCCCCTTAAGGTCGAGGAGTTTATCGTCAAACATCTCAACCGCACGGCGACTATCAGCCGCGGCTTCGGCGCCTTCTCGGGCAAGTGCGTGACGGTGATCATGAGCGTGCTGAGTCGTCGCGAGGCCGTGCAGCTGCGTCGCTACGCTCGCGAGATCGATCCGGGTGCCTTTATCACGATCGTCGACAGCTCCGAGATCGTCGGCAAGGGTTTCCGCGGAACGAACTAACGCGGTCGAGCTTATCAAACAATCGAATAGCGCCCTGCGCATTGCAAATGCGTCATGTTGGAGTATTTGTCCCCACATTGGGTGATAATGATGCCAAAGACATCGTTTGCGATCCAGATGATTCGCTCAAGATACGAAGGGATGATCTCGATGTTCTGTTCGCAGTGTGGTGCCCCCATGGGCGACAACGATAAGTTCTGTGGTGCGTGTGGTGCCCCCAATGCCGGTGCCGCAGCCCCTGCCCCTCAGGGTCAGCCCCAGCAGTTTGTTCCGCAACCGCCCGTGGCGAATGCGTCCAAGGGCTGTGTGGCTCAGGCGTTTGAGGACATGACCAAGACGCCGGGCGTGCTGCAGCGCGTGTGCCAGATCGCCTTTTTGCCGGCGCTGATTTGTGTTGTGTCGGTGCTCGTGCTGTTCATTCCCGTTATCGGCGGTATCGCGGCTGCCATCGGCTTTTTGGCAGCTTGCATTGCGAGCGTGTGTGGTTCCGGCTTTGGTATTGAGTGGGGTCGCGATCTGTCGCTCAAGGTTGATGACGGTATGGATCGTCCACTCATGCGTTCCACGTCGTTTGGCCTCGGAGTCTTTTCGAGCGTTATCTCGGTCGTGCTCGAGGTTATCGCTGCCATTCCCGTTATCGGTGTAGTGCTTTCGCTGGTGGAGAGCGTGGTAATTGGCGCCGCGGGCTCGTATTCGTATTACGGCTCTTATGCACTCGAGGCAGCGCTGTTCGGCTCGCTTGGCCTGCTTGTCCTGGCTATGATTGCCACGGCGGTCTTGGGGGTCTTCTTTAAGATGTTCGCCGACATTGCCGTGATGCACTTTGCGGTGACCGGTCGTGTCGAGAGCGCGTTTTCGCTCGATAAGGTCTGGGCGGCCTTTAAGCACAACAAGACCAAACTGTTCTGCGCTTCGTTCCTTCCCGAGTTTTTGACGGGCCTGGTCGCCAACGTTGTCACCTGGATCCTGACGTTCGTCTTTGGCACCATTGCCTCTGTCGGTATGTATAGCTACTACTACCGTCCTTCGGCTATTGAGGCGCTTGTTACCGGCGGTGGCATCACGCTCGTATTGTTCTTGGTGCTGACGGCGTTTGTCACGGTATTCCTTACGGTCTTTGGCAAGATGCTCAAGCATCGTGCCGTTGGCTATTGGGTAGCGCGTTATGCAGCTGAATGGGCTGATGAGGATAAGGATGACGTCCTGACCTTTGTGCTGCCGTTTGAGAAGAAGTCTGCTCCGGCTGGTTTTAGCACCGACGCAGCGCCCGTATCCGATTCCGCTGCGGCGCCTGCGCCCGAGCCCGAGCCCGAGCCGGCGCCTGTGCCTGAGCCGGCACCCGCACCTGCGCCTGCAACGTCGCCCGCGCCGACGTCTGCCCCGGCACCGGCCCCCGCGCCCGAGGCGACGCCTGCAGAACCCGATTGGAATGCCGTTGCCACGCCGGCGGATGAGCCGGGCGATAATCCTGCTGCCGAAAACAATCAAACCGAATAGTCGGTCGAGGCGCCCTGGGCAACTGAGCCCGGGGTGCCTTTTTCTACTGCGAAAGCAAGAAAATGCCTGGGAAAACGGTTGCAGCAAAATTTCTCGGAAATTGGTCAATGTTGCGCAACAACGTCGCGGCTATTGTTGAGAACATAGACGTGTAAGGTTTGAAGGCGTGCAACGCCTTAGGAAAAGGAGAAGCTTATGTTCTGTCCCACTTGTGGTTCTCCCATTTCGGATGATGCCAAATTCTGCCCTGTCTGCGGTTCTGCCATCGGTGCCGCTTCCGCTGCTCCTGCTCCGCAGCCCGCACCTCAGCCCCAGCCTGCTCCGCAGCCCACGCAGATTCAGCCCACTCCGGTTCAGGCAGTTCAGCCCCAGCCTCAGCAGCAGTACACCGGGCAGCAGCAGTACGCCGGCCAGCAGCAGTATGCTCATCAGCCTGCGCCTGCCCCGATGGGCTATGCTCCGATTAAGACCGACCGTGGCGTGATCGGCTGGCTCCTGCTTTCCATCGTGACCTGCGGCATCTATTCGTATTACTTCCTCTATTGCCTTGCCCGCGACATCAATGTTATGTGCCAGGATGACGGCGATTCCACGCCGGGTCTGGCAGCATTCATCTTGCTGTCGTTCGTGACCTGCGGCTTCTACGGACTCTACTGGTACTACAAGATTGGTAACCGCCTGCAGGCTAATGCCCCTCGCTATGGCCTGATGTTCCAGGAGAACGGCACCACCGTTCTTATGTGGCAGATTGTCGGCGCGCTGCTGTGCGGCCTTGGCCCCATCTTTGCCATGAACATCATCATCAAGAACACCAATGCCATGGCAACGGCTTACAACACCCGTCTTGGCGCTCGTGCCTAACGATAAGAACGGCGTGAACAGCTCCCAGGGACATAAGGGCGCGGCGGAGCTCATTCGCCGCGCCCTTTCTTGCATCGGCGCGCTCTTTGTCGCCTGGCTCGCACTCTACCTGCTCGATATCGGCTGCGTGTTTCGCCTGATGACGGGCATTCCTTGTCCGGGATGCGGCATGACGAGGGCGTGGCTGGCGGCGCTGCGCCTCGATTTTTCGGCGGCCTTTGCCTACCATCCGCTGTTTTGGGTGGTGCCGATTGCGTTTGCGCTCGCGTTCGTGCGCGAGGAGGTGGCATCGAGCAAGCTAAAGCGTGGCATCGACATTGCGGTTATTGTTCTGTGCGTGCTGGTCGTTGCCGTATGGATCGTGCGCCTTATCAACCCGGTAGACGCGGGCCTGCTTTTTGGCGGGCACCATGGTAGCCAGAGCCGGGCGCTTGACACCCTTGA
>OOCL01001106.1_pt1 | contig 16964 bp, 18 predicted proteins | sample 1671211 | NCBI WGS metagenome assembly OOCL01 (sample SAMN06348133, study PRJEB24527) | human gut metagenome | biome: human gut; feature: ankylosing spondylitis patient; material: feces | host: Homo sapiens | place: China | collected 2015-10 | reverse complement strand
TTCAGTCTACGCGCTAAGAGCCGCCTTCGGCGGTTGCGCTCCGACACGCGCCTGCGGGCGCAGTCCCTCGGGGAGAAGCCTTTATGGGCTTACAGGCAGCTCTTGTAAGCGGCCAGCGCGCCGTTCTCGCGGATGTTGGTCAGATTCTTGACGGTGGCCTCCTCAAAGCCGGGGACCTTGGTCAGATCCTGACCCCACATCTGCTCGTTGGTCATAACGGCATGGACCAGCGCGGGGATGCTGTCGTTCTTGTGCGCATTGTAGAACTCGAGGACCCAGCGGTCATCGGAGACAGTGTACTCGTTGCCCTTGGCACGCTTGCAGACCAGACCCTTGTCGGTCAACTCCTGCACATCATTGCTGTAGAAGGCAATGTATGCGGCAAAGCTCATGGTCAGGCAGGTGGGCAGCTTGCCGTTCTTCTCGACATACTCAAGGAAGGAGGGCATGTTGCGGGCGCGCCATTTGGAGGTGGAGTTCAGAGAGATGCTCATCAGCTCATGGTTGACGAACGGGTTGTTGAAGCGATCCTCCACGGCGGCGGCAAACCTCTTGCAGTCGTCCTGATCCAGCGGCAGGATGGGCACGACCTCCTGCAGCAGCATCTTGTTCATGTAGCCCAGAACGGTCTCGTCATGCATGCAGTCGCGCACGATGTCGAAGCCGGCGAGGTAGGCACCCAGCACAAAGCCGGTGTGGGCGCCGTTCAGGATGCGGACCTTGCGCTTCTTGTACGGGCTCATGTCGGGGGTCACAAAGACGTGATCCTCAAGGCCTGCCTTGCGGAAGGGCAGCACATCGTTCAGCTTGGTATCGCCCTCGATGACCCAGACGCCAAAGACCTCGCCGACATCAAGCAGCGGATCGGCGTAGCCGTGCTTTTCCTCCAGCTCGGCAACCTCCTTCGGGTCGCGGATGCGGCCGGGGACGATGCGGTCGACCAGAGAGCCGCAGAAGGTGCAGTCCTCGTTGACATACTTCTTGAAGCCGTCCTCAAGGCCCCACTGCTCGATGTACTGGTTGACGCACTTGAGCAGTTCCTTGCCGTTGTTGTCAATCAGCTCGCAGGCGAGCATGATGATGCCCTTCTTGCCGGCCTTATAGCGGTGGTACAGCACCTGAGTCAGCTTGCCGGGGAAGCTGGATGCGGGAACATCCTCCAGCTTGCAGGCCGGGTCGTAGACGATGCCAGCCTCGGTGGTGTTGGAAACGATGATCTCAAGATCGTCGCTGGCGGCGACCTCCATCATCTGACGGAAGCCCTCCTCCTCATATGGGTTCAGGCAGCGGGAAACACTGGAAATGACGCGCTTGTCATCGACCTTCTGGCCGTTTTCACTGCCGCGCAGGTAGAGGGTGTACAGACCCTCCTGCTCGTTGATCATCTTGGCCAGACCCGGGGCGATGGGCTGGACCAGAACGCACTTGCCGTTCCAGTCAGCCTTCTCGTTGGCAAGGTCGAACCAATAGTCAACAAATGCGCGGAGGAAGTTGCCCTCGCCGAACTGCAGGACCTTTTCGGGGGCGCTTTTCAGAATGTAGCCGTTATAGCCGGATTTCGCAAGAACATCATAATTCAAGGTTTCCATAGACGCTTTCTCCTTATAATCATAAACCATTCTGGTACTGCGGCAGGGGTGCTGCGGTACGCCTTGTTACCTAACATTGTATTTTCTTTGCCCGATTTCGTCAAGATGCAATAAAAAAACAGCGCACATATTTTGCGCTGTTTTTTGCTTTCCACAAGTTGCACAACATTGTTTATAGTTTTTTGGCTATAATTTGGGGTATCAAGCAATTTTTGCAACTTGTGCAAGCAGTTTTTGTTATGTATAATAGTAACAGAGTATGCCGTTTTGGGGCATTTGAGATGCGCAAGGTTTGTGCTATCGGGCCTCGGCGGCTGCATCCGATTATATCCATTACAAAAGGAGCGTCTATACATGAAAGCGTTTATGGACAAGGACTTTTTGCTTGAGACCCCCACTGCGCAGCATCTGTACCACGACTATTCGGCCAAGCTGCCCATCGTGGATTACCACTGCCATATTCCCCCGCAGGAGATCTACGAGGACCGCCGCTTTGAGAACATCGCGCAGGTCTGGCTGGGCGGCCATCAGGTGCTGGCCGACGGCAGCGACTACTACTTCGGCGATCATTATAAGTGGCGTGTGATGCGCTCCAACGGTGTGCCCGAGGAGTACATCACCGGCGACAAGCCTGACCGTGAGCGCTTCCAGAAGTTTGCCGAGAGTCTGGAGATGGCCATCGGCAACCCGATGTACACCTGGTGCCATCTTGAGCTGAAGAAGTACTTCGGCTATGAGGGCGTGCTGAACGGCGAGACCGCCGAGGAGGTCTGGAACCTCTGCAACGACAAGCTGCAGCATGACCCGAAGCTGACCGTCCGCGGCCTGATCGAGCAGAGCAATGTTGCCATGGTCGGCACCACCGACGACCCCATCGACTCCCTCGAGTGGCACAAGAAGATCAAGGAAGACCCGACCATCAAGGTCGTGGTTGCTCCCTCCTTCCGCCCCGACAAGGCCCTGAACATCCGCAAGGAGGGCTTCGCCGATTACATCCATAAGCTGGAGGAAGTTGTGGGCCGCAAGTTTGCCTGTGCAAATTGCGTTGTCAACGCGCTGGACGAGCGCCTGCAGTTCTTTGTTGCCATGGGCTGCCGTGCCTCTGACCACGGTCTGGATTACATTCCCTTCGTGGAGACTGACGCCGATAAGGCTACCGCCGCCTTCAAGAAGGCGATGGCCGGCGAGACCCTGACCAAGGAGGAGGGCGACGCCTACACCACCTACCTGCTGCTGAAGCTGGGTGCCCTGTACAAGAAGTACAATGTCGTTATGCAGATGCACTACAGCTGCCTGCGCAACGTCAATGAGAAGATGTACCGCAAGCTCGGCCCCGACACCGGCTTTGACATGATTGCCGTGACCGATTGCAGCGCAACCATCAGTAGCCTGCTGAGCGCGCTGACCAAGGCCGATGCCTGCCCGAAGGTCATTCTGTACAGCCTGAACCCCGCCGACTTCGACATGCTGGGCACCATTCTGGGTGCGTTCCAGGATGACGAGATCCCCGGCAAGATCCAGCTTGGCTCTGCATGGTGGTTCTGCGACACGGACGACGGCATGTACCAGCAGATGAAGACGCTGGCGCGTCTGGGCCTGCTGGGCAACTTTATCGGCATGCTGACCGACAGCCGCAGCTTCTTGAGCTACACCCGCCATGAGCTGTTCCGCCGCCTGATGTGCAACCTGATCGGCAACTGGGTCGAGAACGGCCAGTATCCCAACGATGAGAAGGCCCTGCAGAAGATCGTTGAGGGCATCAGCTATTATAATGCCAAGCGGTATTTTAATCTGTGATTGAAATAGTGCGATAGAAAATTCCCGCCTGCAACATCTGTGTTGCAGGCGGGAATTTTTTGTGAGCAGAAAAGGAAAGAAGGTGCAAGGCCCCTCAGGCCCCGCAGGCTGGGCCAGCTTCCCAGAATGGGGAGCCTTTTTGCGGGCGAAGCCCGCGAGAAAGCCTCCTCGCGCAGCGGGGAGGTGGTCGAGCGATAGCGATGATCGGAGGGGCTTTACTGCCTTACGGCTGTTACCTCTTTTGGACCAGAATTTTCTTGACCGTAAGGTCGATCTGCATACATACCCCGTCAAAATTCCGCATTACATCCAAATTGGAGAACCGCAGCACTTGTATCCCCTTCTGCTGCAAATAGGCAGTGCGCCGTTCGTCATACGCTTTCCCGGTGTCCTCGCAGTGCTGGCCGCCGTCCAGTTCCACTGCGAGGTGAGCTGAGGCACAGTAAAAATCCAGAATATAGGGTACAACAAGCTTTTGTCGTGCAAAGCGTGGTGTGTAATTACGCAGGAAGTCATACCATAGATGGCGTTCCTCTTTGGTCATTTCCCGCCGCAACTGGCGGGCGTGGGAGAGCAACTCTTTGTATTCCGACATAGCAAGAGTCCCTTTTCGTGAAGTGACAGGAAAGGCGAGGTCGAAAAGCCCCTCCGGTCATCGCTTCGCTCGACCACCTCCCCTGTGAGGGGAGGCTTCCCCGCGGGCTTTGCCCGCGCAAAAAGGCCCCCATCTCAGGGTGCCTGCAAGGCCTTACTCGCAGCTTTCCCCTATCTCCGGCACCTCCGGCATGGTGCGCAGCTGTTCGAGCGTAATGCCGTCCACATATTTGTTGATCAAATCGTTCAGGCCGGACCAGAAATCCAGCGTGTGGCACTGGCCGCGGTGGGGGCAATCCACCGAGGAAGCCAGACACGGAATGGCCGTCAGCTCCCCTTCTACGGCGCGCAGGATCTCGCCGGAGGTGATCTGTGCAGCCGGGCGGGCCAGACGGTAGCCGCCCTGTGCGCCGCGCACGCTGGAAACAAGGCCGGATTTTGCCAGCGGGGTGACGATCTGCTCCAGATATTTTAAGCTGATGCGCTGCTTGTCGCTGATATCCTTCAGCGGGATCAGGTCATTGGGGTGGTTGGCCAGCTCCACCATCAGGCGCAAGGCATAACGGTCGCGGGTCGAAAATTTCATGGTGATGCTCCCTTTATCGGAATTAGTAAGACTAATCATAGCATAATACTGGGAATTTTGCAAGTCTACTACCTACTAACACAGTAGGATATATACAAAATGACGAAATATGCATTTTTATGCAAGAAGGTGTTGACAGAACCGGTTCACAGGCGTATACTGTGAGCCATGGAAAGCAAATGACCGCTGACCAATCACGAGAGAAAGGGGTACAGACCAATGACGGCTTATCGTTCCGGTATGATGATGATGTGCATGTGCATGTTGCTCCGGCAGCCTGTGCCAGCTTTCTTGTGCGCAAAATACAGCGCGTAATGAAAACTTGCAGCGGGATGCCGGGGTAAAAGCCGACATCCCGCTTTTGTTTGGAAAGGAAGTTTGTAACCATGACAAGAGGCCCCGTTTACAAGCAGCCCGGTGTGCGAATGTGTTGAAAATAGAGGGAACACACATTCAATCAACAACACACCTGACAATTATAAAGGAGAATATACCATGAAAAAACTCATTTCTGCAACGCTTGCCGCTACTCTGGCCCTGAGCCTCGCCGCCTGCGGCTCCTCCGCCTCCACCTCCGAGGCCGCCCCCGCTGAAAGCACTGCTTCCAGCGCTGCGGAGTCCACCGCCGAAACCAGCGAGCTGGCCGGCACGACCCTGAAGGTCGCCGCCTCCCCCACGCCCCACGCCGAGATCCTGAATGTGGCCAAGGAGGTTCTGGCCGAGCAGGGCATCGACCTGCAGGTCGTTGAGTTCAGCGACTATGTGCAGCCCAACCTTGTCACCGAGAGCGGCGAGGTCGATGCCAACTACTTCCAGCACACCCCCTACCTTGACAGCTTTAACGAGGAGAACGGCACCCATCTGGTCAGCGTCGGCGCTGTCCACTATGAGCCGTTCGGCATCTATCCGGGCAAGAGTGATGACCTTGCCGCTATCGCGGACGGTGCGACCATCGCCGTGCCCAACGACACCACCAACGAGGCCCGCGCCCTGCAGCTGCTGGCCGCGCAGGGCCTGATCACCGTGCGTGACGGTGCCGGTCTGACCGCGACCATCAACGATATCACCGAGAACCCCCATAACCTGAAGATTCAGGAAATCGAGGCTGCACAGCTGCCCCGCACCGTGCAGGATGTTGATTTCGCCGTTATCAACGGCAACTACGCGATGGAGGCTGGCTTCTCGGTCGGTAAGGACGCCCTTGCCACCGAGGATGCATCCTCTGAGGCTGCCCAGACCTACGCCAATGTGCTGGTCGTGAAGGAGGGCAACGAGAACGACCCCGCCATTCAAGCCCTGTACGCCGCCCTGACCAGCGACAAGGTCAAGGAGTACATCAACAGCACCTATGACGGCGCGGTCGTGCCCATTTTCTAAGAAAATGCCTCGTACAGCCGTGAACGGGCACGGGCGGATATAGAATCCGCCCCTACGGTACGGCAAGCAGCGAAATTGTAGGGGCGCATTCCATATGCGCCCGCTGGCAGCCGCCGGCCGCCGGCAGCTGCAAAGAAAACCCTTGCAACCTGCCGGAATATAGAGTACAATCTATAGCGAATGAGTTTTTGCGCTCATTCGCTATCTTTGTAAATGAGGGAGAAAACCCATGATCGAATTGCAACACCTGACCAAACGCTTTGCCACGCAGGGCGGCACGGTCATTGCACTGAACGACATCAACCTGACGATTCGGGACGGGGATGTCTACGGCATTATCGGCATGTCGGGCGCCGGAAAGTCCACGCTGGTACGCTGCATCAACATGCTGGAGCGCCCCGATGAGGGCAAGGTCATCGTCAACGGAAAGCAGATGCAGGAGCTGAATGCTGCCGACCTGCGCGCGGCCCGCCGCGAGATCACAATGATTTTTCAGCAGTTCAATCTGCTGATGCAGCGCACCTGCCTGCGCAATATCATGTTCCCGATGGAGTTGGCCAAGGTCCCTCAGGACAAGGCCGAGGCCCGCGCCCGCGAGCTGCTGGAGCTGGTCGGCCTGCCCGATAAGGCGGACGCCTACCCGGCCCAGCTGTCCGGCGGGCAGAAGCAGCGCATCGCCATCGCCCGCGCGCTGGCAACCGACCCGAAGGTGCTGCTCTGCGATGAGGCAACGAGCGCCCTTGACCCCAACACGACCCATGCCATCCTGCAGCTGATCCAGAAGATCAACCGCGAGCTGGGCATCACGGTCGTTATCATTACCCACCAGATGAGCGTGGTCGAGGAGGTCTGCAACCGTGTGGCCATTCTGGACAACGGCACGGTCGTGGAGGAGGGCGAGGTGCAGGCCATCTTCAGCCACCCCACCTCCAAGGCGGCACGGCGGCTCGTCTACCCTGCCGGTGCGCCTCAGGCGGAGCCGCTGCCTGACCACAAGCTGGTGCGCGTAGCGTTCGGCGGCACCCAGACCACCGATAAGCCGCTGGTCGCAAGCCTTGCCATTGAGTGCGGCGCGCTGGTGTCCATCATGGCGGCGGATACCCGCATCGTGAACGGCCAGACGCTGGGCACCATGCTGCTGGCCCTGCCTGACGATGATAAGGCGGCCGCAGCGCTCGACTACATCAAGAACTATCCCGGCATTACCTATGAGGAGGTGAACGGCTGATGGCAGAGTTTTTTGCAGGCAAGGACTGGCAGACATTCATGCAGATCCTGCCCACCATTCCGTTTGAAACCTGGGAGACCATCTGGTCCACCGTGGTTGCGACCCTGCTGGCGCTGGTCATCGGCCTGCCGCTGGGGGTCTGCCTTGTCACCGGTGAGCAGGGCGGCGTGCGTCCCCTGCCCCGCTGGCTGATGGCGCTGCTCAACGGCCTTGTGAACCTGTTGCGCAGTGTGCCCTTCCTGATTTTGATGATCATTGTCATTCCGCTATCCCGCGCCATTGTGGGCACCTCCATCGGAACGGTGGCTTCCATTGTGCCGCTGGTCATCGCATCCTTCCCCTTTGTGTCCCGTCTGGTCGAGACGAGCATGCGTGAGGTGGACGGCGGTGTGATCGAGGCCGCCCAGAGCATGGGCGCAACGCCGCTGCAGATCATCACGAAGGTCATGGTCCCCGAGAGTATGCCGAGCCTTGTGGCGAATGTGACGATCGCGGCGACCACCATCATGGGCTACGGCGCTATGGCCGGCATCATCGGCGGCGGCGGTCTGGGCAAGATCGCCATCAACTACGGCTATTACCGCTTTAATGTAGTGCTGGAGTTCTTTGCAACGGCTCTGCTGGTCGTGCTGGTGCAGATCCTGCAGACCGTCGGCACAAAGCTGGCTATCAAGTGCGATAAGCGTGTGCAGAAGTGACCACATAATACGGCGCTGCTTTGACTGGCAGCAAAAAATCCCGCATCCTTGCGATGCGGGATTTTTTGTTGCGGGGGTACTGAAAAAAGACGCTTACAGGGCTTTTACATCGGCGAGAAGCTGCTCTACAGCCGCGTCCTGCGTGGCCCAGCTGGTGCAGATGCGCACGGCGGTATGGTGCTTGTCGGGCTTGCCCATGTGGGTCATGGCATAGCCCTCAGCCAGCTTTTCGTACCATGCATCGGGCAGGACAAAGAACTGCTGGTTCGTCTGTGAATCATGCAGCAGACCACAGCCCTTTTCCTCGAAGGCGGCGCGGATGCGCAGCGCCTGCTCGTCGGCCTTTTTGGCCATCGTGAAATACAGGCTGCTGCCGCTGCCGTCCTCGCCGTCCAGCAGGGCAAGGAACTGCTCCCCCAGCAGGCGGCCCTTGGCCAGCATGCCGCCGTGCTGCTTGATGCAGTAGCGGAAATCGCCCTTCAGCTCATCGTTGGTGATGACGACTGCCTCGCCAAAGAGTGCGCCGCACTTGGTGCCGCCCAGATAGAACACATCACAGAGCGCCGCATAGTCCTGCAGCGTCAGGTCGTTGGCGGGGCTGGTCAGGCCGTAGGCCATGCGGGCACCGTCCACAAACAGGTAAAGGCCCAGCTCATAGCAGGCGGCGGAAATGGCGGTCAGCTCCTCCTTTGTATAAAGGGTGCCGACCTCGGTCGGATTGGAAAGGTAGACCATGCCGGGCTGAACCTCATGCTCATGGCTGGCGTTGGCGCGATGCTCCTCGACCGCTTTGCGAATCTGGCGCGCGGTGATCTTGCCTGCCTTGGACGGCAGTGCCAGACATTTGTGGCCGGTGGCCTCGATGGAGCCGGTCTCGTGGACATGGATGTGGCCTGTGTCAGCGCACAGCACGCCCTGCCACGGCCGCAGCGCGGCGGCAATAACGGTCAGATTGGCCTGCGTTGCGCCCACAAAGAAATGCACATCTGCGTCCGGTGCGTCGCAGAGCAGACGGATCTGCGCGGCGGCCTTGGCGCAGTAGGTATCCTCCCCATAGCCGGGGGTCTGGTCAAAATTGGTCCTTTGCATAAGATCCAGCACGGCGGGGGCTGCACCCTCGCCATAGTCACATTCAAAACGAAGCATAGTTAACTCCTTACGCATTAGTATGTACGCCACACTATGGGTGTTGCCATAATTATAACACCGTGATTCACCTCTTGCAAGCCTCGCCGTGATACGCTATAATAATACTACTTTGTGAGAAAAGAGGAATCGTATGGAATCCCAAAAACAACGAGAGGGCTTCGGCTCGCGCCTTGGCTTCATCCTTGTCAGCGCCGGCTGCGCAATCGGCATCGGCAATGTCTGGCGGTTTCCCACCGTTACGGGGCAGTACGGCGGCGGTATCTTTGTGCTGTTTTACCTGCTTTTTCTGGTGCTTATGGGGCTGCCGGTGCTGACAATGGAGCTGGCAGTCGGCCGGGCAGGCCACGGTGCAGCACGCGCCGCGTACAAGGCGCTGGAGCCGGAGGGCAGCAAGTGGCATATCCACGGCTGGTTCTGCATGGCGGGCTGCACGCTGCTGATGATGTATTACACGACCGTCTCGGGCTGGATGCTTGATTACTTTGTCCGGTTTTTGACCGGCAGCTTTGACGGACTGACCGCCGAGCAGGCGAGCAGCGTCTTTGGCGAGATGCTGGCCAACCCTGCCGAGATGGTGTTCTGGATGGCTGTCATCACGGTGGCGGGCTTCATCGTCTGCGGCCGCGGCCTGCAGGGCGGGCTGGAAAAGGTCGGCAAATGGATGATGAGCGCCCTGCTGGTGCTGATTCTGGTGCTGGTCGTCCACAGCTTTACGCTGCCCGGCGTGGGCGAGGGGCTTGCCTTCTACCTGCTGCCGGATGCAGGGCGCGCTGCCAAGCAGGGCCTTGGCAATGTCATTACGGCGGCAATGAACCAGTCCTTCTTTACGCTGAGCCTCGGCATCGGCGCGATCGAGATCTTCGGCAGCTATATGGACCGCCGCTTTACCCTGCCGGGCGAGGCTGCCCGCATCTGCGTGCTGGACACCTTTGTGGCGGTCTGCGCGGGGCTGATCATCTTCCCGGCCTGCTTCTCCTTCGGCATTGCGCCCGATGCAGGCCCGAGCCTGATCTTCATCACGCTGCCCAACGTCTTTACGAATATGGCGGGCGGCCGGCTGTGGGGCACGCTGTTTTTCCTGTTCATGACCTTTGCGAGCTTTTCCACGGTCATTGCCGTGTTTGAGAATCTCATCGCCTGCGCCTGTGAAAACTTTGGCTGGGAGCGCCGCAGGGCCTGTGTGATCGGCATGGCGGCGCTCGTCCTGCTGGGACTGCCCTGTGCGCTGGGCTACAATGTCTGGAGCTTTATCCAGCCTTTGGGTGCCGGCTCCACCGTGCTGGATTTCGAGGATTTCCTTGTCAGCAACCTGCTTCTGCCGGGCGGCAGCCTTGTGTATCTTTTGTTCTGCGTCACCCGCTGGGGCTGGGGCTTTGACGGCTACACGGCCGAGTGCAACACCGGTGACGGTCTCAAAATGCCGCGCTGGGTCAAGCCCTACTTCAAATATGTACTGCCCGTGCTGATCGCAGTGATTCTGGTGCAGGGACTTTAACAGCCGTTGGCTTTGAGCCACCGCTTCATTTCTGCGGTGATTTTTTCAAACGCCTGTGCGGTGTCGGGGTTGTCGGTTTTGAAGGCCAGCAGCCTCCAGAGCCACCCCTGCGCGTCTACGATGCGCAAGCTTTCGGGATAGCACAGCTCAAATACCAGAGATGCATGGCCCACGGCGTTGTCCGCGGGCCATTTTTTCAGGCTGTGCAGCACGCAGTGATGCTCATAAAAGGCGTCCAGCACAGCCGGGGTCACAGGGCTTTGGCGCAGCTGGGCTGTGGTGACATTGTAAATTTCCTCCATCGGGGTCTCGACATTGACGCGCAGGATGTCGATTTTATCAGCGTCCCGCAGGATCTGGCAGAACCGCTGCGTGCGTTCATCCAGCCCGTCCGGCAGGCGGAAGGCGCTGTGCCATTCCACCGCCGCACGCAGCAGGGTGTCGGCATTGGTGTCATCGAGATAGTCCCGGATGCGCCCCTCGTCAAACAGGACCGAGACGCTCAGCGCGGCATGGCTGACCGACTGCGCATCAATAAAGGTGTTGTACCGGCGCAGCTGTTCAAAGCGGCCCACATCGTGCAGCATGCCGCTCAGCCATGCAAGGTCGATGTCCTGCTGCGGCAGCGAAAGACTTTCGGCGATTCTGCCGCAGAGGGCTGCCACGCGGTAGGTGTGGTCGATCTTGAGCTTTACCTTCGGGTCGGCGGTGTTGTAATGCGCAGCATAGTCGGCAAAGGCCCGCTGCGCGCGGGCGCGGTCGATTTTCATAGTATCACTCCCCGCCCCTATTGTAGCATAACCGCACCGGCGTGCAAACCGCGAATTTGATAAAAAACCATCCACAAAGACAGACATTTTAGTACAAATGGTTTAAAAATCCTTGACATCAGTGCTAAAAACGGCTATTCTTAAAGTAGTAAATTGTGAGGAAGGCGGTGCATACAATGAACGCCAAGGGGGACGCCAACCGCAGTGTGCGCATGACCAAGCAGCGGCTGTATCAGGCGCTGATCACGCTGCTGCAGCAAAAAAGTCTGCGTGAGATCACGGTGCGTGAATTGACGGAGCTGGCCGGCATCAGCCGCGGTACCTTCTACTTTCATTACACCGATATTTATGCCCTGATGGACCAGATGGAGGCCGCCCAGCTGAAGCGGCTGAATGAGCTGATGGATACCCTGATCCCCAGCATCTCGCAGGAGGATGTCCCCACAGCGCTGGTGGCGCTGTTTACCTATTTGACCGAGAACCCCGACCTGTGCGCCGCCCTCTACGGCAAAAGCTGGGAGTCGGAGTTTACCTCCAGCGTAAAGCGGCTCATCGCCGAGCGCTGCTGGGGCAACTTTGCCCCCACCGGCGGGACTGAGGATCAGAAATATATGCTTTCCTTTGCGGTCAACGGCTGCTTTGGCACGATTGCAGCCTGGCAGGAAAATCAGTTCCAGCCGCCGCCTGCCGAGATCGCGCGCATTACCTGGCAGGCGATACGCGCCGTGATGGAGCAGCTGTAAAAGTGTCTGCCCGCCTTGCTTTTTGACGGGGCGGGGAGTATAATAAAATCATGAAACCGCCCGCAAAGGGCTTACGAAGGAGAAAATGAACGATGGGATTTTTTGACTTTCTGAAGAAATCTGCCGCACCTGCCGCACCTGCGGAGCCGACCTTCCCCATGATGCTGGCTGCTGATGCCAAGGGCGCCTTTGTGCCGATGGAAAACATCCCCGATGAGGTGTTTGCACAGGGCATTCTGGGCACCTGCTGCGGCATTGACCCCAGCGAGGGCAAGGTCTTTGCCCCTGCCGGCGGCGAGATCACTCAGGCCCCCGACAGCGGCCATGCGCTGGGCATTATGGCTGACGGCGGCGTTGAGATCCTGATTCATGTCGGCGTGGATACCGTTGAGATGAAGGGTGACGGCTTCAGCCCGAAGGTCAAGGTCGGCGATAAGGTAAAGAAGGGCGATCTGCTGCTGGAGATGGATCTGGGCAAGATCGCTGCTGCCGGTCACCCTGCCGTTGTCATCACGGTCGTGACCAATACCGATGACTTCAAGGCTGTCGAGGTTGTGGCCTCCGGCGATGTCGAGCCGGGCGCAGACCTCATCAAGGTCAGCAAGTAAATTTAGATAGCAAAAGAGGACGCTCGTGAGGGCGTCCTCTTTTTGCGTCAGGCTTTCGCCACCTCATACTTGCTGAAGGAGTGGAAGGATGGCGCTTGACAAATGCCCGCCGCTGTGTATAATGGGAGGTGGACATTAAAACAGGGGCGCTGAGGGGCATCCTCGGCTGAGATCAAAACAAACCGCAGTTTTGGGTCGCCTTGAACCTGATCCGGGTAATGCCGGCGTAGGAAGTTTGACCCCCGTCATAACGCTTTTTGCGCCTGTAGGTATACCCTGCGGGCGCTTTTTCTGTTTTGTGTTACATTTTTTTGAGGAGTGGATACCATGTCCAAAACCTATTCCAAGACCCGTACCCTCGTTGAGTGCGCCCTGATGATCGCCCTCGGCACGGTGCTGGCCAACATCAAGATCTATGAGCTGCCCAACGGCGGTTCCATCACGCTGTTCAGCATGCTGCCGTTCATCATGATCTCCTTCCGCCACGGCGTGAAGTGGGGCCTTTTCACCGGCTTTGTCAACAGCCTGCTGCAGATGCTGCTGGGCTTTTACGCACCCCCGGCACCCGGCCTGCTGCCGCTGGTCGGCATGATCCTGCTGGACTATGTGCTGGCCTTTACCCTGCTGGGGCTGGCCTGTGTCATCGCAAAGCCGTTCCAGAATCGCCTCATCGGCGTGGCCGTCGGCACGGCGGTCGTCTGCTTCATCCGCTTTATGTGCAGCTTCCTGTCCGGCGTGCTGATCTGGGGCAACCTGAGCGACGGTCTGCCCGCTTGGACGTACAGCCTGACCTACAACGGCAGCTACATGCTGCCTGAGACCATCCTGACGACTGTTGCCGCCGTGCTGATCTACAAGGCCGCCCCGCAGCTGTTTGCGGCGCAGGAGAAGTAAAGTAACAAACAACCTCCCTGAGGCGTGTGCCCGGTAAGACAGTAATTTGAGAGAATTACGAAATCGGCAACTGCGAAACAGGATCGGACAAAACAGGCGGCATTCAACTTCGGTTGGATGCCGCCTGTTTTTGTGCGTTTAAGGGTCGAAAAATGCTTGTTTTCTGCTCTGTAAGGCAAGGATAGTGAAATGGGTGAAGTAGTAGTCATTCTCGTGGTAACCCCCCACAAAACGGTAAAACCAATAGGTGGGGATTTCAATGCGGAGTATGTCCGGCAGCATAAAAACCATCAAATCGGCTTGCGAACACAGGAGAGTTACATTTTAAAGTGCTGACTTTTGAAAAGCCTATTGAGAACCGAGCTATCGCCGTGCTACAATGTGTGTACATATACAAGCGAGAGGTTTGCCGGATGGAAAATTTATTGTCTTTTACATTCAATATGGACAGCAATCCAGAGGAGGACCTTGAAGCGGTCAACGAGTATTGATCTTCGGAGCAACCTCAGATCGGAGGAGCGTTATGATAATTAACTGCGTATGGGAGCATAATGGCAACGACACCTTGCTTTATGCGGTGGATTTTGTAGGTGCATATACCCGTGGCGAAAGCCTTGAAATCGCAAAGGCAAAGATGCCACAGGAAATCGTTTCTTATTGCAGCTGGCTGGGCATGGAGGCCGAGGGCAAAGCGGAAATCGTGATCGTCGGAGAAAAATGCTCCGAGCTTACGATTCGGGATGCGGATTCTGATGTGCTTTTTGACAGCGAACAAGCACAACTGACAATAGAAGAATATAAGGCGCTTAAAACCCTTGCGCTGAAGTCAGCAAAGGATTTCCTTGCATTGTACGAATCTATCCCGGATAAGAACGCAGCCGCCGCACCGGAGCGCAAGACCTTTTACGGACGAGTCCCCCGCACGGCAAATGAAATGTACGAGCATACAAAGAATGTGAATACATATTATTTTGCGGAGATTGCTGTGGATGCCGATCATGACGGCAACATATACGAATGCCGCAAGCGGGGATTTGAATCGCTTGAATCTAACCCTGATTTTCTGCAAAATACCGTCAGAAAAGGCAGCTATGGTGAGGATTGGTCACTGCGTAAAGTCCTGCGCCGTTTTATCTGGCATGACCGTATCCACGCAAGAGCCATGTATCGAATGGCGATAAAAGTGTTCGGGGCGGAGAATGTGGTAAATCCGTTTTACTTTTTTGATGAAGGAGTTTTAACATAATGGCAAGAACCGAAACGGTTGAATTTACAAATATGTGCATCGAGTACGATCTTGTGGGCTATATTCCCGTGGATGAGCTGCTAAAAGCGGAACAGGCATGACCGAAATCATGCCTGTTCCAAGAAATTTGATTTTACTGTCTTACCAGCAGGGAGCTTGCGTCCGTTCCCTACAACAAAAAGCAGCCCCGGTATGCACAACGCATACCGGGGCTGCTTTGGTTTATAAGGCAATACCGCATAATTCTAAGTGCCGATACGGCGAGCGAGGCACGGCAGCTGCTAAGCCAAAAGCGCAGATAATACTTTGTGTATTATCGAGCATTTTGGCAACGCAGATGCCGTGCCGCAGCCGCCGGAGCGGTGCTTAAGCCGTTAGGCGGGAATTGTGCGGTGTTGCCATAAGTATCAGTAGCTCATAATGTCCTTCACAGTGCCGGACATGGAGAAAAGCTTGGCGGACAGATGATCCAGATAGACGATGCCAAGCTTATTGCCGGTCTCCTCGTTGTACAGGTCAGCCAGCTGGGGCATGACCTGAAACGCGGCGGCCTGCGCCTCGGGCGTGTTGTCAAAGTTGGCTGTGCCCTGTACGCGCAGCCACTCGCCGCGGTCGTTGGTGGCACAGATCTCGAGGTTCGTGTTGTCAAGCAGCTGCTTGTAGGCCGCCTTGTGCTTGCCCAGCGCAATGCAGAGGTGGCCGTTGTACCACATTGCAAAGCCGATGGGACGCACGCGGGGCAGATAGCCATCGACAGTGGCAAGGTAAAATGTGGGATTCTCTTTCAGGAATTCCATGATCTCTTCATTCGGTTTCATGGCAGACATCCTCCCTTGATCACAGTTTTGCCAGCGCGGCTTTGATGCGCGCGGCAGCCTCCTTGGTGCGCGCGGCATCGCCGAACGCAGTCAGGCGGAAATATCCCTTGCCGCAGGGGCCGAAGCCCTCGCCGGGGGTACCAACAACATGGGCGTTTTCCAGCAGCCAGTCAAAGAATTCCCAGCTGCCCATCCCGTTGGGGCAGCGCAGCCAGAGGTAGGGGCTGTTTTTGCCGCCGCAGTACCAGATGCCTGCCTCGTCCAGCGCGGATGCGATGACGGCGGCATTGGTGCGGTAGTAGTCGAGATTCTGCTGGATCTCCCGCATGCCCTCCTCGGTAAAGACGGCCTCGGCACCGCGCTGCACAACATAGGCAACGCCGTTGAATTTAGTGGTCTGGCGGCGCAGCCACATCTTGTTCAGCTTGCCGCCTGCCAGCGCCTGCGGCACGATGGTGTAGCCGCAGCGCGTGCCGGTAAAGCCCGCGATCTTGGAGAAGCTGCAGACCTCAATGGCAACGTCCTTGGCACCCTCGACCTCGAAGATGCTGCGGGCCAGACCCTTTTCGGTCACGAAGCACTCATACGCAGCGTCAAACAGGATGACGGCATCGTTGGCCTTGGCCCATGCAACCCAAGCCTTGAGCTGCTCGACCGAATAGGTCGCGCCGGTGGGGTTGTTGGGGCTGCAGATGTAGACAATATCCGCATGAGGCGCTTCGTCCGGCATCGGCAGAAAGCGGTTCTCCGCCGTGGCGGGCAGGTAGAGAATTTTGCGGCCGGCCATCACATTGTCGTCCACATAGACCGGGTAGACCGGGTCGGGCACAAGGATCGTATTGTCCTGACTGAACAAATCGAGCAGATTGCCCAGATCGCTCTTGGCACCGTCAGACACAAAAATCTCCGACATATCCAGCGCAACGCCGTGGTCAGCATAGTAGCTGCGGATGGCATCGCGCAGGAACGCATAGCCCTGCTCGCTGGGAATGTAGCCGTGGAAGGTGTCCTTATGGCCCTGCTCCTCGACCGCGCGGTGCATTGCCTCTGTCACCGATGCGGCCAGCGGCAGCGTGACATCGCCGATGCCCAGACGGATGATGTCGGCATCGGGGTGGGCCTTCTGGTAGTCGGCCACCTTGTGGGCGATGGTGCTGAAGAGATAGCTCTCATTCAATTCTGCGTAATGCGGATTCAGCTGCATGATAGTCCCCCTCTTATCTATACCTTCATATAGTCTAACTTTACCACAATTATGGCGCGTGTGCAATAGAATTTGATGAAGGAATTTTAATGGATGGTTTGCAAGTGAGGGATAAATCTCTCCCCTACTGTAGGGGGCGGCGTCCTCGACGCCCCGCGGAGGGGTCAA
>OOCL01001085.1_pt1 | contig 17202 bp, 18 predicted proteins | sample 1671211 | NCBI WGS metagenome assembly OOCL01 (sample SAMN06348133, study PRJEB24527) | human gut metagenome | biome: human gut; feature: ankylosing spondylitis patient; material: feces | host: Homo sapiens | place: China | collected 2015-10 | reverse complement strand
TGCTGGGTTCCACCGAGACAACCTTCTACACCATCGCGGTCTACTTCGGCGCAGCGGGCATCGTCAAGACCCGCTATGCCGTCCCGGCAGCCCTCTGCGCCGACCTGGCGGGCTTTATGGCTGCTGCCTGGGCAGTGCGGGTGATCTTCTATTAGCGGGCGCCGGCCATGCACAAACGCAAATAGCGCGGAAAGCCGCCCCCGCCTGGTGTGCAGGCGGGGGCGGCTTTTGTTCAAAGGGTGAAATCCTCGTCCTTCAGCTTGCTGAAGTCGGGTGCCACCGGCGGCGGCGGCACCCGCTTGAGGGGGTCGTACTTGAAGGAGCGGCAGCTCCCGCCGGGGGCGACTACACCCTGTTTGGTACAGAGGATTTTCTCCTCGTCCAGTGGGGTGCCCCGCTGACAGTAGGTGCACCTGGGCTCGATATTCTTCTGAAACAGCATGGAGCTCCCTCCCTCTCTCATAACGTCTCATTATAACACGCTCCGATGCCTCTTGCCAAGGCTTTTTCGCGCTGCGGCGGCCGCCACAAAGAGGAAAAAGAGGAAGAGCACCCAGGCGCAGACCAGAGAGATGACCAGTGTGCGGTGGAAATCCATGCCCGCAATGCCAGCCACCTGGTCGGCCAGGTAATCGGAGACCGGCGCCTCCAGCGGAAAGAGGCGGACCAGGACGGCGATGAACAGGGCGGACAGGCCGCCGTGGAGCAGCTTGCCTACCAGATAGGTGCCCACGGACAGGCCGCTGCCCCCGATGAAGGAGAGCACCTGACAGTGGACGGAGATGCCGGCCCACCCCAGCATGAAGGCGGCCAGAATAAGCTTGCCGCTGAGGGTGCCGTCGCCGGAGAGAGTCCACACACCGGAGGAGATCTCCAGCGCTCCGGTAAGCAGACGTTGGGCCCACTCCGGGGTGAGGCCGAAGGGGGCGAGCACCGTCCCCAGCACCTGGGCCAGCCCGGGCAGGAAGCCGGAGCGGATAAGGAGCTGAATCACCACGGTGAAAAAGACCACAAAGGCGCAGATGTTCAGCGTGGACAGAAAGGAGTTTTTGATGGAGCCGGTAAAGGCTGTTGTGAAGCGCTGGGCGTGGAACTGGGGCCGGGACTGCCGCTCCTCCCGCCGGGCGGTTGGGCCGGCCTTGTAAAAACGGAAGAGAATGCCGATGCAGATGGAGGCGGCCGCGTGGGCCAGATAGAGCAGCACTCCCACCCGGCTACTGGCGAACACCCCAGCCCCCACCACGCCCAGAATGAAGGCGGGACCAGAGTTGTTGCAGAAGGCCAGCAGGCGCTCGGCCTCCGTCTTGGTGCACATGCCGTTCTCGTAGAGGCTGATGGCCGTCTTGGCTCCCACCGGGTAGCCGCCGATGAAGCCCAGGGCGAAAGCGGAGGCGCAGGCCCCGCTGACGTGGAACAGGGGGCGCATCAGTCCCTCCAGCAGACGTCCCAGGTATCCCGCCAACCCCAGTTCCACCACCAGGGAGGAGAGCACGAAGAAGGGGAACAGGGAGGGAATTATGACGTTGTAGCACAGGGCCAGGCCGCTTTTGGCCGCCTCCATAGAGGGCTGGGGATAGAGCATCAGGGCCAGGGTGGCGCACAGCAGGGCCAGACCCAGGAGCAGGTCGCGCACCCTCTCTTTGGACAACAGCCTGGACATAGGCTTCACCTCCGTCCTAAATGGGTATGCGCCGGAGGGGAAAAGGTTGCCTGTCCGGAGAAATTTGACAGGGCGGGAAAGGCGTGCTATGCTGAGGTATCCAAGTCAACGCCAGAGATCAGAAAGGGAGGGATGCCGATGGGCATACAGTATTGGAAGCAGGACGGGATCCCGGTGGCGGAGCTGACCGGGCCGGAGAAGCGCATTGTGGATGCGCCGTCGGCCCTGGAGCTGGCCATGACGGCGCGCCATGAGGCCGGGGCCTCCGCCCTGCTGGTGGACAAGGCGGCGGTGGCCGAGGACTTTTTCATCCTCAGCACCGGCCTGGCGGGGGAGATTTTGGAGAAATTCATCCAGTACCGGATCAAAATGGCCGTCTACGGAGACTTTTCCTGCTATACTAGCAAGCCTCTGCGGGATTTTATCTATGAGTCCAACCACGGGAGCGACTTTTTCTTTGTCCCCGAGCGGGAAGAGGCGCTTCGGCTGCTGCTGCGGACGGCTGGAAGGGAGTGAGGAAGGATGACCGAGGAGGAACGTATCTTCCGGGGGGAGTTGTTTGCCTCAGAGGAGCCGGAGCTGGTGGAGAAGAAGCGGAGAGCCCACCGGCTCAGCCAGAAGTATAATGAGACGTTTGAGGACGATGCAGAGGTGCGGGAGGCGATTCTCCGGGAGCTGCTGGGGGAGCTGGGGGAAGGCGTGTGTATGCTGGGGCCGGTGCGCTTTCACTACGGCTGCCACACCCGGGTGGGAAACCATTGCTTCATGAACTTCAACTTCACCGTCCAGGACGACGCCCTTGTGACCATCGGCGACCACTGCAACTTCGGACCCAACGTGACGATCGTGACGCCCATGCACCCCATGCTGCCCGACGAGCGCCGGGGGATGGTGTGCGACGATGGGGTGGAGCGGTTTTTGTGCTATGCCAAGCCCGTGACCATCGGACACGACTGCTGGTTCGGGGCAAACGTGGTGGTCTGCCCCGGCGTGACCATCGGGGAGAACTGCGTCATCGGAGCGGGGAGCGTAGTGACCCGGGACATCCCTGCGGGCTCCTTTGCCGCCGGCAATCCGGCCCGGGTCATCCGCCCGATTACGGCGGCGGATACCGTCCGCGGCCGCTTCCCCGGCATCCGGGGGGAATAAAAACCGAGGGCCTGGACAACTCGTCCAGGCCCTCGCAGTCTATCGAAAAAGTCTTTTCGACAGACTGCTGAACTTTTTGAACCCAAAAAGGGTTCAAAAAGTTGGTTGATCCAACGCAAAAGGGAACCCTGACGGTTCCCTTTCACACTATCCTTCCCTCCGAATCCTCCAATAGGAGGGTGTATAGACAGCCTCAGAGGCCCGACCAACGCGTCCAGGCCCTCCGGCTATTTGGTCTGAAAAATCTCCTGGAACAGGGTGTAGTCCTGCTCCAGCTTGGGCAATAATGGGTAAGAGCCCCGGTGGAGCACCCAGTCCACGACCACGCCCCGGAAGTGGCGGAAAAAGAAGTCCGCCGTCCACTCCACCGACCAGCCGGGCAGAAGGGAACCCTCCTCCTCCGCCTGGCGCAGGCAGTCGAGCATGGCGCGCAGCGTGTAGCGGGTGGGATCCATGGAGGATGCGTCGTCAGGGGCGTCCAGCCGCCGCTGGTAATAGCGGGCCACCAGCTCCCAGCCCTGGGCCTCAATGAAGGAGGCGTAGGTGGAGAGAATCAGCCAAAGCCGCTGGGGCGGGGCGTCAGTCTCGTGGCCGGACAGGGCCTCCTCCATGTGCCGGTCCAGGGGGGAAAAGCCACGGGAGAGCAGGTCCTCCTTGGAACGGAAGTGGTGGTAAAAGGCGCCGGTGGTAATGCCCGCCCGCTGGCAGATATCCCGGACGGAAACCTTGTCAAAGCTGTTTTCACGGGCCAGCTCCATGGCGGCCTGGAGAATGGCCTGCTCGGTCTGCTGCGCCTGCTCCTTCCGGCGCTGGCGGTAGTCCATGGATTGTCCCTCCTTCCCCTTGACACGGCTGGTATTCAGCCGCTATAATAGTGACATAACGATGTTATGCGGGTTTTGCCACTCTGATTATAGAATAGGATGATTGCCTTGTCAAATCCGGAAAAGATTGCGCTGCTCACCGACTCCACGGCGGATCTGCCCGCCCCGATGCGGGAGGGTAAGCCCATCTATGTGGTGCCGCTGAAAATCCGCTGCGAGGACGGCGAGTACTCCGACGGGGTGGACATCACCGCCGAGGGGGTATATGAGCGGCTCCACCGGGGAGAGCTGCCCCGCACCTCGCTGCCCGAGGGCGGTGTGGTCAGCGACACGCTGGATCAGATCCGTGCCGACGGGTATGAGAGGGTGATCGCCGTCATGCTCTCCTCCGGCCTGTCCGGCACCTACAACATGGTGCGCCTCCAGGCCGGACAGCGGGACGATCTGGAGATCGCCGTCTTTGACTCCAGGAGCGGTTCTCTGGGCATCGGCATTATGGTGCTCCAGCTGTGGGAGGAAATTGTGGCCGGGGCCTCCTGGGAGACCCTGGTGCGCGAGCGGGCGCCCCATCTGGTGGCAAACACCTTCCCTTTCTTCTCGGTGGACACCCTGGAGTACCTGCGCCGGGGCGGCCGCATCGGCCGCATCACCGCCCTGGCGGGCACCATGCTGTCCATCAAGCCCATCATCACCTTCTCGGACGACGGCCAGCTCCAGAGCATCGCCAAGGTGCGGGGCCGCAGACAGGTGCAGGACAAGATCCTGGAGCTGCTCAGGGCCCGGTTCCAATCCGGCAGACGGTACAACCTGGCCGTGGCCAACGGCGGCGCGCCGGAGGAGATGGCGGAGTTTGCGGCCCGGCTGAAGGCCGAGTTTCCCAACTACGAGCATTTTTGGGAGGGGGTCATGGACGCCACCCTCAGCGTCTATATCGGCGACGGCGTTATCGGCGGCGGCATCCAGTTCCTGGACTGAAGTAAAACTCCCCCGGCAATGCCGGGGGAGTTTTGTGTTTAGTCCACCACGCGCAGCTCCTTGGAGGCGTGGTTGAGCACCTCGCAGCCGTCCTCGGTGACCAGCACCAGATCCTCAATACGCACGCCCAGCTTGCCGGGCAGGTAGATGCCCGGCTCCACGGAGAAGACCATCCCCGGTTCGGCGACGGCGGGGCTGGAGGCGCTGTTGTCCGGCGGCTCGTGGCAGTCCAGGCCGCAGCCGTGGCCCAGCCGGTGGGTGAAGAAGGGGCCGTAGCCCGCGTCTTCGATGAGCTTCCGGGCCGCCCGGTCGATGTCCTTCATCGGGACGCCGGGGCGGATGACGGCCTCGGCCGCCAGATTGGCGGCCTTGACGGTCTCATATACCCGCCGGCCCTCGTCGCTCACCGAGCGGAAAAACACCGTGCGGGTCATGTCGCACCAGTAGCGCCGGATGGGGATGAAAATGTCCAGGACCACGCTGTCCCCGTCCCGGAGCACCGTCCCGTTGGGGGCGTGGTGGGGATCGGCTCCGTTGGGGCCGAAGCAGACCAGCTGCCCCTCGCCGGAGCGGTCGGCGCCGTGCTGCCGGTAGAGGCCCTCCACATAGGCGGCCAGCTCACTCTCCACCGCGCCGGCCCTCACGGCGGCGATGGCCGCCTCCACCACCTGATCGTTGATCTGGGAGGCGCGGCGCATGGCGGAGATCTCGTCGGCGTCCTTGTACTTGCGGGCGTCGTCCACCGGGGCGGAGCCCAGCACCGGCGTCACGTCGGGCCGGGCGGCCAGAAGGGCGATGAGGAACTTGCTGGGCCACGCCTTGTCCACCCCCAGCGTGCCGGGGAGGAGGGCGGCGGCCAGCGCCGCCGTGGGCTCGTGGCTGTCCTGGTGGAGCACCAGCTCCAGCCCCTCCTGGGGCTCCAGGGCGAAGAGGGCGTTGGCGAACAGACGGCATGTGCCGTCGGCGCGGATGTAAAGCGCCAGCATCCGCTCCATCGGCTCCACCCAGTACCCCGTCAGGTAGTACACCGAGGCGGTGGAGGAGATTACAATCTGGGTCAGTCCGTCCCGCTCCATGTTGCGGAGCACCCGGGCCAGTCTCGCTTGATTCATAGGACATGTCCTTTCTGTCGGTAAGTTCTAACCTTATTATAATCCCAACTGTCAAGCGCACAAATCCCTCCCCCACCTTTCGGCGGGGGAGGGATTTTATGCTATACGCGGTAGCGCTTCTGCTTGATGTAGGAGCAGTGGAGGAGGGCGTGGGCCTTGTGGCTGCCGGGCTCGCCCAGGAAGTCGGCGTAGACCTTCTGCACCACCGGGTTCTCGTGGCTGCGGCGGTAGGTCATGCCCTCATCCTGCCTGTAGAGGGCGGCGGCCCGGAGGGCCTTGATGTCGGTGAAGTTGCGCACGTTGGCGTGCTGGATGGGCTGGCCGCCGCCGTTGATGCAGCCGCCGGGGCAGGCCATGAACTCCACAAAGTCGTACTGGAGGGAGCCGTCCCGGATGCCGTCCAGCACCCGCTTGACATTGTGCAGGCCGGAGGCTACGCAGACCCGGACGGTCTTGCCGGGCAGCTCGTAGCTGGCCTCCTTGACCCCCTCCATGCCGCGGATCTCTTTGTACTCCAGAGGGGCCATGCCCGCGCCGGTGAGCTGCTCCACCACGGTGCGCAGGGCGGCCTCCATGACGCCGCCGGAGGCGCCGAAGATGGCGGCCGCGCCGGTGGAGACGCCCAGCATGGGGTCAAACGCCCCGTCGGGCAGGTGCTCGAAGAGCAGGCCGGCCTGGGTGATCATGCGGCCCAGCTCCCGGGTGGTGAGGGACACGTCCACCGGCATACAGCCGTTGGGCAGCCGCTGCTCCTCCCGCAGTACCTCGTACTTCTTGGCGGTGCAGGGCATGATGGACACCACGAAGATGTCCTGGGGGTCAATGCCCGCCTGCTCGGCGTAGTAGGTCTTGACCAGGGAGCCGAACATCTGCTGGGGGGACTTGCAGGAGGAGATGTTGCGGAGCATGTCGGGGGCGTGCTGCTCCAGATACCGCACCCAGCCGGGGGAGCAGGAGGTGATGAGGGGGAGGGTGCCGCCGCCGTTGAGGCGGCTTAAAAACTCGGTGCCCTCCTCCAGAATGGTGAAGTCGGCGGCGGTGTCCACGTCGAACACCTTGTCGAAGCCAAGGCGGCGCAGGGCGGTGACCATCTTGCCCTCCACGTTGGTGCCGATGGGCAGGCCGAAGCACTCGCCCAGGGTGACCCGGATGGAGGGGGCGGGGCCCACCACCACGTGCTTGGCGGGGTCGTTCAGGGCGGCCAGCACGCGGGCGGTGTCGTCCTTTTCGGAGAGGGCGCCGGTGGGGCAGGCCACGATGCACTGGCCGCAGGAGACACAGTCCACCTCGGCCAGATCCCGGTCGAAGGCACAGCCGATGTGGGTGTGGAAGCCCCGGTCGTTGGGGCCGATGACGCCCACCTCCTGGGTCTTGCGGCACACGGCGGTGCACCGGCGGCAGAGGACGCACTTGGAGTTGTCCCGCACCAGGTGGGGGGCGGAGGCCTCAATCTGGGGGGGCATGTTGTCGTTGGCGTACCGCACCGCGTCGATGCCCAGGTCGCCGGCCAGTTGGAGCAGCTCGCAGTGGCTGTTGCGGGAGCAGGTGAGGCAGTCCATCCGGTGGTTGGAGAGGATCAGCTCCAGGGTGAGCTGGCGGGACTTGCGTACCCGCTCCGTGTTGGTGTAGACCTCCATCCCCTCGGCCACGGGGTACACGCAGGAGGCAACCAGGCTCTTGGCCCCCTTCACCTCCACCACGCAGATGCGGCAGGCGCCGATCTCGTTGATGTCCTTCAAGAAACACAGCGACGGGATATTGAAGCCCGCGGAGCGGGCCGCCTCCAGCACCGTGGACCCTTCGGGAACGGTGACGGGGATATCGTTGATGCGCAGAGATACCATCTTTTCGTCCATATCCGTTCCCTCCCTTACTGCTTGTAGATGGCGTCAAAGCGGCAGTGATCCATGCACGCGCCGCACTTGATGCACTTGGACTGGTTGATGATATGGGGGGCGCGCACCGCGCCGGAGATGGCGCCGGTGGGGCAGCCCTGGGCGCAGCGGGTGCAGCCCTTGCACTTGGTGGGATCCACGATGTACTGGATGAGCGCCTTGCACACCCCGGCGGGGCAGCGCTTCTCGTAGATGTGGGCCTCGAACTCCTCCCGGAAATGGGTGAGGGTGGAGAGCACGGGGTTGGGGGCGGTCTGCCCCAGGCCGCACAGGGCGGACTGCTTGATGTGGTGGCACAGCTCCTCGATGGTGTCCAGATCCTCCGGCTCGCCGTTGCCCTCGGTGATCTTGGTCAGCAGATCCAGCAGCCGCTTGGTGCCGATGCGGCAGGGGGAGCACTTGCCGCAGGACTCGTCCACAATGAACTCCAGATAGAACTTGGCGATGTCCACCATGCAGTTGTCCTCGTCCATGACGATGAGGCCGCCGGAGCCCATCATGGAGCCGATGGCGCTGAGGGATTCGTAGTCGATGGGGGTGTCGATGAGGGAGGCGGGGATGCAGCCGCCGGAGGGGCCGCCGGTCTGGGCGGCCTTGAACTTCTTGCCGCCCGGCACGCCGCCGCCGATGTCCTCCACCACCGTGCGCAGGGTGGTGCCCATGGGAACCTCCACCAGACCGGTGTTGGTGATCTTGCCGCCCAGGGCGAAGACCTTGGTGCCCTTGCTGGTCTCGGTGCCGATGGCGGCGTAGGCCTCGGGGCCGTGGTTGAAAATCCAGGTGATGTTGGCGTAGGTCTCCACGTTGTTGAGCAGGGTGGGCCGGTCAAACAGGCCTTTCACCGCCGGGAAAGGGGGGCGGGTCTTGGGCTCGCCCCGGTGGCCCTCGATGGAGCGCATGAGGGCGGTCTCCTCGCCGCAGACAAAGGCGCCGGCGCCCAGGCGCAGCTCCAGATCAAAGTCAAAGCCGGAGTCAAAGATGTTTTTGCCCAGCAGGCCGTACTCCTTGGCCTGCCGGATGGCGGTCTCCAGCCGCTTGACGGCGATGGGGTACTCGGCCCGGACGTAGATGTAGCCCTGGTGGGCCCCCACGGCGTAGCCCGCGATGGTCATGGCCTCCAGAATGGTGTGGGGGTCGCCCTCCAGCACCGAGCGGTCCATGAACGCGCCGGGATCGCCCTCGTCGGCGTTGCAGCACACATACTTGACCCCGTCGGGGCTCACCGCGTCGGCGGTGAACTGCCACTTTTTGCCCGTGGGGAAGCCTGCGCCGCCCCGGCCCCGCAGGCCGGAGGCCAGCACCGTGTCGATGACCTGCTGGGGCGGGATGTGTTCGGTGAGGATTTTGCCCAGGGCGGCGTAGCCGTCTACGCCGATGTACTCGTCGATGCTCTCCGGGTTGATGACGCCGCAGTTGCGCAGGGCGATGCGGTGCTGGTGCTTGTAGAACCGGGTCTCGGCCAGGGAGGTGGCCGGGCCGTCGCCCCCCTCGTTCTTGTTGAGCAGGCGCTTGACGATGCGGCCCTTGACGATGTGCTCGGCCACAATCTCCTCCACGTCGTCCACCGTCACGTGGGTGTAGCACGCCCCCTCGGGATAGATGGTGACGATGGGCCCCAGGGCGCACAGGCCGAAGCAGCCCGTGCGCACCACCTGGGCCTCCTTGTCCATGCCCTGGGCGGCCAGCTGCTTTTCAAACTCCGCGATGATCTTGGGACTTTCGGAAGAGGTGCAGCCCGTGCCGGTGCAGACCAGAATATGGGAACGAATCAAGCTCATCTCACGCCCTCCCTCATTCCGCCGCGCCGATGGTGTACTCGGTCACCACGCGGCCGTTGACCAGATGCTCGCTGACGATGGAGGCCACCTTGTCCGGGGTCATCTTTACGTAGGTGACCTTCTCCTGGCCGGGCACGTACACCTCCACAATGGGCTCCAGCCGGCACACGCCGATGCACCCCGTCTGGGACACGGTGACGTTTTTCAGCTCCCGCTTGGCGACCTCCTCCAAAAAGGCGTTGAGCACCGGGCGGGCTCCCGCCGCGATGCCGCAGGTGGCCATACCCACCACCACGCGGATGCGGTCGTCCCCGGAGTCCCGCAAATCAATCTGCTGGCGCATCTTATCACGGATGGCCTGTAGCTCCGCTAGACTTTTCATGGTTTTACATCCCCTTCTGTTCTTGTAACAGCGCTTCCTGTTCTTGTAGGTAATCCCGGATCCAGAGGACAAGCTCCGGCTCGGCCAGGGAGAGCTCCGGCCCGAGCAGGGCGTGCAGCTCCTCCGTGTCCAGGCGGGCCAGGGCGTCCCCCCTCCGGTGCGTATAGTGCAGTTCCAGCTCCGGCGCGCCCTGGATGAGCAGGGTGATCGTGCCGGCCATGTCCCCTACCGGGGGGCAGTCGATGTGCGAGGCGTGAAAGACGGCGGTGACGGTGGTGCCGACCCCCAGCGTACTTTCAATCGACAGGGAACCGCCGGTCTGCTCCGCCGCCAGACGCAGCAGGGGTAGCCCAAGCCCCATCGCTCGGGTGGTGCGGGTGGTGGTGAAGGGGTCGCTCACCCGGGCCAGCAGCTCCGGGGCCATGCCCGTGCCGTCATCCCGGATGGACAGGGTGATGGTCTCCCCCTCCTCCGTCAGGGTGATGTCCAGGCGGTTGGCCTGGGCGGTGATGGAATTCTGCGCAATGTCCAGGGTATAGAGGGCGATCTCTTTCATGGGGGGTCCCTCCCTTGCGGTGCTTTGGAGCCAAAACCAGGGCCTTCCGGCTCCGCGGGCGGGGACAAGCCCCGCCCCTACATTACAGCCCTTGAAGATATCCTCCGTAGGGGCCGACACCCCAGGGCGGCCTCTCTTGCCCCTGCGGGGCAATTCGCCTTCTGCCCTCATCGGCCCGCGGCAGCTATCCTCCACCCTCGCCGTAGGGGCGGCCCTTGTGGCCGCCCGTCCTCTCCGGCCTGCCGCAGCGTTTTCCTGAACGCGCCGCCGACCTGCGGGCGGGTGTGGGCACCCGCCCCTACCTCCCGACGCGGGGGGCGCCCCGCGTTCAGGGCCCCCGCGCGAACCCAGCGAAGCGGTTCGCGTGGGGAAAGGAGGCCCAGCGGCGGGAGTGAGCGTTCGGGCTTGCCCGGAAGCGAATGATCCAAAGCTTGGGCCGACGCTGTCACGCTGCGGCGGCTGCGCGACGCCACACTGCTTACCCCTCCGCGAAAAACACCTTGCGCCTGCGGCGCAACTGCTTTTTCGTCTGCGGGCTTCGCTGTGCGGCTGCTCCGCTCGTCTCCGCGATTCTTTCTTACTTATCCAGCAGGCACGCCACGCCGGGCAGCTCCTTGCCCTCCAGGAACTCGAGGGAGGCGCCGCCGCCGGTGGAGATGTGGGTCATTTTGTCGGCGTAGCCCAGCTGGGCCACGGCGGCCGCGGAGTCACCGCCGCCCACAATGGTGATGGCGTCGGTCTCGGCCAGGGCCTGGGCCACGGCCCGGGTGCCCTCGGCAAAGGCGGGGAACTCAAACACGCCCATGGGGCCGTTCCAGATAACGGTGCCGGCCTCTTTCACGGCCGCGGCATACAGGGCGATGGTCTTGGGACCGATGTCCATACCCATCATGCCGTCGGGGATACCCGCGCCGTCCACGGCCACCGGCTTGGCGTCGGCGGAGAACTCCGCGGCGGCCACGCCGTCCACGGGCAGGAGCAGCTTGACGCCCTTGTCCTTGGCCTTCTGCATCATCTCCCGGCAGTAGTCCAGCCAGTCGGCCTCCAGCAGGGAGTTGCCCACGCCGATGCCCTGGGCCTTGGCAAAGGTATAGCACATGCCGCCGCCGATAATGATGGTGTCGGCAATGTCCAGCAGGTGATTGATCACGCCGATCTTGGAGGACACCTTGGAGCCGCCCAGGATCGCCACCAGGGGGCGCTTGGGGTTAGCCAGGGCGCCGCCCATGATCTCCAGCTCCTTCTGGATCAGGAAGCCGGACACGGCGGGCAGGTAGGCTGCCACGCCGGCGGTGGAGGCGTGGGCGCGGTGCACGGCGCCGAAGGCGTCGGACACGTACACGTCGGCCATGGCCGCCATTTTCCTGGCCAGCTCGGGGTCGTTTTTGGTCTCGCCCTTCTCAAAGCGGGTGTTCTCCAGCAGCAGGATCTGGCCGGGCTTCAGGGCGGCGGCCTTGGCGGTGGCATCGGGGCCCACCACGTCGGCGGCCATGATGACCTCGCGGCCCAGCAGCTCGCTCAGGCGCTTGGCCACGGGAGCTAAGCTGAACTTGGGATCGGGTCCCTCCTTGGGTTTGCCCAGGTGGGAGCAGGCGATCACCGCCGCATTCTGCTCCAGCAGGTACTGGATGGTGGGCAGGGCGGCCACGATGCGCTTGTCGTCGGTGATGGCGCCGGTGGCCTTGTCCTGGGGCACATTGAAGTCGCAGCGCAGCAGGACCTTCTTGCCCGCTACGTCGATATCCTTTACGGTCTTCTTGTTGTAGTTCATAGAGCCTCTCCTTTCATCGCGCCCTCCCCGGTCAGGCCGGGGAAGTCAAGCTGCCGCAGCGCCTCATAGGTCAGAATGGCCGCGGCGTTGGATAAGTTCAGGCACCGGGCCTCCGCCCGGATTGGGATGCGGATGCAGCGGTCGGCGTGAGCTCTGCGGAATGCCTCGGGCAGGCCGGCGGTCTCCTTTCCGAAAACCAGGTAGCACTCGTCCCGGAAAACCGCCTCAGTATAGGATCTGGGCGCCTTGGTGGTAGCCAGCCAGATATCCTCCGCGCCGGTCTTCTGAAAGAAGTCGTCCAGGTTTTCATATACCCGCACGTCCACCAGATGCCAGTAGTCCAGGCCGGCCCGCTTGACCGCCTTGTCGCTGATGTCAAAGCCCAGGGGCTTGATGAGATGCAGCCGGGTCCCGGTCACCGCGCATGTGCGCGCGATATTCCCCGTATTTTGGGGGATCTCTGGCTCAAACAGCACGATATTGAGCACCCTGTCTCCCCCTCCCGGTTACTACTTGGTCAGCGCAGGCTATTGTACTCCAAAACAGCAAGGATTTCAACCTTAAATGTGTAAATACGCGCTAAAACATTCAGTTTTCTTTCTGGAAGCAGCCCCTTCCTTTTCTTTTTATTGCCCCTTTCGTGCGCCGGTGAAATGTGCTATGATGAAGGGCGAATGGAAGAGGAGTGTGAAGCACGTGAAACAACCGCGCAATCCGCGCAGGCTGGTGGTCAAGGTGGGCACATCCACCCTCACCCGGGAGACCGGGAGCCTCAACCTGCAAAACATGGAGCATCTGGCCCGTGTATTGGCCGATCTGGAGGGCATGGGGTATCAGCCCGTCCTGGTGTCCTCCGGCGCCATCGGCATCGGCACCAAAAAGCTGCGGCTGGGGGAGCGCCCCACCGAGCTGCGGATGAAGCAGGCCGCCGCCGCCGTGGGCCAGTGCAGGATGATGCACATCTATGACAAGCTCTTTGCCGAGTACAACCGGACGGTGGCCCAAATCCTCCTCACCGGCGAGGACGTGGAGTCCCCCGTCCGCTCGGAGCATCTGCACAACACCTTTGAGGCCCTGCTGGAGCTGGGGGTGATCCCGGTGGTCAATGAGAACGACTCGGTGTCGTCAGCGGAGATCGAAACCGGCCAGTGCAAGGTGCTGGGCGACAACGACACCCTGTCCGCCATCGTGGCCCGGCTGTGCGGCGCGGGCCTGCTGGTGCTGTTCAGCGACATCGACGGACTGTATGACGCCGACCCCCGCACCCACCCCGACGCCCGGCTGATCCACCAGGTGGAGGCCATCACCCCGGAGCTGCGGGCCATGGCCGGCGGTGCGGGCACCTGGCGCGGCACCGGCGGCATGGCCACCAAGCTCAACGCCGCCCAGCTCTGCCTGGAGGCGGGGGTGGACATGGTCATCGCCAACGGGGCGCGGATGGAGGCCCTCTACGACATCGTGGAGGGGAAGAACGTGGGCACCCGCTTTTCTGCCCGGCGGGGCGCGCTGCAATAGAAAAGAAGGAGGAATCCCATGACTGTACTGGAGACCCAGGGTCTGGCCGCCCGGCACGCAGCCCGGGCGCTGGCCGTGGCGGGTACCGCCAGGAAAAACGCCGCTCTGGAGGCGGCCGCCAGAGCCATCGAGGCCCGGCAGGGGGAGATCCTGGCGGCCAACGCCGCAGATCTGGAGGCGGCCATGGCCGCCGGACTCCGCCCCGCCCTGCTGGACCGGCTGGCGCTGGACGAGGGCCGCATCGCCGGCATTGTGGAGGGGGTGCGGCAGGTGGCCGCCCTCCCCGATCCCATCGGGGCGGTGACCAAAATGGACACCCGGCCCAATGGACTGACCATCGGAAAGCGCCGGGTGCCCCTGGGGGTGATCGGCATCATCTACGAGGCCCGGCCCAACGTGACGGTGGACGCCGCAGCCCTCTGCCTCAAGTCGGGCAACGCGGCGCTCCTCCGGGGCGGCAAGGAGGCCTTCCACTCCAACCAGGCCTTTGTGGCCGTCCTGCGGGACGCCCTGGAGGAGGCCGGCCTGCCCCGGGACTGCGTGGCCCTGGTGGCCGATACCAGCCGGGAGAGCGCCAACGAGCTGATGGGCCTGACGGAGTACCTGGACGTGCTCATCCCCCGGGGCGGGGCGGGGCTGATCCGCAGCGTGGTGGAGAACGCCCGGGTGCCGGTCATCCAGACTGGCGTGGGGGTGTGCCACATCTACGTCCACGAGAGGGCCGACCTGGACATGGCGGCCCGCATCCTCCACAACGCCAAGACCTCCCGCCCCTCGGTGTGCAACGCCGCCGAGTGCGTGCTGGTGGACCGGGCAGCGGCGCGGGACTTCCTTCCCCTGGCGTGGGAGCTGCTCCAAACCAAGGGCGTGGAGCTGAGGGGCTGCCCGGAAACCCGGGCCATCCTGGGGGACTGGGTCAAGCCCGCCGCTGAGGCCGACTGGGACACCGAGTTCGGCGACTACATCCTGGCCGTCAAGGTGGTATCCGGCTTTGACGAGGCGGTGGACTTCATCGCCGCCCACGGCACCGGCCACTCCGAGGCCATCGTCACCGCCGACTACTTTGCCGCCCAGCGCTTCCTGGACGAGGTGGACGCCGCGGCGGTGTACGTCAACGCCTCCACCCGCTTCACCGACGGCTTCGAGTTCGGCCTGGGGGCGGAGATCGGCATCTCCACCCAAAAAATGCATGCCCGGGGCCCCATGGGCCTGGAGGAGCTGACCAGCTCCAAATATGTAATCTACGGCACCGGACAGGTCCGGTGAGCATAGGATTCTAGGGGGCCGCCCGGCCCTCCGCGCGGCATAGCCGCTGCGGTTTCGCCTGCGCCCCGCGCCTCCGCGCTTCTTGTCACGCTGCGGCGGCTGCGCGACGGTGTCTAAGCCCCTCCGGCTGTGCAAGCCGGCCTGCGGCCCCTTCGGGCCCTCCGGTCCGTTCGCTCCGCTTTGGGTCTTACCCGCCTGCGCCCCGCGCCTCCGCGCTTCTTGGTACATACGGCTGCCATGCCGTATGAAGGAGGTGCTGACCATGTTGGAATACCGGCTGGAGCCGGAGGGCGGGCTCCTCGTCTGTGCGCTGGGCACTCTGGAGGTGGGGGGCGGTCAGATTGTGGAGTGCTCCCTGTGCCTGTCGGATATCCTGCCCGAGCGGCGGGTGGCCCTGGCGGTGGAGCTTCTGGAGGGCGAACAGCTCCGGGGCACGCGGCTCTATACCGTGCCGCCCCACCATGAGGACGGCCCCGCCGACGTGCGGATAGAGGGCATCCGCTTCTACCTGCCCGGCGGCGCGGGACCGGAGGGGCTGACTCTCCGGGCCGACGCCCACTATATCGACCGGGGTGACCGCTGCGTGTTGACCTGACCCCTTTGAGGGCCCCTTTGGGGCCCTCAAAATTTATGCTTGCATCTTTCGCCTTCTTTCCCTATAATGTCACTCACTGCGCAATGCGCAGAATCGGACATTGAAGGAGATCGAGAAATGAAACAACAAGTCACTCTGGCGCTGAGCCTCACCCTGGCGGCCGGCCTTCTGGCCGGCTGTGCCGACACGACGGGCGGGAGCCAGCCGACTGGGGCGGCCCAAACATCCCCTGCGGATGCCACACCGAGCGCGGCGCAGAGCGCCGCCTTTACCGACGAGATGAAGATCCCCCATGCCGTGGATCTCTCCCCCGAGGACGGCGCCGACTCCGTGGAGCGGCTGGGCGACCACGCGGACTCCCCCTACTTTGCCCACCCCGACTACTACCACATGCAGTCCAGCGACACCCTCACGATCCTGACCGGCTTCCAGACCATGCAGCAGACCAGCGAATGGGCCTGCGGCGTCACCAGCACCCTGATGGTGCTCAACTGGTATGACCGGCTGGGCGACTGGAACGAGGAGAGCCTGGCCGCCCTGCGCCACTCCCTGGAGGGCACCGAGCTGGCCGACTACCCCGGCACCACCCTGCGGCAGGCCATGGATATCTTTGACGGCGTGGGCGGATTTACCTATACCACCAACCTGGACTACGAGGACCCCTCCTCCGAGGTCTGGATGGACACCATCCAGGGCTGGCTGGCCGAGGGCAAGCCGGTCATGGTCTGCTGGAACGACTGGGGCGGACACTGGCAGGTGATCATCGGCTACGACACCATGGGCACCGAGACCCAGCAGGACGACGTGTTCATCGTGGCCGACCCCTACGACACCACCGACCACTGTCAGGACGGCTACGGCGTGCTGATGGCGGAGCGCTTCCTGTATAACTTCTCCATGTACGGCGCTTTCCCGGAGGAGGAGGGGGGCAGCGACTTCCTCTTCCTGGTGGCCTCCCCTGCGGAATAAACCAGAAAATCCCGTGCGGCACACACCGCACGGGATTTTTTTAGAACTGGAAGACCGCGCCGATCACCGCCGAGGCGGCGATGAACACGATGGGGTGGAGTTTTTTCAGGGGCTTCACCTGGAGGCACACGAAGATGACCACCGCCAGGGCGATCCCCTTCCACTGGAACAGGGCCGCCGCGCCGCCGGTCTGGAAGGCGCTCAGGTTCAGCAGGGCGATGGAGCAAACCTCCGCCAGCGCCGCGGCGATAAGGGCGGTGGAGGCGGGGCGGATGCCGTAGAACACCGCGTCCACCCCCCGGCTCTCCCGGAACTTCTTCAAAAAGCCCGCGATGACCAGGATGACGAGGATGGAGGGGCACACCAGGCCCAGGGTGGCGATAACGCCCCCCGCGATGCCGCCGGTGTGGAAGCCCACGTAGGTGGCCATGTTCACCCCCATGGGGCCGGGGGTGGACTCGGAGATGGCGATCATGTTGGCCAGCTCTCCGGAGGTGAACCAGCCGGTGCGCTGCCCGATGTCGGTAAGGAAGGGAATGGTGGCCAGGCCGCCGCCGATGGCGAACAGCCCCGCCTTGAAAAACTCAAAGAAGAGCTGAAGGTAGATCACGGCCGCAGCCCTCCTCTCGCCGCCCGGATGCACAGTCCGGCCACGCCGGCGGCCACCACCAGCACCACGGGGGAACAGAGAAAGCTGAGCACGCTCCCCGCCCACCCGGCTGGGAAGGACACAAAGCTACCGAGCACCGCCAGCA
>OOCL01001079.1_pt1 | contig 17330 bp, 10 predicted proteins | sample 1671211 | NCBI WGS metagenome assembly OOCL01 (sample SAMN06348133, study PRJEB24527) | human gut metagenome | biome: human gut; feature: ankylosing spondylitis patient; material: feces | host: Homo sapiens | place: China | collected 2015-10 | reverse complement strand
AGGAATTTTTCTACAGAAAATAGGTCGCGTCGGAGGTGCTCCCCAAGAGTATACCAATTATAGAGCTATAGCAATGGATAAAGAGAATGAAAGAATATATGTCTACAGTTTACCAAGAAAGCTTATAGTTTATAATTTTGATGGAGAGTTTCTGAATTTCTTTTCAGTAGAACTTCCCGATGATGGTCTATATCCTATACAAATGTACTATAGAAATGGATTGATATATTTCTTTTATCGAAATTGCTTGGGAGGTGAGACGCGTAAGTCTCTATTTTGGGTAATTACGGATACTAAGGGACAGATGAAGACATTTCGGCGTAGTAATGAAATTCAACTTGGAGCTGATTATGCAGCTTCGTATGGATTGTTTGGTGTTAATGTAAAAGATGCAGATTCATTTGTATATTGGGATCTTTTTAATGATACTGTTTTTCATGTTAATGGGATGGAAGCAAAAATAGTTTATCTTTGGGACAAAGGAAAGTTCCGTTTGTTGGATACAGACAATTTTGAAGTTCCTGATGATGACCGGAGAATATGTACGGCTTTCGTTGATGCAGAGCATTTTTTATTACTTCGCTGGAATACAATGAGGCATGTCGGTGCACAAGTTTTCTTATCTTATTATGATAAAAAGGAAAAGAAAGCTTATAAATTGGATGATTCACATGTAGTGCCGAAAAGTAAGTTGTCGCTTTTGAATCACTTTTTTGCTTATGAACGAATAGATGGGCGCGAATATCTTTTAATGGGGGCAAAGGTAAATGAGTTACCGGATGATATGAAAGATTCTTTGGGGAATCTATCGTTTGAGGATGAGGATAATCCTATTTTGGTATTAATAAGGCTGAATCAATGAAACACTCGTTTCCATATTATCATCAGGCGGATGCAATGGATTGTGGCCCTACCTGTTTGCGGATGATTGCTAAATACTATGGTAAAAGCTATTCATTACAGACATTGCGTGCACGTTCATTTATATCCCGTGAGGGAGTATCATTATTGGGGATTAGTGATGCGGGAGAGGCTATCGGTTATCCTGCATTGGAACCAAAATCATTTTGTAGTTTGCTATGGCATTAAAAAAAGAAAAGGGGAATATTGGTTTCAGATTGCTGATCCCGGAAAACAGATGGTGACTTATAATGAACAGGAATTTAAGAAGTGCTGGCTGTCGACAAGGACAGAGGGGGAAGATGTCGGTACAGCATTGGTATTGGAACCCGGACCGGACTTTTATCATCGTGAGGATGAACCGGAGATTAGAGAACGAGGATTGCTTTTTTTTCTGAGATATCTCACTCCTTATAAAAAACAATTGATACAGTTGATACTGGGGATGCTAACAGTCAGCTTGTTGCAATTGATTCTCCCTTTTCTGACGCAATCATTGGTGGACGTAGGTATCCGTGATAGTAATTTGAATTTTATCATTCTGGTACTGATAGCACAAATCATAATATCTGTATCGCAACTTTCGGTAGAGTTTATTCGTAGTTGGATACTATTACATGTTAACACACGTATTACTATCTCTTTAATATCTGATTTTCTGGCTAAGTTAATGAAATTGCCATTGCACTTCTTTGACTCAAAAATGGTAGGTGACATTATGCAACGTATCGGTGATCATGAGCGTATTAAAACGTTCCTGACAGGGTCATCTATTACCACACTCTTTTCCTTTGTCAATTTCTTTATTTTTGGCTTTGTTCTTGCTTATTATAATTTGACAGTGTTAGGTATCTTCTTATTGGGTAACACTTTGTATGTGTGTTGGATACTCGTTTTTATGAAGTATCGGCGGGAATTGGATATACGCCGTTTTGCACAAGCGGCAGGCGAACAAAGCAACCTGATACAAATTGTAACTGCTATGCAGGAAATCAAACTAAACAACTGTGAGACTCAGAAACGCTGGCAGTGGGAACGTATACAGGTGAAACTGTTCAAAATTAGTATAAAAGGTTTGGCACTGGGACAGATTCAGCAAGTGGGTTCCATATTCTTTAATCAAACTACCAATATTGTGATTTCCTTTATTGCGGCAAAAGCCGTAATAGATGGACAAATGACGTTGGGTATGATGATGTCTCTGACCTATATTATCGGTCAGTTGAGTTCTCCGGTATCTTCTTTTATTGGTTTTGCACAGCAATTTCAGGATGCCAAAATTAGTTTGGAGCGTCTGAACGAGATACATGGACGGAAAGACGAGGAACAGGATATTTCGTCAAAACTTACAGTGTTGCCGGAAAAAGGGGATATACGGATAGAGAATGTTTCATTCAGTTATGACGGTGCAAACAGGGATTATGTATTGGATGATGTTTCTTTACACATTCCTCAGCATAAAGTGACCGCAATTGTAGGGGCGAGCGGTAGTGGTAAAACTACTTTGATAAAATTGATGCTTGGTTTTTATACTCCCAATAAAGGAGCGATCAAGATACAGGATACTCCGTTAGAGAACATTAATCCACATTTATGGCGTGCCCGAACCGGATCTGTGATGCAGGATGGTTTTATATTCTCCGAGACAATTGCACAGAATATTGCGGTAGGTGAGGAGCAAATTGATATTGAACGTTTGAGACATGCGGTGACCATTGCCAATATCCGTGATTTTATAGATTCCTTACCGTTGGGATACAATACTAAAATCGGTATGGAAGGAAATGGCATCAGCCAAGGGCAGAGACAGCGTATTTTGATAGCCCGTGCGGTGTATAAGAATCCGGATTACTTGTTTTTTGATGAAGCCACCAATGCACTGGATGCGAATAATGAGCGCGAGATAATGGAGCATTTGCATGAATTTTATAAAGGGAAAACAGTTGTAGTAGTGGCTCATCGGCTGAGTACGGTGAGGGATGCAGATAATATTATAGTACTGGATAAAGGTAAAATAGCCGAAGAGGGAACCCACAAGGAATTGGTAGAACGGAAGGGGTTATATTACCGGTTGGTAAAGAATCAATTGGAGTTGGGTAATTAGAAATTGGTAATTTAAGACAGTGGAAGAGGAGAAGAAATATAAAGAGATAGAGCTGCGTAGCGAGGAAGTGCAGGAAGTGATGAATCACATTTCCCCTTGGGTGGTGAGATGGGGGATAACTGTGCTGTTCATTATTCTGTTGGCTTTACTGGCAGGGTGCTGGATATTTAAATATCCGGATGTCTTGCAGGCGGAAGTGACACTGACCACTGAAGAACCTCCCGCTTTTATATTGGCGCGCTCTATGGGTAAAATAGATACTTTATATGTACACAATGGCGATACGGTGAAGGCAGGCGAACATTTGGGAGTCATTCAGAATGCTTCTGTTACGGAAGATGTACTATGGCTGACAGACCGTATGAAAGACTGGGAAATAGCAGGTTATGAACCGGCGAAAGGGGCCGAGTATTTTATAGGTAAGCGTTTGCAATTAGGAGAATTGCAGTCTGCATACGCTTCATTTATGATTGCTCTTTCAGATTACGTTCGCTTTATCGAGCAAGATTATTATGCAAAGAAGATGGATGCGGGAAAAAAACAACTGGCTGGGCAGCGTTCTTACCTTAACTTGGTGGAGCGTGAACATACACTGACCGAAAAAGAAATGGAACTGGCGCAGAGTATGTACGACCGGGATTCCATTTTGTATGCGAGAAATGCAATGATTGTGGCAGAATTTGAAGAGTCGGGCAGCCGTTATTTGCAGAGTTTACGTACCAGAGAGACTTCAGGCATGAGTTTGTTGCAGGCTGAAATGCAATTAAAACAACAGGAGGAAAACTTGCTGGACTTGGGTAAACAGGCTTATGATGAGGAACAGAACCGCAGGCTTGAATTGAAAAATGCAATTGAGCAGCTTCAGGCACAACTGAGTTCGTGGGCACAGAACTATCTGTTTAGTAGTCCTATTTACGGTAAGATCACTTTTATGACAGTTTGGAGCCGCAATCAGAATGTACAGTCGGGTGAGACTGTTTTTGTGGTTCAGCCTTCCGAAGATTCGAAAGTGATTGGTAAAGCTAAACTCCCTTTACAAGGTTCGGGAAAGGTGCAGGTAGGACAGAAAGTGCATATCCGTATGGATAATTACCCCGATCAAGAGTTTGGTTATGTGAGGGGGAAAGTGGAAAGTATCTCTCCGGTTCCGACGGAAGAGGGACTTTATGTAGTGGAAATAGTATTGCCGGAAGGTTTGCATACGAATTATGGTAAAACCCTTCCGACTTTACGTGAATTGAAAGGCACGGCAGACATTATATTGGCAGACAGAAATGTATTGGAACGTTTATTAGCCCCGTTAAGGAAGATAGTAGAATACGAAGACTAATTCTTCAGTAGTATAATTCCGGCAATAATATGAGGAAAATCTTCCCCCATATTATATGCCAGGATTTCTTATCTATTTATAAGCTGTCTGATATCGAGTTGTACTTTTCAGCTTTTTCCCGGGAACATCGTGCAGTTTTGGGCGGCTTGGACGTATGTTATAGGCGTTCATCCACTTTTCAAGGATATCACGAAGTTTTTGTAGTTCCTGATTATATGCATTTTCCACAACCAGATTTCTCATTTCCCCTCTATCATTCTGCATATCAAACAGTTGTTCACGATGTCTTCCTTTATCATAAAGCACATATTTATAACGTTCACTGCGTACCACCCAGCCCCTTGTCTTGCTACCGTCAAATCGTGTTTCGGTGATGATATATTCTTGATGCAAGGCTTGTGGGTTGCCTGCTTCCACAATTTTCCGGAAAGACTTTCCGGCTGTCCCCTCCGGCATTTTGGCACCTGCCCAGTCGCATACGGAAGCGAAGAAATCTATACCGTTACTGATAAGCTGAGGTAATACTTTGCCTGCATTCTTCTTGCCGGGTAGGGTTACGATAAGAGGAATGTTGATAACTTCTTCATATAAAGCGGATTTCTGGTTCCAATGGTGAGCCCCTATACCATCTCCGTGATCACTGGAGAAGATCACTACTGTATTCTTCCAAAGATCATTCTTATCAATGGCATCAATAATTTTTCCGATCTCCTTATCTACTTTTTCTACCAAACGATAATAGGTATAACGGTACATACGCCAGTCTTCGGGAGTAAAACCAGCAGTTGGATATACATTATAATTGTTTGCTCTTTCGCTTTCAATGACATCGGCATCGTAAGGATTCTTGGCGAAATTGGCAGGTACTCCCGGGCAGTCCCGTATATCAGGCGTATCGATATTTCCATAAGGGAAGTTTTGGCTCCGCGCGTATTCGCAGATATTATGCGGATTGTCATAAGAAGCTACTAGAAAAAACGGCTTTTTATGTTTGCGTGAGAGGTATTCGGCGCAGGCTTCTGCCAGTCCATCGTCACTATGTTTGTATATGTTGTCGAAGCCGTATTCTTTGTCGGGGACATCAAGAAGAGGGAGATGCCATTTACCGCCATAAGCACAATCATATCCGGCATTCTTTATTAAGGTGCCTAATGTCTGTGTCTTGAGAGAGTCGGGCATCGGTGAACCATTGACTGACATTCCTACTGCATCCGGATAGTGCCCCGTAAACATGGCTCCACGTGAAGGACCGCTGAGCGGAGCGGTGCAATAAGCATTATTGAACATTACGCCGGCAGCTGCCAATCGGTCGAGATTGGGAGTGTGCAGGTCCGGATTTCCGGCACAACTCATGGCGCTGGCTGTCTGTTGATCTGTGAATATATAGATGATATTGGGACGTTCGGCCGCAGAAGCCGCAGAAGAGCATAGCAAAGAAAAAAATGCCAGATGCTTCATTGGAATTTGTTTTACCATATTATTAGCTTTCATGATTTAATATTCGGTTTTATATTTCAGGTTTCGGCAAGGAATCAACCAGTCTTTTCTCTATTCTCTTTCCGCCTACCTGATCGACGATAGTCGTAGCACCCTTATTCGAATTATAGTTGAATTCCAGTGAAGCACCGTTCTGCTTATTCTCTATGTGTAGGAACGCTTTACTTTCACTATCCAGATTACATTCAATACCCCATCCTTCTACTGTAATGCGATTTCCCTGATGATTTATCACGGCATCGGCACGGTTGTTTCCATGTACATCGATTATATTGAGAAAAAACACTTTATTGCAAGGAGTTGTCGTTGCCGTAAAATGATAATGATTAGCAAGAGCCTTGCCAAGACGCTTTTTCCAGTCAAGGGCGGCTACAAAGAATGTATCTGTTTGTGCATAAGTCATCTCCTGTGAAGAATATAAATGAGCTATCGATATTCCATCCGCTTTATTCTTACCCAAGATGCGCAATCCTCCTTCTTCCTTAACCACCTTCATAGGTAGTTCCACCGTATGTAGCAGATAGTTCCATTCTACCGGTTCTTTGCCGGCCAGTTCATCGTAAACAACAAACAAACCCGAACGTCCGAGCTGAACGATATGCCTTCGGAAGAATTCCAGCTTATTTTCATCCCAACCTTTCTCCGGTGTAAATTGAGTGCCGGACAAACGTCCGCGTTCCAGCCACAACGGAGAAACTACTTTCCCATAGGCGTTGGAGGCATCGCCTACAACGTAAGAGATTTCTTCACCTTCATAGTAGCGGGGAATCCAACCATAGCCTTCTGTTCCTATCTTTTGGCCCATACCGTTTACTAATATGGAATTATGGGCACGGGTATTCCGGTAGGCATACATACAATGATCATCTGTAAATCCGGTACGATGTCCGCTGCTATAAAAGATAGCTTTACCCCCAAAGAAGGTGTTGAAAGCATTTTGATTGGCCAGGGCATGGGATGTGGAACCATAAGGGCTGCTTCGGAAAGAAAGCATGGCATTGTTGGCATGATGCCCTATGTCGGTATTCATCAGGGCAGTACCTGTTTGTTTGAAGACTTTGGATTCCGGTAGTTCCGACAGATGTTTACTATAAGCAGGCCTTTCCTTCGGGGTTGTGCAGCGATACCAGGTCAAATCTGCTGGTTTGGCTTCGAAAGCTTTCGACAGGATGTCAGGGTCTTCCTGCATAATTTCGTGTACATAAGCAGCTGCCCACGGATTGTTACATTCGCGTGCCAAGGCATCGGCATATCCTACGCGCCCTCCGTTCGGACTGCGTTGTCCTTCATGTGAATTGCCATGACCTCCGGACTTAGAGAAGGGAGGTTGCTGATAGATAACATATAAGGCATTGTTATTATACCACGGATCTGCAAAGAAGTTGAAGCCGGATATGCGTGAGAAAAAGGCCGGTATCTCTATCAAGGTACGTATATTTACATGGAAATAAGCATCCCCATTGTGCCAGCCACCATCTTTATGCAGGCCCGGAAGGCGTGAAATCCATTCATTATAACAGTAATCTGTCCATACGGACGCTTCCGATATTTCACCGACCGTAGCGAATGCCGCCATCGTCAGGATACGGAAAGTCATCTGCCATACGTGGTTGTCTGCAATACGGTTCTCCAGATGGTTCACGTATTCATTATAGAACTTGTCTCCAATTCTGCGGATGTTATCCAACAGCAGTTGTTTCTCTTCCGGTGACAGTAAATTATAAAATCCGTCATACGCGGATGTACTCATAGATAATAGGGTGGACAGGTTAAAGTCACCTGCAAAGTATTTGCTTTTTTGCCAGGAAAGAATTTCACTCAGGCGGTTAATGCCTTCCCGGTAATACTTCTCGTCTTTTGTCAGCAAATAAGCACGAACCAACGCTTCCACGTTGGCCTCTTCTCTGTCTACAATCTTACGGCTCTCACGGATGAGGGCCGATTCACGCTGCACAATGTTGGTCAACGTAACTACATTCGTGGTATCGATCTCTTCCTGAAGATGCTTCAACGGACGGGAAATGCATTGGGAAGCCTTGTCCATATAAGCCCGGGCTTCCGAATTATTTTTATTTTTCGCTATAATCTTTTCCCAGTCAGCTGCATCCAGCAACACACGCGGGTGATGGGAAGGATATTCTGCCAAGACTTTTTCCAAAGTCGGCGGATTGAATTCCGGTGTATCTTTATCTATATAGAATTGGTAAACCGGTGACCATTCTTCAGTACCTTCGGGGGTAACATAAGCATGTTGCCAATACCATTTCCCTTGTGCCAGACACTGGAAAGGATTGAAGAAAGCCCAGGCACGTTCACCGGTAAGGACATTTTTCCGGAAATTCTTGTCTTGGGAGATACGAATCCGGTAAACTACTTTTGGCTTTTCATCTACTTGTCCCGGAACTCCATCCAGTACTGGACCTAAATGAGGGAATTTGTCCGGCCACATGAAACGCGGTGGATTCACCTTGACGTATGTACCATCGGCAGGAGAGGGAGTTGCACGAACTTCATGCATCAATGTTTCTTCGGAAATCTTTATCACGGCAGGTTGCTCGGAACTGCCACATGCCATTAACAGGCAGAGGGCTGATAAGCCCAAGACTATCTTTTTCATCTCAGAATCTTATTTTTTGTTTTTTGAAGGTGACCAGTTCTTTCAAGCTAACTGTCTTATTATTAACCAAAGGGTGTGCCCAGAAGCCGATAAACGTAATGTATCCCATGAAAATTAGAATAAGCAACATGCCTGTTCGCAACGAAGTGGCGTCGGATACCAGGCTGACGAGCAGCGGGCCACCTGCACCTCCTACTATTCCGGAACAAAGGATGCCTGCAAAAGAACCGTGATTCTGGGTTACTGTATTCAGGGCAAGTGAAAACACTATGGAGTACATCATGGAGATACAAAAGCCTATTGCAGGAAAAGCCCACACCGCTATTTCCGCGGAGCCGAATAATGCAATTAACAGCAAACTCATGGAAAGTATGCCCGATATTTGCAGCAAACGCTTACTGTCTATCAACTTCAGCAGGAACATGCCAAACAAACATCCGACAGTCATTGAACCCCAGAAATAACTGATACTTTGCGCACCCACGGTCTTCGGATCAATGCCATGATACTGCTCCAGAAAAGTACTCATAAAAATAGAAACTCCCTGCTCCGTACTGACATAACAAAAGATTCCTAGGAAGAAAAGCCATACGTATCTTTGACGGAACAATTTCTTGTAGGAAGCCGAAGAACCGCTGCGTTCATCATCTTTCAGTTCAATGTGCGGGAAGTGGACCAACGAAACAATGAGCAGCATAATCAGCAATAACACTGTGAATACCCAATAAAGGGAAACCCAGGGAAGAGTGACCGGAGTGATGTCCGCCAAAATATCAAGCAGGAAATTCTTTCCCGGCTGATAGACTCCCGGTGCCAGCGCATGTATTAACCAAGTATAAACCAAAGGACTGATAAACGATGCTACTCCAAACACAAACTGTGCCAATTCGGCTATGAATGCGTAGTTCTCTTCTCCACCGACAACACGCTGCAAAGGGTTAATTACGGTCTGCAACATGGCCATTCCCAAGCCGATAATAAAGGAAGACACCAGTAATATCGAATAAAACGGGAAACATGCAAACAAGACGGTTCCAATAAATGGCATAAGGAAACCGGTAAACAGCACCAGCTTTTCTCCATATTTATCTATCAATATGCCTGCCGGTATCGACATGATGGCATAAGCTAGGAAGAAGGAAGTCGGGATAAATCCCGCCATTGCCAGATCCTTCAGCTCAAAGTTCTGGATAATGTCAGGAATTAACGGACCGAGAATGTTTGTAATGAATGAAATGGTAAACCAGAACATCATTATCAATGCCAGCATACCCCATTTCTTGTTATTTTTCATAATAATTCGTTTGTTTATAGAATTAGTGATGCTGCACCGATAAGACCGGCTTTATTACCCAATTCGGCTGCTACAATCTTGGTATTCAGGGCACAGTCTGCTATTACGTGCTTTTTGAATACCGCTCTTATTTTCTCTAAATAGAAACTGCCGGATTCTGCAACACCTCCTCCTATCACAATCCGTTGGGGACTGAAGATATTGACGAAGCCGGCAATTCCTCTTCCCAAATAGTAAAAGTGCTCGTTCATGCACTCGACAGCCAGCGGGAAATCTTCATGATAGAGGCGAACAATCAATTCCCCGTTTATCTCCGTATCAAAACTCAAATTTTGCTCTTTTGCCAATATGCTAAAACGTCTTGTTAAGGCGGAAGTCGAAGCATAATACTCCAAGCAACCGACCGCCCCGCAGGCACAATGCTCACCGTTGGCAATCAACGGTACATGCCCCAACTCCGTACCCCGGTTAGCATATCCATTGAACAACTTGCCATCAATAATGACAGCTCCGCCGATACCGGTTCCCACAGTCAGAAACACCACATGGGTACAACCTCTTCCTGCACCGTATTTCGTTTCTCCCAGTCCCATCAGGTTGGCATCATTTCCAACAACTACCGGTAGACTCATCTGTTTCTCCATAAGGGAGGCTACATCTATATTTTCCCAGCCGATAATATTTTCCGCACCTCCCAGTACGATACGGTTTGTTTCATCTACAATTCCCGGCGTGCCAAGTCCTATGCCCAGTACGTTCCAGTCCTGTTTGGCAGCTTCATCTTTCAGCAAAGTAGCAGCCTTTATCAGTTGTTCCATCACTTTTGCAGCCGAAACAGAAGCAAAAGAGGGTAATTTTCCCTCAAAGAAAGAATTACCCGCTTTATCTACCAAAGCATATTTTATAGATGTGCCACCTAAATCAATGCCAATTGCGTATTCCATAATTTATTGTATCAAATAAGGAAACATTATATTCTTTCTACCCATATAGGAGAACTCCACGCCCATTGCTGGTCACGCTGGCGAACTCTGACATAGTAATAGTCCGTATCTCTTTCTGGTTCAGTATCTTCCATATAATGTTCAACCATAAAGCAACTTTCCGGCATTGCACGGTTGAATAGAATAGCTTCACTAAGCCATCCGATCATGAAATGGGAGCGGGAACCTTCCAGAAGTTCGCTCAATGAATGTTCAAACTTCTTGCCGTTGAATTCTGCCGTAATCATACCGTCTATAGGCATAGTGACATCCAGAATGACAGCCTGCATGGCGGGAGTGGTGGTATTCGGATTCTTGGAACTGTACATATCCAACTCCGTATCCTTGTCCGTAACGGACACAATACGGTTGACCTTTGTTTCAAACTCGGATTCTCCCGGTTGCGGAGAGGTGAAGGCAGCGCCACGGAAGCAAGGTTCCACAGCATTGATAGTTCCTTTGCTGATAGATAGCTTTCCTTGCCAGTGTACGTACTGCTCTTCACGATTCCATCCAAATTCAATCTTTACCTTACAACGTACCATGTCTCCTTCCGGCATTTCGGGCAATAACGGACCACTTAAACGGGCTATGCATCTTCGATTCTTGACAATGTCTATATAATCAATGCAACTGCCGCCTTCCACATTCAAATAAATGCGGCGGCTGTTACCCCGTACCACATCACCCGGAAAAGCGTCGTTCAGACGAAAATCTATATTGATCTTATCACCGGTAGCGCAACAAACGTGACGGTTCTTCATGGCATCCCAAATCTTATCACGGGTCAATGACTCTGCCAGTATGCCTATACGCCCATCACCATAACTGCCCGGATATCCGGCGTGCTGGTCCGTAGAGCCCATAATACCGAATTTCTTGCCTTGCTCCAATCCACATTGAATTGTACCTTCCCATTGGCGAGGTCCCATATCATGCAGATAATTATAATCGCCCTGATCGCTCTCTGCCAATCCGTGGCGGGAATACATTTCTACGAACGGAGTCTGGTCTCCTTCCGTAAAGAAGTTCCAGTTATACCCGCGGTAGCCCGTCTGGTAACCCATGTGATGTGGAGTTATAAATACTTTATGTCCGCGGGCTTTTTGTTTCCAGTCTTCAATGGAGGTACATTCCACCAACGGTGCATCTAAGTCATAGTTCAGGGCCACATGGTCGCCATGTTCCATGCTATGTGCCTCATAACCTACAAAGGCAAGAAATTCTCCTTCCTTATTGTACTCATTGGTCATGGCTACGTATTTCTCATAGCCTCCCTCGCGCAAACGCTTGAAAGCACCGGTATGATAATCAATCACCCACTTCAGGCGAGGATCATCTGCTCCGGGTATGTCAGGCCACATAGCATGTGGAGTGACAGATACAAAATCCAATTGCCCCTTGGCGGCTTCGAACGCGGAACGCATGTCGCCATGACCGTAGGTTATGTTACAGTGGTTATGTAGATCTCCCCAGAAATATTTCAGATTACTGGCAGAGGGCATAATTTTCTTTCCTGCAACAGTTCCCTGCTGACATGCAGATAATAAACTGCCGGAAGCTGCCAATCCGATAAGGGACCAGCCTGTATTTTTTAAAAAATTTCTTCTATTCATGGTATTTTTTATAGATTATCTGTTTTTCATTAATCGTCTGTCGCCTTTGAACAGCTCATTTACTTTTTCATCTGGATCATCATCCTTATACTGCTTTTGGGTTTCTTTCAGTAGTGACATCAGTTCTGTCCGTTTGTCGGCATACTCCGATTTGTTAAATACATTATTTAATTCATTCGGATCATTCTTCAAATCGTACATTTCCCACTCGTCCACATCGTTATAGAAGTGAATCAGTTTAAAATCAGCAGTACGAATGCCATAATGTCTTTTTACTGAATGCTCTGCTGGATACTCATAATAGTGGTAATAGGCAGCTTTTCTCCAGTCTGTCGGAGTTTTCCCTTCATTATCCAGAATAGGTTTGAGAGACTGTCCCTGAATATCCGCCGGTATATCTACCCCGGCAAAATCCAGCAATGTGGGAGCAAAATCCACATTCATGGCAATGGCACTTGATACACTGCCTGCCTTGATTGTTTTCGGATAGCGGATGATTAGTGGCATACGTTGGCATTCTTCATACATAAAGCGTTTGTCAAACCAGCCATGTTCGCCCAAAAAGAAACCTTGATCCGAAGTATAGATAATGATTGTATTGTCCAGTTCACCGGTTTTCTCCAAATAGCTGATCAGTCTCCCTATATTCTCGTCCACGGCTACGATAGTTGCCAGATAATCGCGCATATATTGCTGGTATTTCCAGCTGATCAGTTCTTTTCCCTTTAAATTACCATTACGATATTCTGAAATACGTTGTGCATATGCCGAGTCCCACTTATCCTGTACATCAGTCGGCATACGCTTGTAGACCTGATAGAGGCGATTCGTTGTATCCTTTAGCATTTCTTCACGGGTCAGCAGTTTCAGATCCCAGTCATTGGTCAATGTGTGTTCAATGGACATATCTTGTTCCCTGGCAGCAGAGCCTCTACCTTCGTATGTATCGAAAAGTGTGGCGGGTTCGGGGAATACGGTATTGTTAAACATCCCCAAGTGGCGGGGAGCGGGCATCCAGTTACGGTGTGGGGCTTTCTGATGATACATCATACAGAAAGGCTTGCTTTTATCTCTATGTTCCAGATATTCGATAGCTTTGTCTGTGATAATGTCAGTGGTGTATCCCTGCTCTACAATCTGCTTTCCATTCTCGTTGAAGTCTGGATTATAATAGTCCCCTTGTTCATGTTGTCCGGTCAGGATACACCAATAGTCAAACCCCTGAGGCTCGGTAATCAAATGCCATTTGCCGACAATTGAAGTTTGGTAACCGGCAGCTTGTAACAATTTGGGAAAAGTCTGTTGGTTGCCATCGAAAGTGCTGGCATTGTCTGTGAATCCGTTGATGTGGCTGAATTTGCCCGTCAAGATACAAGCTCTTGACGGACCGGATAAAGCATTGACCGCATAACAATTATCCATACGAACACCTTCACTGGCAATCCGATCCATATTGGGAGTCTGAAGGAGACGTCCACCGTAACATGACATGGCTTGCGTTGTATGGTCGTCTGTCATCATAAAGATAATGTTCGGACGTTTTACCTCCTCTTTGGTCTTATTGGAGCTGCAAGCGGAGACTCCGATGGCAGTGAGAGGCAACAATAAATATGATAAGCGATTCATAATAAAAGTCTTCTTATAGTTTATACTCCAATTGACGTTTCTTTCCATCAACAGATATTTCTATTTTCACTCCATTCTCATCAAACTTCTTATTCAGGAATTTAGCCTTGAATGCAGGAAAAGAAGCTGCATTTTTCGAAGGATAGATAATGGTGATGTAACGTACAGCTTCCGAATCCTTTTTGTCCACATCAAAGGAAACCGAAGTACGGGGTACACGTACGCGATAAGCAGTGGAACGCCATCCCTCCTTTTCTCTCATCGAAGCTTTCTTTTCGGCAAAACATTGTAACTTCATATTGCTTGACCCGTCGTAAGCGGTGGTCAGAATATGACTTTTATCGTCTACATTTACAGTGCCTTCACATAAATGATAGTTAAGATTCACTGTTCCTTTTGCATCTCCCACAGCCTCATCGACAATGACAAAATAAGATTGGTCTACAAAGAAGACAGAACGTCTGTGCTTTAAGCCTTCATAATGAGGGTTCTCTGTTACTAGGATTTGTTCATTACCTTCGGGGTTCCAAAGCTTAGTAACAGATTGTGTGGTCTGTAAGTTTTTCTCATCCAGTGTCAGGGTATTATGAGAACTTGTCCGACGGAACCAGTTGCGAAGTTTCATCACTTCATCGTCACCGGCATAGACGTATGAGCCGCTATCCGGAAAGAGATTTCGACCATTGAACCAGAGCTCAAAAGTTCCGTTATCCGGTTGACAGTGCCACTCACCTTTGGGACCGGCCTTTACCACCATTACAGTAGCATCTTGTTTCCAGCCGTTTCTGAAAGTAAAGAAGCCGGAAGTCAGGGCTCCATGAGAAAGATTGGGTAGGGGAGAACCTTCACGACCTTCAGTAGCATAATAACGGATCCAGTCGCAATCCGGAAACAGTTTGAGCCATTCCTGATAATTGCGGATTTCTGCTGGGCGGTCTCCTAATTTTGCATCACTGAAACAAGGATTACTGTAATCTGGGAAACAGATATTAGCGTAGAACTCAATCATATTTTTAACTGTATTCACGTATTCAGCAGGAAACTCCTGACGGAAACCATTGACGTCTGCCATACGTAGGGCCTTGCAAAAAATATTGATTGCCGCTAAATGATAATGGGGGTCCAGTTCATATTGGCCACCATCCGGATAAACTTGTTTTTTTATTTCACGGTTTAAAATGTTTATCCCACTTTCTCTCCATCCGGCTGCCTCTTTAAACTCGGGGAAAAATGCACCTGCATATACCATACGTTGTGCTTCGAACAACAGGTGGTTGCCTTGATCTGAGTAATTACCCAGAATGTGTAGTGCATGCCGGTGATAATTAATCAGGAATTCAGTCAGGAATTCCGGGGTGAAAGCCTTTGAGGGAATAAATAACAAAAATTGCAGAGTTTGATCCTGTAAACGGTTACTCACCTCCAAAGGACGCCATGCAAAACGTACATTTTCAGCATTCCCTTTTACTTCACCTGCACTGACAAGTTCGTATTCTTCTTTTTCTACGGTGGTCAGAGGATTCTTCTTAATCCAGTCCATATATTGATATGCCCATTCCTTGGCATATTTCTCATCCCCTGAGATTCTATATGCTTTTCCCATTGGGGTGAACCATTTGTGACGGTGTAACTGCCAGCGCAACTCATTGTCTTGTATCGGCCAATATTGCCAGTTGATATCTTTGCCATAATTATAGGAAGGCTGATATCCTTTGTGTACAAAAAATGTATGTTCCAAGGCATCATCAGCCCATTTTTGTTCTTCCTTGGATATTTTGATATTCTTCATATCGATATCGGGATGCCCTATACCGGTACGCTGGCGGTAATAATCCAATAAAGCTTGGGCTGCTTCGTCCCATTGTTGTTGAGCACATGCAGCTTTTACTTTTTCCAATCCCGGATAATCCAGATTCAGTAAATCAAAAGTTTCCTTTCGCAACTGCTGTGCTTCTGCACATAGGGAAACCAGTAGAAAAGTGAAACTAAGTATATAGTTTGTTATTTTCATGGTATATTAAATTCATTTAAAGCGATTTATAATCAAGTCCTTTTACCTGCATATATCGGGCTAAAGCTTCCAGATAATAATAATCGGCATAATTGATAGGTGTGTCAATTTCAGACCCATTAGGCAGTGAACCTGTAGAGTGCATCAGGATAAATCCCTGGTTAGTGCCGACCTTTGCCAGGTAAGCATCGGAAGAGAGAGACTTGAGTAGTTTCTCTGCATAATCAAAATAGACTTGTCCATCCTCTACAAGAGTACTGAGTTCTATCAAGGCAGAAGCTGTGACAGAAGCGGCGGATGCATCACGAGGTGTCTCCGGTGTATCCGGGGCATCATAGTCCCACAAAGGAATCGCATCGTCAGTCTTTACACGTGTCATGATTAATGCTGCAATATCTTTGGCTTGCTGCAAGAAAGCCGCATCTTTTGACTCGCGATAGCAGGATGTATATCCATATATTCCCCAGGCTTGTCCGCGTGCCCATGAAGAATCATCATTTTTCCCCTGATGTGTACATTTCATTTCTACGCTGCCATCGTTATTGTAGCTTACTACGTGGTAGGATGAATGATCGTTTCTGAAGTGGTTCTTCAATGTTGTTTCAGCATGTTTCAATGCGATTTCTTTATATTTGGGATCATTGGTAAGATGATTGACATAAAATAATAGATCCAGATTCATCATATTATCAATAATCACAGGGAAGTTCCACTTTCCGAAATCCCAGGAACGAATACAACCTATGTTCGAATCAAAACGGCCGCATAAATTATCAGCAGTTTGCACCAGTATCTGACGGATACTGTCAGCAGGGGCTAGACGATATGCATTACCATAACTGCAATTCATCATGAAGCCTATGTCGTGTGTACCTTTATAATCTTTCACCGGATGTAGATAATTCGTAAATTTTGCAGCACTCTTTTTCAAGTCTTCAATGCCGGTCAGTTGATACGCGTACCACAAGTTTCCGGGGAAAAAACCACTTGTCCAATCATAGATGGAACTGCAATATCTGCGGCTTCCCAGAGCATCTTTCACAGGCTTTACCCGTAAGGAGTCTTTGAAAGTTGCAGGATCTCTTTGTAATTGACTACAGAGAAAATCCATATCGTATCCCGTCCAGATGGAGCGGGGTAACAGGACTGAATCCCCTACATCGGCCACTGTTTTTTCCAGTTGTTGCACAGAAGTATCTATTGCATTTTTCAACCAGCCATACTCTGTATTAGGCTGACTGGATGAACAGCTGGAGAAACCTTGTAATGTAGCAACCGCACAACAAAATAATAAAAATCTTTTCATACAATACATTTTATAAGTAAAGCAGATGGAGAGAGTATGAAACAGA
>OOCL01001072.1_pt1 | contig 17404 bp, 13 predicted proteins | sample 1671211 | NCBI WGS metagenome assembly OOCL01 (sample SAMN06348133, study PRJEB24527) | human gut metagenome | biome: human gut; feature: ankylosing spondylitis patient; material: feces | host: Homo sapiens | place: China | collected 2015-10 | reverse complement strand
GCGTAGTCCTGCTTGCAGATCTGGTCACCGGACAGGATGATGACGTACTCGGGATTATAGCTGTCGATGAAGCCGATATTCTGATAGATGGCGTTTGCAGTGCCCTTGTACCAGTCGGTGCCGTTTGCCTGCTCGTAAGGGGGCAGGGTGTGCACACCGCCGTGCAGACGGTCCAGATCCCAAGGCTGGCCGTTACCGATGTACTCGTTCAGCTTCTGGGGCTGGTACTGCGTTGCAATACCAACGGTGTCGATATCGGAGTTGACGCAGTTGGACAGCGGGAAGTCCACGATGCGGTACTTACCGCCGAAGGACACCGCAGGTTTTGCCGTCTTTTGTGTCAGCGCATATAAGCGCGAGCCACGTCCACCGGCAAGGATCATTGCCACGATTTCTTTTGCCATAGCTTTATTCTCCCCTTTAGCATTTCCTTATTGGAAATGATAGTCAACAGTTCAGAATGTTCGTGCGTGCATCCGTGTGGGCATCCTTATTCCTTGGGTGCTTTTGCTTTGCGGGTGCGCTTTGCGGGTTTGGTTTCTGCTTCGGTCTCAGTTTTTGCTTTTGCCGCGGTCTTTGCCTTGGCGGCGGTCTTTTTTACCGGCTTGTCCGCTGCGGCCTCGGGTTTTGCTTTGGACTTGGCAGCGGTCTTTTTTGCTTTTTCCGGTTTTTCATCCGCCGTTTCGGCGGCCTTGGCCTTGGTGGTGCGGGTCTTTTTTACCGGCTTGTCGGCGTCCGGCTCGGCTTTGGCCTTGCGGGTCGTCTTTTTTACCGCCTTTTCCACGGCGCCCTTGACGGTGGATTTTTTGGCGGTCTTTTTTGCCGGCTTGTCCGCGCTGTCCTCTGCTGCCTTGCGGGTGCGCTTTGTGGGCACCTCAAAGTACAAAGTGCTCATGGGCGGCAGGGTGACGGTGATGCTCTGCTCAAAGCCGTGCTGCGGCTTTTTGTGGGTACGCACCGGCTTGTTGTGCACGGTGCCGGAGCCGCCGAAAGCGGCATCGTCGCTGTTCAGAATCTCTTTATAGGTGCCGGACACCGGTGCACCGAGGGTGTAGCCCTCGCGCAGGACGGGGTTGAAGTTGCAGATGACAAGGATCTGCTTGCCGGCGGCGTCCTTGCGCAGGAAGGCGATGACGCTCTGCTGCGAGTCGTCCGGCACGATCCACTGGAAGCCTTCCCAGCTGTAATCGATCTGCCAGAGGGCAGGGTGCTCTTTATAGAAGGCGTTCAGGGTGCGGACGTAGTTCTGCAGCTCGGCGTGCTTGTCGTAGTCCAGCAGCATCCAGTCCAGCTGCTTTGCCTCGTTCCACTCGGCAAACTGGCCGAACTCCTGTCCCATGAACAGCAGCTTCTTGCCGGGGTGTGCCATCATGTAACCGAAGAAGGTGCGCAGATTGGCAAACTTGTCGTCATACTCGCCGGGCATCTTGTTCAGCAGGCTGCCCTTGCCGTGCACGACCTCATCGTGGCTGATGGGCAGCACAAAGTTCTCACTGAAAGCGTAGAAGAAGCTGAAGGTCACCTTGTTGTGGTTGCCGGAGCGGAACAGCGGGTCGGTCTTCATGTAGCTGAGCATATCGTTCATCCAGCCCATGTTCCACTTGAAGTTGAAGCCGAGACCGCCGTCCGAAGCGGGCTTTGTGACCATGGGCCACGCGGTGGACTCTTCGGCGATCATGTACTTGTGGGGGTGACGGCCCAGCACGGTGTTGTTCAGCTTGCGCAGGAAGGCGATGGCTTCAAGGTTCTCCTTGCCGCCGTCCTTATTGGGCTCCCATTCACCCTGCTTGCGGTTGTAATCCAGATACAGCATGGAGGCCACGGCATCCACGCGCAGACCATCGATGTGATACTGCTCCAGCCAGTACAGGGCGCTGGAGATCAGGAAGCTCTGCACCTCGCTGCGGCCGAAGTCGAACACCATGGTGCCCCACTCCTTGTGCTCGCCGCGCTTGGGGTTGGGGTCCTCGTAGCAGGCCTCGCCGTCAAAATTGTACAGGCCGAACTGATCCTTGGGGAAGTGGGCGGGCACCCAGTCCATGATGACGCCAATGCCTGCGGCGTGCATCTTATCCACGAAGGCCATAAAGTCCTTGGGGGTGCCGTAGCGGCTGGTGGGTGCAAAATAGCCGGTGACCTGATAGCCCCAGCTGCCGTCAAACGGATATTCCATCACCGGCAGCAGCTCTACATGGGTGTAGCCCATATCCTTGATGTACGGGATCAGCTCGTCCGCCAGCTCGGAGTAGTTGTAGGGCTTGCCGCCCTCCTTCATCTTCCAGCTGCCGGCGTGCATCTCGTAGATATTCATTGGGCCGTTGATCACGTCCGCCTTTTTCTGTGCGGCCTGCCAAGCGGCGTCGTGCCATGCAAAGCCGGACAGGTCGTAGACCTTGCTGCCGTTGGACGGCCGGGTTTCGGCGTGGAAGGCGTAGGGATCGGCCTTGTAGACAAGGTCGCCTGCACGGGTGGTTACGCAATATTTATAAACATCGTATTCCTTCATGCCGGGAATGAACAATTCCCACACGGAATCGCCATCCACCTTGTGCATGGGATGGCTGCCGGGCTTCCAGCTGTTGAAGTCGCCCACAACACTGATGGCTGCGGCGTGCGGTGCCCATACGCGGAACACGACGCCGGACTCCCCGACCCGTGTTTCCAGATGTGCGCCGAAGTAGCGGTAAGCCTCGCAGTTGTTGCCCTGCTTGAACAGGTACACCGGCAGGTCCGATGTATTGCTCTGAATCTTTTCTTCGGTCGGTTTCATAGACTGCTCCTCCCCGTGCGGAAGCCGAAAGCGGCTTCCGCAGCTTTGTACTCTTTTATATTAAAAGGTTTTTACCATTTTTGCAAGACTTTTTGTCCAAAATTCAAATACAATTACCACAAATTTTCTTGACTTCTCTGTATGTTGTGGGCATACCATCCAAAATTTGCAGCTCGACATCGTGTAAACTGCTCATTTGCCAAACGGTTCCGGCGAAAGTGTTGCGAAAACAGAAAAGGGGGTCGGAGAAAGCCCGCAGACTTTCCCCGACCCCGAAATAAAAATAGTATTCTGCTTAACATCAAAAGAGACCGCTGCACAGTTTGTACAGCGGTCTCTTTGCGTGGTTATTGCGTTTTGTTTACAGCTCAGCCCACAACGTAGACGTTGACCTGAATAGCGCCGTTGATAACGCTTTCGGCGTAGGTCTCGTAGAACAGGTCTACAAGGATCTGCCCCTTCTGGACGGCGATGCCGGTGTCGGTGGCTATGGCATAGCCGTAGACGAACTTGCCGTCAGTGGAGGTGATGTAGAGCTTGGTGCCGTAGGGGATCACGTCCGGGTCCACAGCCACGGTGCCATAGCCCAGACCCAGACCGGAAGAACCCTTGCCGGTACGGGAATAGTAGCCGGTGGCCTTGCCGGTGAGCACCTTGCTATAAGAGGTGGGGGCGTTGGTGGTGCCGTCCGCGCCGGTCATGGGGGACACCGGCGCGCCTGCGCCGTAGGTCTTGATGACGTGGTCGGTGGGCTCCACCGTGGTGGTGGTATCCACAACGGTGCTGTTCTCCAACTCGCCGTCCACATAGCGGTCACGGGTGGTCACGGTCTGCTGACCGGCTGCGCCGTGCTGCAGGGTGGTGGTGCGGCCGGTGTTGCGGAAGTACAGGCTGGTGTAGACATACTGGGTGTCGTAGGGGATAGCCTGTGTCTCCACACGCTCTTCGTAGTCCACGCGGTGGACCACGATCTTGCTGCCGGCGGTCACAACATGATCCAGCGCCGGCTCGGTGTAGTCGTCCCCTTCAAGGGTGATACCGGCGCGCTCCAGTGCATCGGCTACGGTGCCGAACACCAGCTTTACAGGGTACTCCTGCCCGTCGGCGGTGATGCTGACGGAGAATGCGCGCTCGATGTTCAGGGAGGCAAGATTGCCGCTGAACGCGGTGTAGTAGACCTCATCGCCCTCCTCAGAGCGGATGCCGGAAAGGTGCATGACCTGTGCGGGGGAAGCATCGGCATCGGTCAGAAGGACCTGCCGTGCACCATTGGAGTCGGTGACGTAGGTCAGCCGCAGATTTGCAGCGGTGACGCCAAGGGTAGCCACAAGGCATACCACCATGACACAAAATGCCAGCACACGGGGAGATACTGCCTGCTTTGCGGCAGTAACTGCTTTCTTCAATTTAACGGAAGCGATACGAGACAACTCCTCTCTTTGTCGTATTTGGCGCGGCCGCGGGTCTGTATTGCATTAGCACCCCGGCCGCCCGGACTGTGGCTGCTCTGAGTATAAGCGTCTCACAGTCAAATACGATGCTCTCTTCGGGTAAAAAGAATGAGCACCGTATTACAGGTTGGAATCCGCTTCGGGCAGACCACAAAACTGCCCCGGCACAGGCCGCATCTGCCCATGCCGTGCCGTCCGCAGGACGGCTTTTTACTTCATCCAGATAGAATTTAAACGCTGCAACGTTCGTTGCGCAAACGCTATTTTACCAGACCGTAAAGCATCTGTCAAATTTGCGTCTTGCACTTTGTTAGATTTATAACATTATTTTTTGTGCAATTTTAACAGTGTTTCTTTTGATATTTTGGTTTTTAGGTGGTTTCCTTCTGATTTTTTCCTTTTTTCTGGGGACAATTCGTTCATGAATTTTTAACATTTGCACCGGCTTTTTTCTCTGCGAATAAGGCCGCAGCAGCGGCCGCTGCGCCCAAAACAAGCTGCCCCACATCGCGGGTTTTGCATGGAAAACCTGCAGGGGAATTACCCGGTCCCGGCAGGGGAGAAAAGCCCACATTTCCGGTGCCAAAACCTCGTTTAGCAAAATGCCGAAGAACAGAAAATTTTACATTTTTAGTACACACTGGATAGTTTTGCGCCCCCGGCGGTACAATCGGGGCAGCAAACAGAAAAGGAGGTTTTGCATGGAGATCGAGATCCTTGAGCAGCAGTGCGGCGGCACCGAATTTGTGCCCCGGCCGCACCGGCTGCACCTTGGCGCACAGAACGCCGAGGGGGTGGACCGGCTGCAGTTCATCCTGCCCGCAGCGTGGGCGGGGTGCACCCTGGCGCTGTATCTGCGCCGCAGCGATGGGGTGCAGCTGGCCGCCATTCCGCTGGACGCCGACGACAGTGTGACGGTGGACCGCCGCCTGACCGGCAGCGTGCGGGGACAGTGGATGCTGGCCGCCATAGGCAGCGGCGGCTACACCGCCTACACCCGCCCCGGCAGCTACGATGTGTACGCCACCCTGCCTACGGACGGCGGCAGTGAGGAGCTGCCGCCCTCGGTGTACGAGCAGTTTGTGGCGCGCGTGCTGGAAAGCGCCCACGCCGCAGCGGAAAGCGCCCGCCGTGCCGAGAACGGTGCGGCAGATACCGCCATGCAGGCGGCACTGGCGCAAAAGACTGCGGACAAAATTCTGGCCGACCGTACCGATGCCGAGGCCTGCGCAAAGCGGGCGGAGGCTGCCGCACTGCGGGCAGAAAGCTATGCACCCACCGGTGGGCAGGTGCTGAGCGTGAACGGCAAGGGCGGCGCGGTGCAGCTGAACGCACAGGATGTGGGGGCGGTGCCAAGCCCGGCGCAGCCTTTGCCTGGCGAGATGGTGCGCATTCTCAGCGTGGATGCCGCCACCGGCGCGGTGCAGACTGATACCACCCCGCTGCCGGACCTGCGCCCCTATGTGCGCAGCGAGACCGTGCCTACGGCGGCAACGCCCGGCGCGGTGCGGGCAGACGGGCAGTACGGCGTTGCGGTGCGGGCAGATGCCACCCTGACCACCGTGCCCGCCACGGCGGCGCAGCTGGACCGTATGACCGAGGCCTATGCGCCCCTGACCCCGGCGCTGCTGCCCTACGGCGTAAAAAAGGCGCTGACCAGTGCCGCCGGGGCAGCAAGCTGGTCGGCGCAGGAAAAGGCCGCCGCACTATTGCAGCTGGGCGCGGACGACCGGTTCTACTCCAAGGCTGAGGCAGACCGGAAATTCGGCATGGGCTACACCATGCCGCCCGCCACCGCAGCCGTGCTGGGCGGCGTGAAGGTGGGGCGGGGCCTGACCGTGAGCGCAGACGGCACACTGGAAGTAACGGCGGAAAACCTTGACACGGTGCTGGGCTTTAGTCTGGCAGAAAAACTGAATCAACTGAGAGGAGTGACGGACATGAACGGAAAGCTTGTCTACACAAGCGCCGGCGCAGCGGGCAAGACTGACAAGACGCTGACTGTGCCGGGCGAGGTGGATTACATTGTGGTAAGGATGGCGATCCCTCTGGAATGTACCACGATCGCTACTACCGGCGGAGTAGCCGCAGCGGCGGCTGCGGACTACGGCAGCACCCGCATTGTGCGGGGCGGTACGGCGGTGGCCATGGTGGGCGGCGGCAAAACCTACAATCTGCGGGACGGCATTTACTGCAGGGGCGAAGCACTGGTGAAGGTGAGTTTTGCTGCGAACGGCACGGTAAGTATCAGTACGGCAAACCAAGAGGCGACCACGGACGGCAGCTACCCCTTCAATGTGGAGGGCTACCGGTATGTATAAGGATGGTGCAGCATGAATGAGATGACCATCCGGCTGGAGCGCAACGGCGCGGCAATGGTGCCCGGCGGACAGCTGCTGCTGGGGTATGCGGGCAACCGGGGCAACTACCGGCTGCGCATCGAGCAGCGGGGCGAGTGGAAGGGGCTGACCGTGTGCGCCCACTGGCACACCCCCGGCGCAAGCGCGGCTACGCTGGTGGAAAACGGAAGCCTGACCGTACCGGCGGCGGTGACGGCAGTGCCCGGCGCGGGCTGCCTCACCTTTGAGGGCACGGACGGCAGCCGCACCGTGACCAGCGCTGATGTGCGGTGCAAAGTATGCGCCAACAGCGGCACGGCAGAGGGCACGATGCCCGCCCCGGCTACGCCTGCGTGGGAGGCGCTGGTGGGGCTGCTGGGGACAGGCGGCGGCATTACCACCGCAGAAAAACAGGCGCTGCTGGCAGTGCTGCGGCTTCTGGCGGCGGGCAATGACGCAGCCATGGCAGCCTGCGACCGTCTGGCGACGCTGTGGGACAACCCGCAGCCGCCGAAGGAGAACGTTTTTGCCGTGCTGGGGCAGGCGGTCCTTGGAAAAATGATCTTAGGGAGGAACAAATGAGCTACGTAAAACAGAATTTTGTGGACGGCCAGACCCTGACGGCTGCCCAGCTGAATCACATGGAGGAAGGCATTGCAGCAGCCGCCACAGGCGTCAAGGGAGATAAGGGCGACCCCGGCCCGCAGGGTCCAAAAGGTGATAAGGGCGACCCCGGCACTCTGGGGACGGCGACCGCAGCACCTGTCTACGCGCCCAGCCGCATGGGCTGCGTGAACTATGCGGACGTGGCTGGCTGCGACTATGCGCAGATCATCATCTACGGCCAGAGTCTGGCTTCCGGCACCGAGAGCCAGATCGCACTGACCGATACAGCGCTGGACGGCGTGTACATGGTGGGCAGCAGCGCGCACTGGTACAAGGCTGCCACCACTACCGGCCTGAACCCCTGCAAGAACGCGGGCTTTGAATCCCCCATCGTGGCGGCGGTGAACCACTTCGCCACTATGTACCGCAGGCACAGGGACGCAGGACAGAAGTTCATCGCAAACTCTACCGGTCTGGGCGGACGTTCCATCGAGCGGCTCTCCAAGGGCTGCACCAGCTATGGCTATGAGTACCTGTACAAGGACGCCTTTCTGGACTATCTGGACAATACCAAGGCGGCGGTCACCGCGCAGAGTAAGACCGTGAAGTGCGTAGCCGTTATCTTCATGCAGGGCGAGTACAACTACGACGGCCACAACAGCGGGCAGGGCTTTACCAACGGCACGGACGGCACCACTGACAAGGCCGAATACAAGCAGTACCTGCTCCAGCTGAAGAAGGATATGCAGGCCGACATCATGGCCAAGTACGGCCAGACCGAGCCGCCGCTGTTCTTTGTGTACCAGCCCGGTGGTTCGTTTATCACCAACGCCACCAGCAGCATCAACATGGCGCAGCAGGAGGCCGCAGCTGAGTGCGAGGACATGATCCTGCTGGGCAGCGCAATGCCCTGTCAGCGCTTTGCGGGCGGACACATGACCTCCAACGGTTACCGCTGGCAGGGCGAGATGATCGGCAAACAGCTGGCTGAGACCTTCCTGTGGGGCATGGCAGACCGGACCGTCATCGACCGCGCCATCACCGTGGAGGGCAGCAAGGTCTGCATCGACTACGAGGTGCCGGTGCCGCCGCTGGTGGCAGATACCTACACGGTACAGGCGCAGCCCAACTACGGCTTTTCCGTCTATGTGGACGGCGTGGGCGTGACCGTAGAAAAGGCCGAGGTACAGAACACCCGGGTAGTGCTGACCTGCGGGCAGGAACTGCACGGCAAGGTAGCGGTAAAGTATGCGGGCAACGCCGTGGGAGACCGAAACCATCGCGGCATCGGCAACATCCGCGACAGTGACCGCTACACCAGCCTGTACCTGTACGCAGACGATACCAACGAGACCTCCTCGGCGGGCAATACTGTGGACTACCGCCCCAAAACGGCAGAGGGTGAGAGCCTGAGCGGAAAGCACTATCCCCTGTGCAACTGGGCAAGCCACGCATACCGGGAGATCGTAGTGGACGCCATTCCTGCCACCGACTTTACGCCCAAGCTCTCCGGCAGCAAGGCAAGCGTGGGCGATACCCTGACCCTGAACGTCAGCTATGCCCCCGCCAACGCAAACAGCGGTCTGGGCGTTACATGGAAGGTATCGGACAGCACCAAGGCCAAGCTGGAAAACGGGAAGCTGACCATTCTGGGCGGCAGCAACAACGACACGGTCACCGTGACCGGCACGCTGGAAAACGGCGTGGAGCGGAGCGTAAGCGTGACCATTGTGGTGAGCGATAACCCATATGCAGCCTACTACGGTTACTGGGACTTTACCGGCGGCAGCGCAGCGAACACGACCACCGCAAAGAACCTTGCGACCAAAAAGGACGACAGCATTCTGGTGAACATAAACGGCACCGACAGCGGCTATCTGACCGAGAGCGGCCTGACGCTGGCTGCGAACAGTGCCGTGAAGATCCCTGTTGCAAGCGGTATGCCGGACGGCGTTGAGATCTACATGGACTTTACGATCCCGGAAGCCCTGTATGGCAGTGCACTGAACAAAAAGGGATTTATTTCGCTGGCAAAAGGCACGGAAAACAAGCTTGCGTTCGGCAGTGAGAAGTACAGCTACGCTTGGCCCGCCCTCCAAGGTACAGCAGAAGGCAGAACGGGCGAGACAGAGATCGGCTGGCGCTATGCAACAGATGCCGGTGGCACCTCGCTGGGAAACACCGCTATGTGGTGGTCTAAATCTACGATGCACCAACATCTGCGTCTGCGGCTGAACACCTCTGGCGGCGGTGAGTTTGCCATGCAGGCAAATACAGACGGCGACAGCTGGCGCATTTGGACGCTGCCCGCCTATGGCGGTGCAGAATACAAGTACCCCTGCTTCAAGGCATTCAAGAGCGCCTGTGACGCGATCATTCTGGGCAACCGTGCGACCCTGAATTTCTGCCCCGCAGGCACCATCCTCCACAGCGCCTACATCAAGGAATACAACGGTTAAGGAAAGGAAGTGGAGTATGGCAATTAAACAGTACAGCCTTATGGCAGACGGCAACCGCCGCCTTGCACCGGACTTTAAGGTGCGGGAGCTGCGCTGTAAGGACGGCACCGACACCGTTATGGTGGACGAGGCGCTGACCGTGGTGCTGCAGTGCATCCGGGAGCACTTTGGCAAGCCGGTGGTGATCACCAGCGGGTACCGGACGGCGGCGCACAATGCGGCCGTGGGCGGTGCAAAGAGCAGCCAGCATCTGCTGGGCAGGGCGGCAGACATCCGGGTGCAGGGAGTAAGCGTGGAGGACGTGGCCGCCTACGCTGAAAGCCTGATGCCGGACTGGGGCGGCGTGGGACGCTACCCCGTCAAGGCGGGCAGAGCCACCGGCTGGGTGCACGTGGATACCCGGGCAGACAAAGCCCGGTGGAGGGGGTGAGCGCGATGACAGGCATCATCTCGGCCATCATTGCAGGCGCGGTGACCCTGATCGGCGTGCTGATCGCCAACGGAAAAAGTCAGGCGGTGACCGATACCAAGCTGGAAGAACTGACCCGGGAGGTGCGGGAGCATAACAACTTTGCCCGCCGCGTACCCATTTTAGAAGAACAGATGAAGGTGGCCAACCACCGCATCGCAGATTTAGAGAAAGAGAGGAACTGAACCTATGAACGATACCCATTGCAAAATTTCTGCCGCCACCCTGGCACGCACGGCTGTGCTGGCGCTGGCACTGACCAATCAGGTGCTGAGCGCCTGCGGCAAGCCCATGCTGCCCATCGAGAGTGCCACCGTGGAGCAGCTGGTGACCACCGGCCTGACCGTGACCGCCGCCCTTGTGGGCTGGTGGAAGAATAACTCCTTCACCCCGGAGGCTATCAAGGCCGACGGCTATCTGGAACAGCTGCGGGAGAAGAAGTAAAAGCCGCAGGGCAGGCGGGACGATTTAGAAGGCGCGCCGCGCTGCTTTGCGCATAGTCAGCGGAAGAATTATTTTTAATAGAGCAATGCCGGAGCGTCTGCGGACGCTCCGGCATTGCATTTTCACAGGGAGGGTATTGGAGCCGTTCCCAACAAAAAAACTCCCCCGGCGGGTTGCCGGAGGAGCATTCATTTTTCTATTCTAAACACGGATGCGCCGCCCTGACATGGTGCGCAGCCGGGCTTACTTCAGGAACTTTGCCACGGCGCGGGCGACGATGCCGCCCAGAATGCCGGACACCAGAAATTCGGCTACGCCCTGCACGCCAACCAGCAGCACTACGAACATGAAGGGGTTGGCAGCGCCCTTGACGGACACCAGATTCTGCACATAGTCGCAGCCGTAGAAAGCCAGCACGATGTAGCCCATGAAGAACAGGGTGTTCAGGGCGGGTGCGGTCATGGCGCTGAGGATGTAGCTCCAGGTGCGGGACTTATCCAGCTTCTGCAGGCCCTTGAAGATCAGGCCGCAGCACAGACCCATGAGCATACGCATACCCACGCACAGGATAAAGGTGTTCAGCGGGCTGACCTGAAACAGTGCACCGGTCATGGCAGAGGCACCGGTGATGGCATCGTAGAAGCTCACAGCGCCGAACACGCCGCCCAGCAGGGCACCCACGGCGGGGCCCATGGTGATGGCGCCCACAGCGATGGGAAGGGTGAGGAAGCTCATGTACAGCGGGCCCATGGGCACACTGCCCAGACCGACAAGCTTCATCACCAGTTCAATGGCCACCAGCAGGGCCACACGAGTCAAGGTCTTCGTATTGGTATTCTTCATAATTCAGTTTTCCTCCTGCTGCCGTTCCGCCCTTTTTGTCGGATACGGCGCAAACCTGCCCGCTCTGTGCGGGTTTTAGGTGAATATTCAAATCTTTGGAAGCGCGTTATTGTGTCAGGGCGTGTTCCAGAGAAAAATGCGTTAGAATCTGTCACCGGGGAAGCGTACCCCAGCGCTGCGGCGCGCCACCGTGAGTACCCGGCTCACCGCGATGCTGGTATCCAGCATCCGGGCGCACAGCTCCTGGTCTCCGGCGGTCATGGCGCGGTAAAAGGCCTCGAACTCTGCCGCCTGCCGGGGACGGTCCCCGTTCAGGTTGTAGTGCTCCTGCTTGCCCTCGTTGGGATGGAAGGTCACGCCGCCGCAGTAGTTCGGGGTGGATTTTTGCAGGATGTAGCCCTTCGTGCCCTGAATGAGGCAGCGGGCAGGGGCTGCGCAGTCCTTGGCGGCAAGGCTTACCGCCTTGAAGCCGCTGTAATCCATCATCAGCACACCGCTGGTGTCGATATTGCGCTCCATGTTGGCGGCATACACCGCCTTATTCGGCTCACCAAACAGACCCACGATGTAGCTGACGTTATACACGCCCAAGTCCATCAGTGCGCCGCCCGCGCACAGCGGGTCGAACACCGGCGGGGTCTGGCCGGCGCAAAAGGCGTCGTACCGGCTGGAATACTGGCTGAAGCTGCACTGTACCATACGCACTGTGCCCACCCGGGGCAGCAGCTCCCGGAGTTTGGCGTAGTTGGGCTGGTACTGGGTGGTCATAGCCTCAAAGAGGAACAGCCGCTTGCGCTGTGCCAGCGCAGCCAGTTCCTCGGTCTCGGCGGCGGTCACCGCCATGGGCTTTTCCACAATGACGTGCTTGCTCGCCTCCAGCGCCACCCGGGCGTAGCGGGCGTGCTGCAAGTTGGGCACGGCGATGTAGACCGCGTCCACCCATTGCAGCAGTTCAAAGTAATTGGTGGTGTGCTGCGGAATCTGATATTGTGCACACAGCTCTGCGGCTTTTGCCGCCGAGCGCGGGGTGCTGCACACCGCCTGCACAGTAAACGGCGTGTGCTCCACAAGCCATGGCAAAAATTCCTGCACGATCTTACCCGTGCCAAGAATGCCCAGTTTCATAATGCTCTCCCTTATCCTCTTGTTCCCTCAGCCTACCAGCGCCTCCGGCTCGCGGCGGGTGCGGCGGTTGGGGTACGGGTGCTTTGCCCGGGGGCGTCCCTGCTGACCGTAGTGCCTGCCGCCGCCATGGCTGCGGCCGTGCTCCTGCGGGGCGTTCAGCTGGTACAGCAGTGCCAGTCCCTTCATCAGCAGCTCGGGGTCATAGGTCAGGGGATGGCGGCACAGCGGGGTGACGTACTTTGCCAGCCCGCCGGTGACTACCAGCGTAGCCGGGCTGCCCAATTCCTCCTCAATGCGCTGCACCATGCCGTCAATGAGCACGGCGGTGCCCAGCACCGAGCCGGACAGCATACAGCTTTCGGTATTGGTGCCGATGGCTTTTTTCGGGGAGCCCAGATGCACCTGCGGCAGCTGGGCGCAGCGCTCGCCCAGCGCGCGCAGCCCGGTGGAAAGGCCGGGGCAGATCACGCCGCCCCGAAACACCCGGTCTTTGTCCACCACATTAAAGGTGGTGGCAGTGCCGAGGTCTACCGTGACGATCGGCAGCGGAAAGTTTGCCGCCGCGTAGGCGGCATCCACCAGCCGGTCCTTGCCCACGGCGCGGGGCTCGTCCACCCCCATGGTCAGCCCGGTGCGGATGTCCGGCGAAACGATGACCGGCTTTTTGCCGGTGTAGTGGCGGGCGCACTCGGCCAGTGCCCCGGTGATCTGGGGCACTACGCTGGTAAGCACCGCCCCTTCAAAGCGCATGGGGCGCTCCGGGTGGCGGCGGTGCGCAAAAATTTTATCCATTTCGGCACGATATTCCGCAGCCGTGCGGGTGCGCACCGTGTCCATGCGCGCCACAAAGCATACACGTCCGTCCCGGATGCCCCCAAGGGCGACGGTGGTGTTGCCTATATCAATGGCTAAGATCATAATTCTGTTTTCCTTTTCAAAGTAAAAGAAAAGAACCGGTTTGCTCTTTGTCAAGCGTATTTTACCGCATTTTTGCGCCGGATACAAGTTCCCGGCAAAGATTTTGTTGTGCTGGTGGAAGTTTTGCATTATACTAAGGTAAGATATGTGGAAAAGAACTGTTTTTCCGGGAGGTAAACGAACCATGGATCTGAACGGCAAGTGCGTCCTGCTGGGCGTGAGCGGCGGTATTGCCGCCTATAAGATGGCCAACGTGGCCAGTGCACTGCGCAAGCTGGGTGCGGATGTGGAAGTCATCATGACCAAAAACGCCACCCAGTTCATCACCCCTCTCACCTTTGAGACCCTGACCGGCCACAAGTGCATGGTGGACACCTTTGACCGGGATTTCAAGTTTGAGGTCACCCACATCTCGCTGGCAAAAAAGGCGGATGTGATCCTTGTAGCCCCCGCCACCGCCAACGTCATTGCCAAAATGGCGCACGGCATTGCGGACGATATGCTTACCACCGTGGTGCTGGCCGCTAAGTGCCCGAAGCTGGTAGCCCCCGCCATGAACACCGGCATGCTGGAAAACCCCATCACGCAGGATAACCTTGCCACGCTGGAGCGGTACGGCTTTACTGTCATCCCCTCCGAAAGCGGTGTGCTGGCCTGCAAGGATGTGGGCAGCGGACGCCTGCCCAAGGAGGAGGTACTGCTGGAGCACATTCTGCACACCATCGCCCGCCCGAAGGATCTGGCCGGGGTGCGTGTCGCAGTGACCGCCGGCCCTACGCAGGAGGCGCTGGACCCGGTGCGCTACCTGACCAACCACTCCACCGGCAAGATGGGCTACGCCCTTGCCCGCGCCGCCGCCATGCGGGGCGCCGAAGTGACCCTGATCCACGGACAGACCGCGCTGCCGCCGGTCAAGTTCACCACTGATGTGCCGGTGACCACCGCCCGGCAGATGTACGAGGCGGTGACTGACCGCTTTGACACCACCGATGTGCTCATCATGGCTGCCGCCGTGGCAGACTACCGCCCCGCCACCGTGGCCGACGACAAGATCAAAAAGAAGGAAGGCGACCTTTCCATCCCCGTGGAGCGCACCGAGGATATCCTTGGCACCATCGGCCCCCGCAAGACCCACCAGTTCCTGTGTGGTTTTTCCATGGAGACCCGGGACCTTGTGGAAAACTCCTCCGCGAAGCTTGCCAAGAAAAATCTGGACATGGTGGTGGCCAACAACCTCAAGGTGGCCGGTGCAGGCTTTGGGGTGGACACCAACGTGGTCACCTTTATCACCCCGGACGGCACCCGGGAGCTGCCCCTGATGAGCAAGGCAGATGTAGCCGATGCCATTCTGGACGAGATTCTGCGGCGGCGGGCAAAGTAATACTGCCGGGATTTTGTTGTACACATATCACAAAATTCACAAAAAAATTATGGTTCTTTCCGAAAATTCGGCCTTACCTGTTTATTTTATGCTGCAAAAATTATATAATAAAAGTGTGTCCCCATATTTGGAAGGAATCGGTCTGCGCTGCAGCCGTTAATATTTGGAGGAGAGCCTTACTATGTTCATGTACTCGGATTATAGCCAGCATCTGCTGGACCATGTAAAGAAGATCCATTTTATCGGCTGCGGCGGCAGTGGAATGTACCCGCTGATCCAGATCCTTGCCGCCAAGGGCTACGAGCTGTCCGGCAGCGATGTGCTGGACGGCAGCATCATCCGCTACGAGCGGGAGATGGGCGTGAAGGTCAGCCTTGGCCACAATGCGGATAACGTTGTCGGCGCAGACATGGTGGTGTACTCTGCCGCCATCTCCAAGGATAACGTGGAGCTGAACGCAGCCGCCTCCTACGGCATTCCCACCGTGGAGCGCAGTGTGTTGCTGGGCTATGTGAGCCGCCTGTACAAGCAGAGCATCTGCGTGTCCGGCACCCACGGCAAGACCACTACCACCTCCATGATCACCACTGCGCTGGAACTGGCAGGCCGCGACCCTTCTGCCGTCATCGGCGGCAAGCTGCCCCTCATCAACGGCTACGGCAAGGCCGGCAAGGGCGATGATATCGTTATCGAAGCCTGCGAGTTCGCCGAGACCTTCCTGAAGCTGACCCCCTACCTGTCTGTGGTGCTGAACATCGACAACGACCATCTGGATTACTACGGCAGTATGGGCGAGCTGAAGTTCGCCTTCAAGCGCTTTGCCCTGATGACCCAGTTCATGATCTTTGCCAATGCTGACGACAAGAACACCATGGACGTGATGTACACGCTGGACCGCCGGGTGCGCACCTTTGCCATCGACAACCACGGCGACTACCGCGCTGTCAACATCAACGAGTATAAGCCCGGCTTCTTCGAGTTCGACCTGAAGGAGTGGAATACGACCGACACCACCCGCATCCGCCTGTCCGTGCCCGGCCGCCACAATATTTATAATGCACTGGCCATGTGCGCCGTGTGCCGCTTTGTGGGCCTGAGCGCAGAGCAGTGCGCCGAAGCTGCCCTGAACTTCAAAGGCGCAGGCCGCCGCTTTGAGGTGTACGGCGAGTGCAACGGTGCGCTGGTCATTGATGACTACGCCCACCACCCCACCGAGCTGCGCGCCACCCTGAACACCGCCAAAGAAATGGGCTACAAGCGCCTGATCGCCGTCCACCAGCCGTTTACATACAGCCGCACCAAGATGCTGTTCAACGACTTTGTGGATGTGCTCAAGATCCCCGATATCACTGTGCTGACCCCGATCATGGGCAGCCGTGAGCCCAACGATCCCACCATTACCAGTGCAAAACTGGCCGCTCAGATTCCCGGCTCTGTTCTGGTGAACAGTCTGGAGGAGGCCGCCGAGTGGGTCAAGCAGAACGCCCGGGAGGGCGATCTGGTCATCACCCTCGGCTGCGGCGACATCTACAAGGCCAGCAAGATGATGGTGGCTGATAATAAGTAAAGTCCAGCCAATAAAATATGCGGCCCCGTCACGTTGAATGCTCAACGCGGCGGGGCCGCTTTTTATGATTGTCTGTCATTGGGAAGATACAATAACACCTCACAATGCCTGCCGACTTCTCCAATATCTTAAACTGTACTTGCTTCGAGGTCTTTTAATGCTCTTCCATCCGTTGTTTTCCATGTTCTGGGCCCACTCACACTATACCCTAAAAGGAAATCAGCTGCCGCCGAAGAACTCGAAAAAAGGATATCATCTGTCAGTACTAAATCTTTTACATGCCCATCCTGAAAATACTTTTCTCGCAACTTCACTGCACCCGCAGTCAAAGATTTGTCGGATGTTTTTTCATTTACTGTTGCACCTTTCAGCACAACGAAACCTTCCGTTGTCACTTTACCATTTGCTTTAACATTTCCAATTTCAATGCTCAACATTTCATCATCAAGCAAAGAATCATTTTGCGTAGGTGTATTTAAAACAGCTTCCAAAACCTTATATCCCAATGCACTAATCAGAATTTTCACATTGTCAATAAATTCTTCCATTACAGCAATTTGAGATTCTTTCATCACAGTATTGCGATATGTATTTTTTGTAAGAACCTCATAGCGTTTACAATTTCTCGCAATTTCAACAAAGCGATTTTCAAGATACCGTATCAATGCTTTATTCAAATCCCGACCAACAAAAATCACAGCTGTAGTCCAGTAATACTTTTCTTTTTCGGCTTGATAATCACGGATATGCTGTACAAGTCTTTCTTTTACATTTTCCGCTTCACCAATGTATACAGCTTCTGTTCCATCATCCTCTTTGCAAAATAAGAAATAAACGCCCGCCTGCATAATATCATTTCTAGTACAGGACGGAACGTCAATCCTTGGAATTTTTATTGCTTTACCGTTCCAGTTCGAAAGCTCTGCCGTTATAATGCTGTCTGGCGATCCGTTCACCAAAAATAGCTCAATAGATTTTCCATATGCCATATTCTCTTCACCTGCCCTTTTCATTCTATCGCATCGTACCTTG
>OOCL01001071.1_pt1 | contig 17407 bp, 14 predicted proteins | sample 1671211 | NCBI WGS metagenome assembly OOCL01 (sample SAMN06348133, study PRJEB24527) | human gut metagenome | biome: human gut; feature: ankylosing spondylitis patient; material: feces | host: Homo sapiens | place: China | collected 2015-10 | reverse complement strand
TATTTTTTAACGATTTTTCCTGATTTTTTTCTTTTCTTTTTCCTTTTTCAGACATGCACGCGGCGCAGAAGAGCCCCCTTTTTTCTTTTTCTTCTATTATAATTGTGCACCGGGCGGAATATCACAAAACCTTTCTTTTCCTCGTCCCTTTTGCGATAACGCCATGTACACGCCCGGCGGATTTTCCGCAATAACGCCGTCAATTTCGAGTGCCAGCAGAATGCCGGTCAGCTCCTGCAGCGGGATTCCGGTGCTGCCGGCAAGCTGTGCAAGATTCTGCGGTTCTGCCGCGAGTGTTTTCAGAACCATTTCCGCCTCTTTTCCATAGCGCGGACGCGGTGCGGCTCTTTTTGTTCCGGCCTTTTTCACGCCCAGCTCCTCGAGAATCGTTTCGGGTGAAATCGCAATTTCCGCTCCCTGCGCGATCAGGCGGTTGCAGCCGCGGCTTGTCGCATCCGTTGTCCGTCCGGGCAGAGCAAATACCGTTTTTCCCTGCTCCAGCGCGTAGTCCGCCGTAATGAGCGAGCCGCTCTTCTCTTTTGCCTCAATTACCAGAACGACATCTGCCAGCGCACTGATCACGCGGTTGCGGATCGGGAAATGCCACGGAAGCGGCTCTGCGCCCGGCGGAAATTCGCTTAAGACACCGCCTCCGTTTTCCAGCATCCGCCGCATCAGCGGGTAATTCTGTTTCGGATAGCAGATATCCACACCGCAGCCAAGCACGGCAAACGTCTTTCCCTTTCCGCGCAGTGCCCCCTCGTGCGCCGCCGCGTCGATTCCGCACGCCAGTCCGCTGATCACCGCCACGCCGTTTGCCGCCAGCACCTGCGCGAAAAAGGCCGCCTGGCTCTTTCCGTACGCCGTACATATCCGCGCGCCCACAATCGCCGCTGTTTTCTGCTCATCCGCCGGCAGCGCGCCCCGCACGAAAAGGCGGGACGGCATGTCCGCGAACGGCATAAGCCGCTCCGGATAGCCCTCCTGCCCGCGGCCGACTGTAAAGATTTCCATCGCCATACGTCAGATCCTCCATATACTTTTGTCGGCGCTCCGAAAGCAGATCGCCTCGCTGATATGCGGCACGCCGATTTTGACCGCCCCGTCCAGATCCGCAATTGTCCGCGCGGTGCGGATAATCCCGTGGTAGGAACGCGCGCTGAGGCGCAGGCGGCGGAAGGCATCCTCTAAAAGCTCTTCCGCTGCCTTTTCCAGGATACAGTATTTCTCGATCTGGCCTGCTTTCAGTTCGCTATTGAAATGAATCGACTCCTGCCGGTAGCGCGCCGCCTGAATTTGCGCCGCTGCCGTCGCTTTTTCCCGCATCCTGGCCGAGGATTCGCACCGCTCCTCGCCGTGCAGATCCTCGTAGGAAAGTGCTTCCACCTGCACGCAAAGATCCATGCGGTCGAGGAACGGCTGGCTGACTCTCGAGAGATACCGGCTGATGTCGCCGGGTGCGCAGGTACAGCGCGATAAGTCGGGGTAAAAGCCGCAGGGGCAGGGGTTCATTGCCGCCACCATCAGAAATGACGCCGGGAACACATAGTTTCCGCTGACACGGGAAATCACAATCCGGTGCTCCTCGAGCGGCTGGCGCAGGATCTCAATGGTTGTGCGCGTCATCTCCGGGAGTTCATCAAGGAAGAGAACGCCGCGGTGTGCCAGCGTAATTTCGCCCGGAGACGGCTGTTTTCCGCCGCCTGCAAGAGCCTGCGGCGACATCGTGTGATGCGGAGCACGGAAGGGCCGCTCCCGGCGGACACCCTCTCCTTTGGCAAGCATTCCGGCGATGCTGTAGATCCGCGTTACTTCCATCTGCTCCTCCTCAGACATCGGAGGCATGATCGTCGGAATCCGCCTTGCGATCATGGATTTTCCGCTGCCCGGCGGCCCCAGCATCAGCAGATTGTGAAATCCGGCCGCAGCGATGAGCGCCGCCCGCCGCGCCGCCGTCTGGCCCTGCACTTCGGAAAAGTCCGGCTCTTTTCCGTCCTCCTTCTTTTGATTTTCTATAGACGGAAGCGACGGCATTTTCCCTTCACAGCAGTAGTTCAAAAGCTCCTGTAAATTCTGGATTCCAACGACGTGAAGCCCGCCGACCAGACCCCCTTCCGCGGCATTTCCGGCCGGAACAAGAAGCGTTGTGCATCCAAGCTCCCGCGCCTTCGCCGCTGCCGGAAATACACCGCTGATCTCCTGCACATGGCCGTCAAGGCCGAGTTCGCCGAGCACCATCGTTTTCCGGAGTGACCCGGGCGGAATCCGGCCGAGCGTCATCAGAACGCCCGCTGCAATCGGAAGATCGAAACGCGATCCTTCTTTTCGGACGTCCGCCGGGGATAAATTAATCGTAATTCGTTTCGGCGGCAGGGAAATTCCCATGTTTTTGAGGGCTGTCCGCACGCGGTCCTGCGCCTCCTTTACCTGGGCACTCACGTAGCCGACCATCGTAAACTGCGGCATGCCGTCACTGACATCCGCCTCCACCTGCACCGGAATCATCTCCATGCCCGAGACGGTGGCTGATAATACACTGCAATACAAAGAAAACCTCCTTTTCTTTCAGTAGCAGGTCGTATAGTTCCTATTTATTTTTCATTTTGGGAAAATGTCCGGCAAGAACACCGGGAAGATATTATCTTTGATTTTTGTTCGAAAAAGTAAGGATAAGGAAACCTTTTCTGCACCTGATTTCCTTACCCTTTATTATAGAAGCAGTCCGTTTGAAATGTCAAGCATTTACGAAGCGGCAAACCGTAACCGCAACTTTTCAATTGCATTCTTCTCGATCCGCGACACGTACGAACGGCTGATGCCGAGCCGGGCAGCGACCTGTTTCTGTGTGTATTCTGCTTTTCCGCCAAGGCCGTACCGGAGAAGAAGCACCTGTTTTTCCTGCTCTTTTAATTCCGAATCCAGATAACAGTACAGCCGCACCGCGTCCTCTTTCCGGTTGTACTGTTCCGCGATATCCTCCCCGCCGCCCTCCACGATGTCGAGCAGATGGATCTCATTTCCCTCCTTGTCGGTTCCGATCGGCTCGTAGAGGGAAATCTCCCGTGCCGTTTTCTTTTTGCTCCGAAGATACATCAGCAGCTCATTATCAATACAGCGGGCGGCGTATGCGGCCAGCCGGTTTCCTTTTTTCGAATCATATGTCATCACCGCCTTGATGAGGCCGATCGTTCCAATGGAAATCAGATCGTCGAGATCATCGGGCAGGCCCTGATACTTTTTCACAACGTGCGCGACCAGGCGCAGATTCCGCTCGACCAGAATGTCTCTGGCTTTTGTATCGCCCCTCTGATACGCATCCAGACAGCTTTTTTCTTCCTGTGCAGACAGTGGTTTTAAAAAGGGTTCCAAGAAAAGCGGCACCTCAAAGGGGATTTTTCTTTATTTTATGTTTGAATTGCAGGAAACGTGCCTGTCTGCTATACTGATAAGATCAGCCGGGTTTTCCGGCACTCGACATTATATTTTTAAGAGGAGGTTTCCTTTTATGACAGACCAGAAAAACGGACAGGAATATCTTTCTTTTGTGCTGGAAAAGCTGCAGGCGCGTCTTGCCGAGATCAGCCAGTCTCTGCTGGACGGACAGAAAGAGATTGAAAATATGCACGATTATTACTGGCAGAACTATACCGAGATGGACCAGTACGGATATGAGGATTACGACAATCAGCAGGCGCTGCTGCATCAGGTGAATGCGAATCAGGAGCAGCTTCTTCTGCGGAGCCGCTTCCGGAAAATGCTGGATTCTCCGTTCTTCGGGCGTGTGGATTTCTGCTATGACGGGGATGATGAGCCGGAAATTTTCTATATCGGCATCGGCAATTTTGCGGAGCGGCCGGGCGAGCTGCCGCTGATTTACGACTGGAGAAGCCCGGTCAGCGGTCTTTTCTACGATTTTGACCGCGGGCCGGCTTCCTATCTGGCGCCGGGCGGCGAGATGACAGGGGAAATCTGTTCCAAGTGGCAGTATAAGATCCGGGATGGAAAGATGATTTACGGATTTGAGAGTGATGTGAAAATTGATGATGATATTTTAAAGGCGGAGCTTGGCAGCAACGGCGAGGTACAGCTGAAAAATATTATCCGCACAATTCAGAAGGAACAGAATGCGATCATCCGCAATACGAAGGACCGGATTCTGGTAATTCAGGGAGCGGCGGGAAGCGGCAAGACATCGGTGGCGCTGCATCGGATTGCCTACCTTTTGTATCATGACAGACAGAATCTGAAGTCTTCGAATATTCTGATTTTATCGCCGAACGGGGTATTTTCGGATTATATTTCACATATTCTGCCGGAGCTCGGTGAGGAGAATATTCAGGAGATGAGTTTTGATCTCTTTGCTTACCGCAAATTACAGGACACGGCGGCGGACTGTGAGGATCGCTGTGATCAGATTGAGCGGGAGATGCGGGATCCAAAAGCCGCAGAACGGTTTGCTTTAAAACAGTCGCAGGCGTTTGTGGACCAGATGGAGGGATTTGCGCTGGAGCTTGAGGACGAGCTGATGAATTTCTCAGACGTTTCGTATAAGTCGTTTGTGAAGTCAGAATCGGAGATTATTACGCTGTTTTATGACAAGTTTGCGGATATTCCGCTGCTCTCGCGGATGGATGCGGTGGCGGAGACGTTTATTGACGAGATCGAGACGCTGCTGAACCGGGATCTGCCGGAGGAGGAGCGGATTCCGCTCATCGAAAAATTCCAGAAGATGTATGAGACGATGGATTTTTATGTTCTCTACAATCGTTTTCTGAAGAAAGAGGGATATCAGACGCTGCCGCGGCGGCCGTTGGAGAAGCGGAAACTGCGGTATGAGGATGTGTATCCGGTTCTGTATCTGAAGTACCGCCTGTCGCGGCAGGCGGAGCGGTCGAATATTAAGCATCTGGTGATTGATGAAATGCAGGATTATTCGCGGCTCCAGTATCTGATTATCCGGCGGATGTTTTCCTGTAAGATGACGATTCTCGGCGACCGGGCGCAGACGATGGCGGATCAGCAGCAGGATGTACTGCAGTTTTTACCGGGGATTTTCGGGAAGGATCTGCGGCGGATTGAGATGCGGAAGAGTTATCGGAATACGGTGGAAATTGCGTCGTATGCGGCAAATCTCATTGGCGTAACGGATCTGGAGCTGTTTGAACGGCACGGAATGCCGGTGTTGGAACGGAATGTCACGGATCTTGAGGCGGCTCTGCGGGAGGCAGTGGATACGCTGTTTCCAGATGAGAAAACGTATGAGACGGCGGCGGTGATTGTACCGGATGAGAAGACGGCGGAACGGGCTTATTTGATTTTGCGGGAGATTCTGGCAGAAAAAGATTTTGACTGTGAAAAGCGGCTTTCTTGGCTGAACCGTGACAGCTCCAGTTTTAAGAAAGGACTGACGGTTACCACATTTTATCTGGCGAAAGGGCTGGAGTTTGATCAGGTGTTCTCTATTTTCCCGAAGGACGAGAAACGGGAGATAATGATGCAGGCGCAGTATATTGCAGCGACCAGAGCATTGCATGAGCTGAGAGTGTATCATATTTAAAAACAGGGAGATCCTCCGAAAAAATTCGATTGGATCTCCCTGTCATTTTTATTTTCGATCAGATATGATAGAATCCTGCGGACTGTGCCGGGATGGTGATGGTTCCGTCTTTGGATTCTGCTTTTCCTCCGATCGTGTAGAGGGCATCCTTCAGCTCTGCACTGTATGGGAAGGACTGCTCTTTGTCGGATGGGTTGATGATAACGAGGACTTTTTCACCCTCAGCCTCACGGACGTATGCCAGCGGATACTGGTTTTTCTCTGCATAAACGAACTCGATGGTTCCGCGGCTTAAGAGTGCTTTGCTGCTCTGGCGGATCTGGATGAGTTTTTTAACTTCGTGGTACAGGGAATCCGGATCGGCCATCTGTGCTTTTGCGGTCGGACGGTCTTTGCCCGGGTCCATGGTGATGTAGAGGTCACTGGCCGGTGCGCTGGAGAATCCTGCGTTGGTGCTGTCATCCCACTGCATCGGAGAACGGGAACCGGTGCGGTTGTATCCGCCCTCAACGGATTTCAGGCCTTCGACGTAGCGCATACCGATTTCATCACCGTAGTAGATGAACGGCGCACCTGGCATGGAAAGAAGGAAAGCGAAAGCAATTTTCAGCTCATCCCCCTGCAGACGGCGTGCCAGACGGTCCATATCATGGTTTCCGGACGGGATGCAGATCAGGCCTTTCTGTGCGGTCTTATTGTAGTTGGTTTTGTAGGTCTCTACAAACTCAGAGATATCTCCTTTTCCGCGTTTGGAGAAGAATGGCTCATCGCAGCGGAACAGATCGTTGTAATGGGACGGTCCAAAGTGAAGCAGGAAGTCCATGTGGAAGCCGCCCTGTAAGGATTTGTCCGGCTCGCCCCACTCGGATACCATGGCTGCATCCGGGAACTCGGCGTCGAGAAAATTCCGTACCTGCTGCCACAGGCGGATGGTTCCTTTGCCTTCCTGATCGTTCTTTACCAGAGAGCCCGCCATATCGACACGGAAGCCGTCGCAGCCCATGTTCAGCCAGAATCTCATGACATCTTCCATCGCTGCCAGCGTTGCCTGCGGTCCCTCATCATCAAAGGACTGCTGCCACGGTTTTTCCGGATCCGGCTGATAAAAGCCGTAGTTCAGGGCCGGCTGGTTGGAGAAGAAGTTGATGGCGCAGGCACCGTCACGCTCGGAAATGCCGCGCAGGCTTCCCATTCCTTCCGGTGCTTCCCATACGTTATTAGTCCATACGTAGCGGTCTGTAAATTCATTGCGGTCTGCTTTCATGGATTCTTTGAACCATGGATGCTCAACAGATGTATGGCCCGGAACCAGGTCGAGCAGAACGTGCATGTCACGTTTGTGTGCCTCTTCGAAAACGCTCTTCAGATCCTCATTCGTTCCGTAGCGCGGTGCAACGCGGCAGTAATCTGCGACATCGTATCCTGCATCACCGAATGGGGACAGGAAGCACGGGTTGATCCAGATGGCGTTGCAGCCCAGCTCCTTGATGTAGTCTAATTTTTCAATGATACCCTGGAAATCTCCGATTCCGTCGGCGTTGGTGTCGTTGAAGGACTGCGGGTAAATCTCATAAAATACTGCGTTATCTAACCATTTTGACATTTTTTCTTTTCCTCTTTCGCTCTTATTTCTGCTGTATTTTCGTCGTTGCAGCAAGTGTTTCTATATGATATATTACTACTGTATCCGCTGAAATACCAGTAATTTCCTATTTCATTCTAATACTATTCTATGATTTTATGCATGCCGCGCTCTGCCATTTCCGGCATTTCACGGACATGCTTTTGGGAGGAGGATTTTATGATGCTTTCTGCTGCGAAAGAAAAACGCCAGCACGGCTCCATGCAGGTTCCCTACAGTTATTATGACTGCCGGATGCCCGACTATTTTCCCGGCGTACCGCTGCACTGGCACGGGGAGATGGAGCTGAATTATATCAAACGCGGAACGGGGTATTTTCAGTATGAGGACCGTCTGCTTACGGCGCATGCCGGTGATATTTTTCTGATTCAGCCGAACCTCGTACATGCCATTCTGCCCGCCGAGCAGGAGTCGATGTTTTATGATACGATTGTTTTCCACAAGAATATGCTGATCGGCGGGTATGACGACCGCAGCTACACGGAAATTCTGCAGCCGTTTTTCTCCGCCCGGCGCCGCATCCAGGCACCGATTTCACCCGAACATTCCAGTTATGCTGCACTTTCTGCATCCGTCCATCAGATTTTCCGCTGCATCCGTGAAAACTCTGCTGTCTCCGATCTTCTGCTGAAAAGTGAGCTGCTCCGCTTCTTCTATCTGCTCGCCGCATCGCCGGAACTCTGCACCGATCGTCCCGCCATGCCTGCGTCTGCTGAAAACCTGCGGCCTGTGCTCGCCTATATCCAGGAGCACTTCGCCGACCCGATTACCATAGAGGAACTTGCCAGGCTGTCGCATTTGAGCAAAAGCTATTTTATGAGCTGTTTTAAGCAGACCTTCGGACTCGGGGCCGTTGAATATCTGACACAGCTTCGGATCAAAGCCGCCTGCGAGGCGCTGCGCAGTACGACGCGGAGTGTGTCCGAAATCGCGTACGACAATGGTTTCCGCAACCTTTCCAACTTCAACCGGCAGTTCCGAAGCAAAGTGGGATGTACGCCGCAGATGTATCGGAAGGAATTTCAAAATCCGTAAATTCAAAAAGGGATGCATCAAAATATGCATCCCGAAAATCTATCTCTGATCCTATTTTTATTCCGTAATCTCCGGTACCGACGGAACATCTTTATCTTCTTCCCGCCAGCTCCCAGAATGCGACAGCGCTCGCCGCAGCGACGTTCAGTGAATCCACACCGTGTGTCATCGGAATCAGCACGGTTGCATCTGTTTCAGCGATCGTATCACTTGCCAGTCCGTCACCCTCGGTTCCGAGCAGAATGGCGAGCTTTTCATGCGTTTTTAACGACGGATCATCCATCGGAACGGAGTCTTCTTTTAATGCCATCGCAACGGTATAAAATCCAAGTTCCTGCAGTGAAGCAATTCCCTGCTCCGGCCAGTAACTGCCGCCTGGCAGCACGGTCCACGGGACCTGGAAGACATTTCCCATGCTCACGCGGATGGCGCGGCGGTACAGCGGGTTGCTGCAGCCTGATGTGAGAAGCACGGCATCGATGCCAAGCGCGGCGGCAGAACGGAAAATCGCACCGACATTCGTCGGGTTCACGACATTTTCCAGAATCGCCACGCGGCGGGCATTCCGGCAGATTTCCTCCATAGCCGGAAGCGTGCGGCGGTGCATCGCGCAGAGCATGCCGCGCGTGAGGGCAAAGCCTGTGAGCTGTTCCAGCACCTTCGTCTCTGCTGTATAGACCGGCGCGTCCGGGCAGTGCGCAAAGAGTGCTTCGTTTGCGGCAAGCTCTGCGCTTCCGGCAAGGAACGAAACCGGTTCATATCCGGCATCCAGCGCACGCTCGATGACACGCGGACTCTCCGCAAGAAAAAGGCCTGGCTGCGGTTCATAATAGTGCAATAACTGCGGTTCTGAAAGACGCGCATACACGTCGAGCTCCGGCGCCGCAAAGTTTTCGATTTTTCTGATCTCTGACATAATATTGATTTCCTTTTGCGTTTTCTCTTTGTTTTCACTATGTTCTATTGTAGCAATCCCGCTCCCGTTTCGCAATCCATTCTTTTTCCCGCCGGTGCCGTTCCCCGCACCATTCGCCAAACCGTGCTTCCAGCACGCATCGAATTTTCTTGTTTATCTGTCTTTTTTAAAAATTTCTCAATTTCCTCTTGCCAAACGCCGCCAGAGACGTTATAATAATCGACGGTTCAAAATTAAAAACTGCAGAAAAGATTGGTATCAGATTGGAAACGGCACAAGTGCATTGCTTGGTTAACGAACAACACATGTGTCTTTTTTGCGCCCATTTTTCAAAATTGCAAAGAAAAGGAGAACAATCGATGCCAAAAACAAAATTTCAAAACGTTGTATTTACCCTCATGATGTCCTTTCTGATGGTCTATGCCATGATCTGCTACAACATTTCCATGAACATCGGCGGAATGACAAATCAGGTCTTTCTGATGGCGTTTCACGAGATGATAATCATGTGGCCGGCCGCTTTTATCCTCGAGTTTTTCCTCGTGGATCATCTGGCTCACAAATTAGCTTTTTGCATGGTAACACCGCAGGATCGTCCGATCGTAATCACGCTGGCAATTTCCATTATGATTATTGCTATTATGTGTCCGATTATGAGTTTTATTGCAACGCTGCTGTTTAAAAATGCCGGAAAGGAATTCGTTGCTGTCTGGCTCCAAACCACGTTTTTAAACTTCCCGGTTGCCTTCTTCTGGCAGCTCATGTACTGCGGACCCTTCATCCGTTTTCTGTTCCGCAAACTGTTTCCGGAAAAATAAGAAAAGATATCCACAAAGGGAACCGTTTTTCCCCTCTCTGTCCACAATTTCTGTGGACAGACGGTGCAAAATGGTTCGCCTTCTGTGGATATCTTTTGTTTTCTTCCGGGATTACTCCTGCGGTACCGGATTGGATACGCTGACTACATGATCATACCAGGTTCCTTTTTTACCAATGATCGCAACATTGAAATCCTCGTCCAGTTTTTCTACCGGGATATCAAAGCCGTACACTTCATCTGTGGTTCCGTCAGAATACGTTACCTCATCTGTGGTCGGCTCGATCAGCTCCGCGCCGTCTGCCTGTGCTTCTTCTTTTGTTCCCACAAAGACATTGACAATGTTTTTGGATACCAGGCTGACGTGGATGGTCATTTTTCCGTCTTTTACCGTCAGGACACCCTTTCCTTCTTTTGCTTCATTGACATGGAACATATTGCTGTCTGTATTGAAGTCTGCCGTATACGTACCGTCTTCCAGCTCTGATGCGCTGCTTTCTCCTGCAGTCTCCGCTGCCGATGCGCTTTCTGCTGAAACATCTGATGTGGATGTACTGCTCTCTGCCTTAGATGCATCCTGTACAGAAGCGGAAGATGCGTCTGCCGCAGAAGACGCAGATACTGCAGATGCAGAAGATGACGCTGCATCCTTTCCGCCACATGCGCCGAGCATGGATACAGTCAGTGCTGCTCCAAGAAAAAGAACTGCCAATTTTTTTCTCATAATAAAATTCCTCCTTGTATCACCTTGAAGCGGATCTTTTTCATCCGCTCAACTTAAAATCCGACAGCACACTGAGTCTCTTCAGCCGTACTGCCGGATCTTATTTTACTCTATTTTACGTTCGGAATGCAACCCCTAATTATTCAGCATCGTCCTGAACGCCGTTGCCGTCCATAGCTGCCTTGGTATGCTGTACATACAGCTGCTCAACAGCATCAATTCTTCCAAGACCTTCGATCTGAGTGTCGATCTCGTCGAATGCACCGGATGCCTCAAACTGGCTCTTCCAGGAATCCTCATCCTCGCCTGCCATATCGTTGTTTGCGTGGTCACCTGCAACAACCATCAGCGGACGAAGAATTACTTTCTTGTATCCGGCTGCTTTTACTGCCTCGATCACGTTCTCGCAAGCGGTCTCTTCCGGCTTGCCCTCAACGGTTCCGATGAATACGTTTTTGTATCCAAGAGTATCCATCTGTGTCTGCATCTGGCTGTAGGTTACATTTGCAGTGTGGGAAGTACCATGTCCCATAAATACGAAAGCAGTGCCGTCCTCTGCTGCTGCATCCAGACTGTCATAATTTGCAGATTTTACTGCCTGTGCCGTGATTGCTTCTGCAACGGCCTGTTTGTCCTCGTTGATTACGGTAGCGTCACTTCCAACCTCGCCAAGCAGCGGCTCTGCGATGGTTACGGACTCAAATTTATCTTTATAGCTATCTACTGCTTCTTTCAGCTCGTCGTACTCTGCGCCGTGCATCAGATGAGTCGGCTGAATAATCAGTTTTTTCACGCCATTGCTTACAGCTCTTTCCAGTGCCTGATCTACGTTGTCGATCTTCTCGTCATCGCGGGCCTGTACATGGTTGATGATGATCTGTGCAGTGAAGGCACGTCTTACGGACCAGTCCGGATATGCAGCCTGCAGAGCTTTCTCAACGCCTCCGATATCCTCAGCACGGCTGTCGTTGAAGGAAGTACCAAAGCTTACAACCAGAAGCTCATTCTCGCCGATCTCGTCTCCGTTTAACGGATCATCCTTGGAAGCATCACCTGTGTCTCTTCCGAAGTAATCCGGATCTGCGTTCTCTCCTTCTACAAGTTCCTTCTGCGCGTCTGTCAGGGCATCCCATGCCTCTTTTGCTTCTTTGCACTGCTCGTCGGTGTTATCATTTCTTTCCTGTACATAAATTGCATCAATCAGATCTGCCACTTTATCTGCTGCCTCCTGGTCTGCGTCTGCGGATACCTCTTCAGATGCAGAAGATGCGCTTACGCTGCTGCTTGCTGCTGTGGTGTCTTCCCCAGATGCGGAAGATGCACTTACGCTGCTTGTTGCTGTGCTGCTTGCGCTGCTGCTGGATGTGTTGCCGCTTCCGCATGCGCCGAGCATAGATGTTACCATAGCTGCTGAAATTAAAGCGACTACAAGTTTCTTTTTCATTTTTGTTTTCCTCCCATTTGCTGGTATCTTTGCAACAACCAATATCGGGGACGTTTTACATTTCAAACTATGAGAAACACGCTCCGCGAGTTTCTCAAGTTATCGCGGCAGTCGCTAAGGTCTCGTGCAAGCACGGACTTTAGCTCGTTGCCCGCGTAAATAGAAAGAAGCCCTTTCGTTTTTCAACGAGGGGCTTCCAGTATTTTCATCACAAAGAAAACCATCTCACCCGCTGTGGGGCAAATGTCCGCTTTCCTGTTTTGTACTGCCAGTTCCTCGTGGCACGAACGTAACGTTCCTGTACTGCGAAAGGCAGGTCTCCCGGCTCATTGCTTCAGGATTTGACTCCAGCGCATCGGTCTCCTTCCCGGTTTCCCAGTGGATCATTCCCCTGCTTGCAAAATACGGTGACGAGTTCGTGCAGGATTCACACCTGCTTCCCTTTTCACCGGACACGTATGTCCGACACCTTACACATCGATATTTAATTGTCTTTTCTTTAACGACTGTTAGTGTAGCACATCGTCTTTTCTCTGTCAAGTGCTGTAAAATCAGGAAATCCGGCCATTTTCCATTTCATATACCACATCCGCGACGTTCATCGTGGACACTCTGTGCGATACGAGCACAATGGTTTTCTCTTCTGCCGATTCTTTCAGGGATTTCAGAATAATTCCTTCATTTAAGGAATCAAGATTCGATGTCGGCTCGTCCAGCAGGATCATGGATGCGTCATGCAGGAATGCCCGCGCGATACCGATCCGCTGTTTTTCTCCGCCGGACAGCGTATCGCCGAGTTCTCCGACTTCGGTGTCGTAGCCGTTTGGCAGTGTCATGATGAAATCATGTATGGACGCCTTCTTCGCCGCCTCCATAATTTCTTCCCGCGTCGCGCCGGGTTTTGCAATAGCGATATTGTTCGCAATCGAATCGTGGAACAGATGTGTCTCCTGCGTCACATAGCTTTCCATATCGCGCAGATGCTTCGTCGGGATTTCGCGGACATCGGCTCCGTCCACGGAAACGCGCCCCGTCTGGACATCCCAGAAGCGCATCAGAAGTTTTAAAATCGTCGATTTTCCGGAACCGCTCGCGCCGTGGATGCCGGTGATTTTTCCCGGTTCCAGTTTCAGCGAATACTGATCCAGAATCGTCTCGTCTTCGTAGGCAAACGTTACATTCTGCGCCTCGGCTCCTGCAAATGCGTGGTCACCGCCGGATGCCGCATCTCCCGGAATTTCTTCCACCAGCGGCGCTTCCTCGAGAAGGGAAAGCACACGCTCGCCGCTTGCCAGCGTCTGATTCAGGTTATTCGACAGGCTGGACAACGCCACGACCGGACCGAAGGAACCCATCATCGCGACTGTGCAGGTCAGGACTCCCTCAAATCCGATCCCGCCTTTCGTGTAAAGATAGATCGTCAGTGCCAGCATGCCGAACGATGCCAGAAGAATCACCATGTTGGTGACAGACCGCTGGGAGCCTTCCATGCGGCTTAAGTTTTCCTGCACAGAAGCCAGTTCTTTCGACCGCTCTGACATCTGCTCTTTCCGTTTTTCGCCCTGTCCGTACTGAATCGTCTCGTCGAGGCCACGCAGGGAATCCAGTACGAAGCTGTTCAGCTCGCCAAAGCTTGTCCGGAACTCCATTCCTTTCTGGCTTCCGCGCTTTCCGTTCCACATCGGGATCACAACGCCGACCGTCAGATACGCCGCAAGTGCAAGCAGCCCTGCCAGAACATGGTATCTTCCAATGAAGCATACCATAATCAGAGAAGTTAATGCTGCAATCGCAATCGGGGAAATCGTATGCGCATAGAATACTTCCAGAAGTTCGATATCGGTTGTGATAATCGAAATCAGATTTCCTTTGTCCCGTCCTTCCAGCTTCGCCGGGCAGAGCTTTCGCAAAGCTGCAAACACTTTATGGCGGATGATCGCCAGCAGTTTAAAAGCAATAAAGTGGTTGCAGTACTGCTCCGCATAATGCAGAATGCCGCGCAGCACCGCGATCACGATCATCACCGTGAGTATCGTTTTTACCGGGGTATGTACAAGCCACATGTTTTGCACCGAAAGGCTCGTCCCTGCCGCGCCCGTCAGTAAGCCGTGCACGATGACCTGTCCTGCTAGAATCGTCAGGAAGATCGCACATAAATATCCCATTGTTCCAAGAATAATTGCCGCCATCATAATATGAAGCAATGGCTTCACCAGCCCGATCAGGCTTCCCATAATCCGGAGGGAGCTTCTGCGTTTTGCTGTATTTTTCTTCTCGTTCATCATGCATTCCCCTCCTTTCCATAGTTTTCCAGTACCATCTGGCTGTCGTACAGATGCCGGTATGCGCCGTTCTGTTCCATCAGTTCCGCATGCGTTCCACGCTCGCAGATGGTACCGTTTTTCAGGAAATAAATCTGATCTGACTGTACGACGTTCGCAAGGCGGTGGGAAATCAGCAATACCGTTTTCGTCTTTGCGAGTTCATGAATCACATTCATGATCAGCTCTTCACTCTCGACATCAATATTCGATGCAGCTTCATCAAAAATATACACCGCACTGTCGCGCCGAAGCAGCGCCCGCGCAATCACAAGACGCTGGCACTGGCCGCCGGAGAGGTTTCCTGCTTTTTCGAGAAGCTCTGTCTGCAGTCCGTTCTGTGTCTGTAAGAATCCCAGCAGATTGACTTTCTGCAGAACCGCCTCCATCTCCTCCTTCGTCGCATCCGGTTTCGCCATGCGCAGGTTCTCTTCTACGGTTCCTTTAAATAAGTAACTGTTGTGGCGGACCAGAACAACGTGCTTCATCAGATCTGTCTCAGCGACTTCCGAGAGCGGCACACCGCCCAGGGTGATGCGCCCTGTATATCCACGGTTCTTTGCCGCAAGGATACCCGCAATCGTACTCTTTCCGCAGCCGGATTCGCCGACCAGCGATACAAAACTGCCCGCCGGGAGCGTCAGGTCAATGCCTTTTAAGATTTCCCGGTCCTCTTCATAGGAAAAATGCACATCCTCCAACACAACATCCAGCGGTCCGTCCGGCAGCGTCCGTTCTCCCGCCTGCGGCTCCGGCAGATCAAGGATTTTGAAAATCTTGTCACTCGCCGCCATGCCGTTCATCGCAATGTGGAAGAACGATCCGAGCAGACGCAGCGGCAGGAAAAACTCACTCGCCAGCAGCACAATGCAGAGCGTGCCGGACACGGTGAGGTTTCCTTTCAGAAATTCCGATACCGCCACCGCCATGCCAACCGCCGCGCCGCCGTATGCTACGATGTCCATCACGCTCGTTGAGTTGAGCTGCATCGTCAGAACTTTCATCGTGATCCGGCGGAAGTTCTGGGATTCCACATCCATCTCGTCGGCTTTCTGCTGGTCGGCCTGATAGATTTTTAAGGTCGGCAGGCCTTGCAGATTTTCAAGGAACGAATCGCCGAGCCCTGTGTAAATACTCCAATATTTGTTCAGCAGCTTCTTCGCAATCTTCTGTACCACTACGATCGAAACCGGGATCAGCGGCACGCAGATCAGAAGGACCACGCTCGCTTTCAGGCTCAGCCGGCAGAGGATGGCGAACAGCGTGAGCGGTGCGAGCTGGCTGTAAAACAGCTGTGGCAGATACTTTCCAAAGTATGTTTCGAGCTGCTCCACACCTTCGGTGGACACCTGTACGACCTCTGAGGAAGACACCTGCTCGCTGTACGATGCACCGATCTTCAGCATTTTTTCATAAATTTTTTCGCGCAGAATCCGCTTCACATCCACACACGCAAGATACGACGACCGCGCGCCCATCCGCTCGCAGAAAAAGCGGATCACAACAACAATTGCCAGTGTAAAAATCGTCCGTTTCACAGCCGCTGCCGTTACCGCACCATACACGACCCGTTCCAGCAGATCGGCGACCGTAAATACCGCGATCACCTGCGACAGAAGCGCCGCCCACTGCCACAGAATCGTGTACACGATATACTTTTTCGCGTGGGACAGCAGCCCCACCAGTCTTGTTTTAATCATAAGTACCTCTCTTTTATGCTTTTGCTTTTCGCTTCTCTCTCATGCTGCAGATTAAATGCCAGATAGCTAAAATCGGATGATACAGCAGCATCCTCGGTCCCGAAAACCGCATAACGGCGCGGATCTTTTCCCGCATTTCCGGCTTGTAGCAGTGTACTTTGCAGTTTGCGCAGAATGTTTTCTGTTCCATGAAGGGACATTTCTGGCTCCGCTGTTTTGCATAGTCCGCTAATTTCTGACATTCCGGACACATTCCGCCGGATGCATGCCCCTCTTTTCCATGGTTCTTCCGGCAGTACAGGCGGATCATCTCTTCCACGACGTACTGTTCTTTCTGCCGCTTTTTTTCTACTTTGTTCATTTTGTTTCTCCTAGGATATGATCTTCTGTTTTTACGGTTTTGACCCGCAGGAAGAAATACAAAATATGGCACATCCATACCACAGCAATACAGATTCTTCCGATCGGCACATTCTTCATAGCAAAAAAGCCGATCGCCATCACAACCGTTACCATCCCGATAATTTTACATTTCGTTCCTACCGTCATCGCCCGATACTGTACGAAGCTGTCGAGATGCTTCTTATATAATTGAGTTCCAATAAACCAGCTGTGCAGCCGCTCCGAACTTTTCGCAAAGCAGAACAGGGTCGCCATATAGAATGGAACTGTCGGCAGAATCGGAAGCACAATGCCGATGGTGCCAAATCCCAGGCACAGAAAGCCGAGTATAATCCAAAAAATTGTCAGTGGATTTCTCATCATTTTCCTCCTTTCTTATCGAATAATAAATAGAAAAATAGCCGCCCATGGTTCTTGGCGAATACATGAGCGGTTAGTTATCACTTACGCTAGTTATAGATTAACATTGTTTGCCTTTCGTGTCAAACACATTTCACTCCTGAGAGAACGCTCCTCTGCTTGCAGAATAACTGCTGTTATTTCAACTCACGAAGTGTGATACATCATACTCTAAATAATTCCGCCAATGTTTGAAGATTCAACTCACGGAGGGCGACAAAGGAATCGGGCCGGTTTGTGGGGACGCATCATTTCAACTCACGCCCTCACGGAGGGCGACCATCAACCTGCCGCCACTGGCTCTCCGGTCTCTTATGTCAACTCACGCCCTCACGGAGGGCGACTCCATTGGTTATTTTTTTTTGCGCACCAAGCGATATTTCAACTCACGCCCTCACGGAGGGTGACTTTAAAACTATCAAAAGGTGGTCGATTGACTATCATTTCAAC